>Ga0182488_12564_pt1 | contig 21790 bp, 14 predicted proteins | sample TergutNc150P3_FD_120830 | JGI IMG/M metagenome (GOLD analysis project Ga0182488, IMG submission 120830) | reverse complement strand
CGCCGATGATTTACCTGAATTTTGCCCCCCCCCCCCCCACCACCACCACGCAAGTCGTTGATTTTAAACAAGTTACGACAAGTCATATCCTACAAAATACTAGGTATTTATCTCAGTATATCTCTTTTAGGCAAACTTTTACCGCAGGACAAACCCCGCGCGGCGCTGATACCCATCGGCGCTGTGTTTCGGCGCGTCTGCCATTGCCTCTAGAGTGTTTAAGATTTACCAGCGATAAAACGGATTTTTACACATATAAACATAGTGTGGAAATAAAAAGCAGTATCACCAAATAATAAACAGGAGGGGTCTATGAGGTTAAGGTCGGGATGGATTATGAGGATGGCAGTCGCGGCGGTGGTGTGCGTCGCGGTGGGGTCGGCAGTGGGGCAGGTGGATATTACTGATAAGTTCAAGGACGGGAACTTTAGGGCGTTGGTGCGTAAGCTTGTTGGCTTGGCATATTATGAGCCGATACTTGATAGCGATGTTAGTCACATTACTACGGTTAGCTTGGGTAATGAATATATATCAGACATTTCTGGTATAGAGTATTTTACCGCGTTGGAAGTGTTGGGCTGCAGTCAAAAAAGCTTAACTAAATTAGACGTGTCGAAGAATACCGCGCTGAAGAAATTGTATGCCGATGGCAATAATTTAACTGTGTTGGATATATCGAATAATCCCGCGCTGACGTTGTTGAGTTTACGTTACAATAGATTAGCTGTTTTGGACGTTTCGAATAATCCCGCGCTGACGGAGCTGGATTGCACAGGTAATGGATTAACCGAACTAGACGTGTCTAATAATACCGTGTTGGTGCAATTGTATTGTTCTCAAAATAAATTAACCACGTTAGACGTGTCAAATAATAGCGCATTGACGCATTTGCTTTGCACTGACAATCAATTAACCGTGTTAGATATGTTTAATAATACCGCGTTGGTGCAGTTGAATTGCAAATCCAACCAATTGACAACCTTAGATATGTCGAATAATCCCACATTGTATTGGTTGGATTGCGCATCCAATCAATTAGCCATGTTAGACGTGTCGAATAATGCTAGGCTGACGGGGTTGTGGTGCTCTAACAATCAATTAACCACGTTAGACGTGTCTGGAGCTACAGCACTGACGAATTTTTGGTGTGATTCCAATCAATTAACCACGTTAGACGTGACGAATAATGCTAAACTGAAGACGTTTTATTGCCATTCCAATCAATTAACCATGTTAGACGTGTCTGGAGCTACTGCGCTGACAGAGTTGTGGTGTTATAGAAATCAATTAACCAATTTAGATGTGTCAAATAATATCGTGCTGACTAAGTTGAATTGTTTAGAAAATCAATTAACTACGTTAAATGTATCGAAAAATACAGCACTGACGGAGTTGGATTGTTCCAAAAATCAATTAACCGCGTTAGATGTGTCGAAGAATACCGCGCTTGAGAAGTTGGATGTGAGTAATAATTATTTCATCCGTCAATTTGACATCACCGGTCGGGACAAAATACAACTATATAGATTTATATATGATCCGCAGAAATCCCGGACTGAAACCCTCTACTCTATCCGAACAATCCCCATCACCTCCAATCCATCTGCAGAATCGGCAGTATCGCCCGTACCCATGCCGACTGCCGAGTTCATCGCTGGCCCGAATCCCGCGAGCAGATCGTCCGGTACAGTGAGTTTCTTCCGCCACGGTAGTCGCGTAGCCTACGCAACGCTGTCGATTTATGACGCATCGGGCAATGTCGTTAAGAAGATACGCGTAATCGACGACGCTGTCGGTAGCCAAACAACACGCAAGGTGAGTTCATGGAATTTACGAGACACGAAGGGACGTCTAGTACCAGAGGGCACGTATTTGGTGAATGGTACGGTCAAGACGTCGGGTGGAAAGACGGAACGGGTATCGTTAGCCGTGGGGGTGAGGTAAGTGTTTGTCGTAGGGATATTACGTACAATGTTCCTACGATGTCTCAAAGAGAATGAATGATAACAAATTAACAATTAACATAATTATTAAGGAATTGTTTTATGAGATCGTTTACACGGCGTGGTAAAAGTATTTTAATATTAGCGATTCTTTTCCTAACAATCTTCGGCACAGCTGTTTCCGCCCAAGAGATGGAAAAACCCGGCGTTGCGGTCTATGTCTCAGGCAGTCTCCCCGCCAACGAGAAGAAGGTTCTCGGCGCGTATCTGCTTACCGCTATCGTCAAAAGCGGAACCGCCGTAAGCGCCGAGAATGCCGAAGCGTTTTTTATCGCGGCGATGGCCGAAGAACAAGCAAAAGGCGACGGTAACCTAAGCAATGCCCGTATTTACGAGTTAGGCAAACAGTTCAACATCAGGTTTATCTGCGTGGCTAAGGTAACCTCAGCATTTGATTTCTTTATAGTAACAACGCGTATGATTGATAGCGAGATGGAAGCGGTCATATTCAAAGGTGAAACCCAAAGTCCTTTGAAGACAATAGAAGACCTCACGCAAGCCTCCAATAAAGTAGTAGAAAATATGTTCGGCGAGAGCATCTCCGGCACGCAAACTGCCCCCAAAGCGATGCCGGCCCAAGACTCGGAATCGGCTGTCGGCGCCACGACAGACGCTTCAACGGCTACAGTATCCGTAACCGGAGAGGCAAAGGTAGCGGTGGAGCGTGTTGTCGCCGCCGTAAAGGCCTTTAAAGACGCGACAGCTAAATCCATAGACGCGGCAAACGCAGTGAAAACTGCGGCGCAGTCGAAAAATTTTTCCGCGATAATGGATGCCAAGAAAAAGGTGGGAAGCGCGGCGGAAGCTGTGAAGAAGGCGAAGGAAGATGTTACGGCGGCGGTAGAAGCCCTGAATTCGGCGGGGCCGGAGGCGACGGCGGCGGTGAAGGCTATGGGGATAGACCTCTCGATGTTCGCGAGGAAAGATGGCGGCGGTGGCGGGGCAAAGGGAGGCAAAGAAAGTGCCACCCATGCAGAAGAAACGACACCTGCGCTGGAAACTAGAAACGGGGTCTCGTTGGGATACGTTTATTCTGGCGACGTGACCATCTTTCAATTAGGGTTCGCCCAAGTCCGCCCGATTAGCGAAATGGGTTTGTCGTTCGTCTGGGAGACCAACGTTTGGGGCGGGTGGGGTAGCGGTCGAGATCAAGATTATTATGGGCCGGGATATGTCGAGCGCACGTATGCAATGTTAGGCGTGAATATCCCGTTACTCGTTCAGTTTGACCGGAGCGTGTTTTCCTTGGAAACCGGCGTACAGGCGGATATACTCGGCGTATTCGGTTCTGACGCCGGAGCGGTATTCAATGCCGGATATGTAGTCGGCGGGGGGCTAAGGTTCGGTTTCGCGCGGTTTTTTTACAGATTTAACTATGGCACGGGTTACTATTCGCAGATGTTTGGGGTACGGATGCTGTTTTAACTTTTAAATAGAGGAGGTTAACGTGTTTACATGGCTAAAGCGTGGATGGACGTTGTTGTTGACGGCGGCGATTGCGATTGTTGCTACGGTTTGGTTTTTGGGGTGTTCGGGGGAAAGTATTGGGGAGGCATTGGCGGCGGAGGCTGGATATGGCAGTAGTGCTGGTTCCGGAGGCGGTGGTGGAGGCGGATGGGGTAACACCGGCGGAGACAGTAATACAACATCTGGGGTGAACCCTAACGCCGTGATTAAAGGTACGTTCACAGACAGCAGAGACGGTCGGACATACAAAACGGTAAAAATAGGTAATCAGAGGTGGATGGCTGAAAACTTGAATTATGCATTGGGTTGGTGCTATAATAATGACAATTCAAACTGTAATCAATACGGAAGGTTGTATGATTGGTCAACGGCAATGGGAATAAGTACATCATACAATGATAATAAATGGGGTGGAAGCGGTGTTAAACGACAGGGTGTTTGTCCAGCAGGATGGCACTTACCGTCTAATCAGGAATGGAATGACCTCGTGTCGGTGGTTGGCTCACCCGCAGGGACGAAGTTGAAGTCAACAAGCAGTTGGAATGGCGATTATAATGGGACGGATAATTACGGGTTTTCAGCTTTGCCGGGAGGCAACCATGGACCATATAGCAGTTTCAAATATGTCGGCAATAGTGGCTATTGGTGGATGAGTACGGAGATGGACGGTTCCTATGCTTACAATAGGGAAATGTACTACCTAGATGACGTGAAGGAGAACTATTGGCTCAAGAAATATATGTTCTCTGTGCGGTGCGTTGAAGACTGAGTGCGCCAGTTCGGTGTGTGTACTATAGCGCGGTGAAACACCGCGTCCGGTAAAGATTAGCGGAGCAGCCCGGTACCCAGAGCTTTGGAGCCGAGTCGGCTCATGGGACATTGGTTCTGTATAATACGCCGGAAATAGGTTGGGTGAGCTGATGGATTTGGTGGATATCTGTTGTAGGGTTAGGGCTGTGTGGGGCTTGTCCATTCCGGCGCGGTGTCAGGGAGGATGTTTAACAAAAAAATTCTTTAAACGAAGAAAGGTAGGTTAATTATGGATGAAGATCCAACAAACGCCAAAGAGCAGTACGAACTTGGCCAGAAGTACCGGTGGGGAAATGGTTTACAGCAAGATCAGAAAAAAGCGTTTTACTGGTTTGGCAAAGCTTCTGAGCAGGGTAACGCAGAGGCATCGTTTTTAGTTGCCGTTTATTATGCCCACGGATGGGGTGGTGTCTCAAAGGATAAGAAAATGGCGAGAAACTACGAAGCCAAATCAGTTGAACAGTTCACCAAGGCCGCCGAGCAAGGTGACGCTGATGCTCAACAGAGCCTAGGATCCGCTTATGGAAGTCCTAGTTTTGACGGTGTCTCGAGAGACAAGAAAAAAGAGGCTCAATGGTACGCAAAAGCGTTTGAGCAATTCACCAGAGCCGCCGAAAAGGGTGATGCCGCCGCGCAATACAAACTTGGTGTTTTGCACATCACCTACTACAACAGTCTACAGGGTATCCAAAACGATGATGAAAAAGTGGTCTATTGGTTTACCAAGGCCGCCGAGCGGGGCAACGCAGATGGGCAGTATGGGCTTGGCGGATGCTATCATCACGGAATTCGCGGTGTTCGGAGAAACGAGGAAAAAGCGATTTATTGGTATACGAAAGCCGCTGAACAAGGTCACGCAAACGCGCAAGATAGCCTTGGGCGTATTTATTCTGATAACAGGAACATGGAAAAAGCGATTTATTGGTATACCAAAGCCGCAGAGGGAGGTAATAGCCACGCAAAATATCAACTTGGTATTAACTATTCCAATGGAATTGGCGTTCCTAAAGATTTGGAGAAGGCCAAGTATTGGATTACTTTAGCCGCAGAACCGGAAGTTGGTGGTGGTGACACTGAGAAAAATGTGCTGAAAAAGCTTATTGAAATGTTGGAGACAGAGGAGTTGGAGACGTGGAAGCAGAAACATCCCAAGGAGTGGGAGGAGATAAAGAAAAGACTTGCTAAAAAAAATAAAATATTGTTTCCTTTAGGCGCTATAATAGGCGGAATATGGTTCGCGTTCATTGATATTGCTCTTGCCAACCCGAACGCTTATGGCGGTTATTGGCCTATTATTGGAATACATGTTTTGTTGTCAGGAATATTGGCCTTTATATTGGAATGGATTGGAAGCGGACCGAAAAACGGTATTATAATGGGTTGCGGGTTATTGGTATTCGGGGCGATTCCAATAGCTCTCCTTGGTTTATTGATTGGAATAATACATATTGGTTGGTCTATCATTATCGGTGCGATGGTAGGCTTTTTTATGAGTTTAGCTGTGAGCGGAGCACGCGAGAATTCGATGTTAAAATCGGCTAGGGCGGACAAATCTTTGGAAGTAGGGCAAGCGATGAACGGGAAAGAACAGAAAGGGGAAGGAAATAACGGTAATAACGATGGATAATCTCAGCAAAGCCACTATCTTTTCCGTGCGCCAATACCAAAGAATCCAGCACCCGAGATCCTGTAGATTCACCCAGTCTTGCTCCGCCTACATGATTTTGGCGGTAGAAAAGATGTATTATTAAATCAACACGATAAAAAGGAGCTTTTATGAGCTTGTTTACTCAGTATGGACGGACGCTATTATTGGCGGTGATATTGTTGGTAGTTGAGTCAGCCCACGTTTCCTACAGTGCCGAGCCGACGGGGTTATCTGGTTCGGGTACGCTCACCGACAAGAGGGACGGCCAAAAATACAAGACGGTAAAGATAGACGGCAAAACTTGGATGGCGCAAAACCTGAATTATCAGACGGGCAAATCATGGTGTTGTGGGAATGGTAATTCCAAATGCAGTGAATACGGCAGACTATATGACTGGAAAACGGCAAAAACTGCTTGTCCATCTGGATGGCGCTTGCCATCGTCTCAGGAGTGGAATAATTTGGTAAGAGTTGCCGGAGGCGAAATGGCCGGCAGAGCGCTTAAATCGTTGACAGGTTGGGAAGATGACTATAGTGAAGATAAATACGGTTTTTCGGCACTGCCAGGAGGCAGGTACGAAAAAAGTGATGTTGATGACGGTTGTCGAGATGTCACTAGTGTGGGCGTTTGGTGGACGGGTGACGAGATGGGAGAGTATGACGTGGCCTATAGTCGGATCATGGATAGCAACTACGACAATGTACAAAGTGGGCACGGCGCCGTTGCTCTGTTCACAGGTTATTCCGTTCGTTGTATTCAAAAATAGCGTGGTATATTAAGTGTGTGCGCTAGTTTGGTGACTGTTTCACAAATAACATTAATTGAAGGAGTGTTTATGAGCATGTTTACTCATCAAAGACTGTGGCTGTTATTGTTGGTGATGTTGGCGGTTGGGGTGCGGACGGTGCAAGCGCAACCGTCGCAGAATTACATAGGTAAGGGCGGCAAAGGGATTAGCCTCACTATCTACGTTCCGCAGTCAAGCGGACTCGCGAAAGAGCAGAGCTATATACCCGCGCTCGTTCAGGGTGAATTTGTCAGCAATTTTTCAAATTATTCCGCTATTTCCATACTAGATTGGGAACGCTTAGACGATATATACGTCAAACTTGTCGACGAGGCCTACGACGACAGGGCAGAGGCGAAGCTGGATGTAGTATTGGGGCGTTTGGCTCCTACAAGCCACTTCTTGACCGGAAACATAACTAAAACCGCGACGGGCTACAATGTCAAGATGAACATTACCGCTACCGCCGACAAATTGACACTCGCGACATATTCGGGGACGTTCAGCTTTGCGGAGTTGGACAATCTGACAGGTATTCGGCGTGCCTCGCTTGAACTGCTCCAAAAAGTGGGTGTGGAATTAACAGAAAAAGCGCGGAAGGAGCTTGTTTGGGCGGCGGAGGCGAACCAAGTATTGGCGCAGACAGCGCTGGCCAAGGGTGTCACCGCGCAGAGGGCGGGGACAGAGGTCGCGGCGTTGAGCTACTACATTCAAGCGGCGAGCTTTAACCCATCCCTGAAAGAAGCGGTGAAGAGGTCAACGATAGTGGCCGCCGATATTTCAAGCGGAAATCTTGGGGCAGATTTAAGGAACGATATTCTATGGCGGAAGAAGTGGGTGGAACGGCTCAAGGAGACAGAGGAAGCGGTTAATGGAATGATTACGATGATTATGAATAATGCCGTCGATCCGCCCTATACGCTGGTCTATTTTACCGATATTAAGACGGGAAACATCGACTATCAAACGGAAACGGCGGATCTCAGCATAAGTATGGCCATGAACAGCAATAGATGGTTCACCGCGATGAGGCAAACGCTTAACGCGGCGGCTCAGGCGACACAGGCGGTATTGGACGGACTGAACGCTACGAAGAGGAAAGAGGAGTGGAAACTGAGCGAGTGGCCGCGGAATGGCGTGTCTTACGTAAACCCGTTTGCCAAGGCATCAATGAAAGGGTACGATCTTGCGGTGGTCTTTGAGTTGGTAAATCAACAGGGGCGGGTGATTGGTAGCCAGACAGTCGAGCTAAAACCGGCGTTTAATATTGAGTACAATGACAATGGTCGATTTACCGTAGGGATTAAAGGCGACGCTGTCGGTACCGTAACATTCGAAGGTGTCAAAGCGAACGACATCAGCGACAATCTAACTATCCGTGTCGCTTCTGTGAATGGAGCGCCGCCGCAACAGGCGCGGTTGGCGATAGTCGCGAAGGCGATGTTGGTTGAAAAGTCGCAACCTTTTACTGATAACAGAAACGGTAAAAAATACAATACGGTGTGTATAGGCGGCAAAACGTGGATGGCGGAGAATATGAATTATCAACCGCAAACGGGTCAATCATGGTGTTATGGACAAAATAATTCCAATTGCAATAAATACGGTAGATTATATGATTGGGAGACCGCGATGAATGTTTGCCCAATCGGATGGCGTCTACCGTCTAGTCAGGAGTGGGATAATTTGGAGACAGCGGCTGGAGGTAATTCTGTGGCGGGCAAGAAGTTGATGGCGAGAAACGGTTGGGATAACAATGGTAATGGTACAGACGATTACGGATTTTCGGCCCTGCCCGGCGGCTACCGCTTATACAAAAATGGCAGTTTCTACCGCATCGGCGAGATCGGTTTCTGGTGGACGGCGACGGAGAATGGTAGTGACAAAGCCTACACCAGAGACATGTACTACAAGTACGACTTCGTGGGCGAGGGCCACGACAACAAAAGCGGTGGGTACTCTGTGCGGTGCCTTGAGGACTGAGTGCGCCAGTTAGGTGCGTGTACTATAGCGCGGTGAAACACCGTGTCCGGCAAAGTCTAGCGAACTGCCGGTACTAAATCTTTAATCTGAAACCGCGAGACCAGAGGTTTAAGCGTGAGGTGTTTGGTGTAATAAAAACGTTTTTATCAGTACCGTATAGTTATGAGAAATGGATGTGGGAGCGGGAACATCCTGATGAATATATTGGTTAATAGATGTAACGTATTGATCTACAACACGTTGGCGATATCTACACCTTGTACACAAACATAATCTCCCGCCCTATTAAAGTAATTTTGATAAATATGCGTCTTATTTGGCAGGCTCTCCGGCGGATCCTCTCGAAATTGGAATGTATGCGCCCTTTTGTTGATGAGCATCTCCCAATTGTTTATAACGTTTGTGCCGAGGATAATGTCATCTTCATACTCGCCCGGATAGTCTCCGGCAAAAGCTATGACCCGTTCCAGAGCAGTTTCCCCGATCATTATTTTATCAATGGAGAAAGCCTCCGCCGCTATAACACGGCCGCCGATGCTGTAATTCATTTTAAACCCTAAAGTGTGCCCGGATTGTTCGGCGAGGTATCTTGGAATCATGGTGTTGAAACAGCCGGAATCCAAGAATATAGTTGTTTTAACAAATATGTCCTGCCGAGGTTTGTAGATGCGCGCATCAAATTTGTACCGATGCTCAAACCGCTTCGATAATTCCACAGTCGTATATTTCATCTTTGGGTATGTATCCTTTCATGAGGCGAGCCTCCCCGTTGTAGGTGTCGCAGTTAATGTCCATCAGCACATCGCGATCCTGCGGGGTTCCGTCGCCGTACGCTATTATGTAGCCCATGTCCTCTGCGGGTGGAAAGTCTCTCTTATCGAGTAACAGCCACCGTCCGTCAAATTCAACAGCTGCGGCCCGTTCGTCAATAACGCGTTTTTCTTTGGCCATTGTTACCATAGTGCCGCCTCCTTTGGATTTTAAACAACAGTGTATTAAAACCACCACTATTTATTAAAATAATACATTTCTGTTATTATTGCAAATTTTAATAAAGATTTACATCTTTTCCGGAGGTAAGCTCCCCGTACGGTAACCGAGTTTATATACGTAATACGTTGATTTGCAACGAATTAGGACATATCGGCCAATATTATACCAAGCCGAAATCATTCAATTACGCTCAACTCGCTCCCCGTCTTGCCCTCTATAGCGCAATCCCCGGCATCTTCGCCCATCCCTCCGAAAAAAAGTTCACAAAAAACTTGATTTTCCCCGCGCCCGATTGTTATATTGAAAAAGCATATAAAAACCGTCGAAATAACGGGTTGCCGGTTTGTTGTATTGGGAATGCCGGCGGAATCGATTAAAAACCAACTTTTTTAAGGGGATGCGGAATGAAAAGAGCTGTTTTTTCGAAGGTAGCAAGCGTGGTTACAGTGGCGGTCATTTCGGTGTTTTTCTTGTTTCGGTGCGCCCCTATAGACATTGAAACCGAAGGGGAAGGAAGCGACGGCGACGGAGGGAGCGGCGGCGGTGTCGGCGGCGGGCACGCTATCTCCGAACTGAATCTCAAGAATAACACCGGTTATACTATATCCGGTATATACATAAAACCCTCAACTTCAACCGATTGGGGGTCTGATTTATTGGGTTATTCCTCGCTGGGTGACGGGCTGTCAAAAAAATTTACCTTTTCGAAACCGTTGTTTGCGATTGACAATTATGATATTCGGTTAGAATCATCATCGGGTGGATATTCGTTTAGAAAATATGCGATCACCGTATCAAACGGATCAACGGTATCTTTTACCGCCGCCGATTTGAGTGACGGAAGCGATCTCCCAAGCATAACCATTCAAAATAGGTCCGGCGTCGGGGTTAACTCTATTTATATAAGACCGTCGTCTATGCCCGAATCGTCTTTGGATTGGGGAAAGGATTATGGCTCGTTATCAAATAATTACGATAAATCAGCAGATATACCTATTCCGCCGTCAAGTTATACGGTATTTGATATTCAAATGAGGTCGTCAAATCCAACTAACACCTACACAAAGAAAAATGTCACTGTTTCAGATGGTATGATTTTAATATATACCAGCGCGGATTCGGACAATCCGCTAATAGGTACGCCTATTATTGTTATTCAAAACAACACCGGTTATACAATAAGCGGTATCTATATAAAACCCTCAAATTCGACGGATTGGGGATCTGATTTATTGGGTTATTCTTCTTTAGGGGATAGAGCGTTACGGACGTTCGTTCTTTCCGACCAGTTATCCGTAAATAGCGTATATGATATTAGATTAGAATCATCATCGGGCGGATACGCGTTTAGAAAATACGCGGTTACGGTATCGGACGGTATGATTATCACCTTTACAGTTAATAATTTAGACGATGGAAATAATCTTCCGAGTATAACGATTCAAAACAGAACGGGCGTTAGTTTTAATGCTATTTATGTAAAACCGTCCGAAGCGTCGGATTGGGGGAAGGATTACGGCTCATTATCTAATAATTACGATAAATCAATTGATATACCGATTCCTCCATCCAACTATACGGTGTTTGATATTCAAATGAAGTCATCAAATCCGACTAATACGTATACCAGAAATAACGTCGCTGTTTCAAACAGTATGGTTTTAACATATACCAGCGCGGACTCGGATAGCCTTCTTATCGGTTTTCCTATTATTGTTATTCAAAACAACACCGGCTATACGGTATCGGATATCCATATAAGACCTTCAAATTCAACCGATTGGGGATCTGGTTTATTGGGTTATTCCTCTTTAGGGGATAAAACGTCACGGACATTCGCGCTATCTCAATCGTTGTCCGCAAACAGAGTATACGATATTCGTCTAAAATCGTCGTCAGGCGGGTATGAATTCGCGAAATATAATGTTACCGTATCGGAAGGCATGATTGTGAATTTTACCGTTAGCGATTTGCAATAGCAAATACGGTATCGTTATTTAACATTTGTTGAAGGAGCTGTTATGAGTTTGTTTACTCGGCCGGCGCTTTTATTGGCGGTAACATTGATAATTGGAACGCAATCCGCGCGGGCGCAGCAGTCTCAATACTACACCGGCGACGGCGGAAGGGGAATCCGTCTCGCCGTTCTGGAGCCGGTCGGCAAGGGTCTTTCCTCAGACGAACAGTGGATGCTGTCATTGGTTCAAGGTTCAATTTCCGGAGATTTCAACAAGTACTCGGCAATGACTATCATTGATCGTCAGAACTTAGAAAAGATCTTTGGGGAGTGGAAAGAGTCCATGTCCGGCAACTATTCCGAGGCCGACCGTGTCAAGATCGGCAATCTTACAAACGCGAGTCATATTCTGACCGGTTCAATAAGCAAGACCGCGAACGCCTTTATGCTTGAGCTTACGGTAACGGACGTGGCGAACGGGGTGCGCAAGGCCTCGTACTCTCCCACGCCGATATCTTCGCTCGCGCTGGAGAATCTCTCGGCGATTAAGACCGCTTCCGCGGACTTGCTTAGGCAATTGGGCGTGATGTTGACGGACGCGGCGCAGATGGAATTGAAGCAGGCGGCGAATACGACGAGGATACAGGCGGAGACGATGCTTGCCCGAGGCATCGTGGCGCAGAGGCAGGGAACGGAGGTGGCGGCGCTCAGTTACTTTTATCAGGCGGCGGCGTTTGATCCATCCTTAGTTGAGGCGTCGAACCGGTCTTCGGTAATGGTAGCCAATATTTCGAGCGGAAACATCGGCGCGGACGCGCGCAACGATATCGCTTGGCGGAAGAATTGGATAGCCCGCCTCAAAGAAACGGAGGAAACTTTCTACCAAACGATCAATACCGCCGACCCGCCGTATACGTTGTATTATTCTACCGACATCCAGAGAGGGCGTATCGACTATCAAGAGGAAACCCTTGACCTTAGCATAACCATAAACCTAAGCCCCAACGTTAGATGGTTCGACGCCTTGGATAGGTTGCTTATGGCGGTTGACGCGGTATCGGACGGTCTGAACTCTACAAATAGAAAGCACGATTGGGGGCTTGACGGGTGGCCGCGGAACGGCGTGTCCGGCACAAATCCATTTAATTCTTACTCAAAGGAGTACAGTATTACGGCGGTCTTTGAATTGGTGAACGAACGGGGGCGGGCGATCGGCAGCCGATCCGTCAGGCTGAATCCGTATTTCAGTATTGAAAGAAAAAGCGATGGCAAGATGATAACCAAATTTAGCGAAAATATTCGGAGAACCGTGGATTTCAACGGTGTCAAGGCGGATGATATCAGCGACAACTTGGCCATACGCGTCGCCTCGGTAAACGGGGCGCCGCCTCAAAACGCGCGATTTACGATAAGCGCCGCGTCCGATGAAGCGCGGCGGCAAAACGAGACGGTTGCTTCAGACGAATTCGGTTCGCCGAATCGGGGCGGAGCGCAGACCGCTGACGTAACACGCTCTCAAAGCGGTTCCGGAACGCCGTTGCCCTATTCTTCCTACGGTTCTCCTTCTTACAAGCCGGAGCGTAAGTCAAAACCTCGTTACGGCGCGGCGTTAGAACCGTTTGATCCGAGCGCCTTCTATTTTTTCTTCAACACGAGCTCCGTTGACTCCCGCGATTATGGAAAAGAAGCGCATAGCAAAAACAGTATGTTCGGAGGATTCGGATGGGATTTTCATGATAAGACGGAAACAAGAAATTCGGTCGGTTGCGGGCTTTTTGCGGGCGGTGGGGCGTACGGGGACGGCGTTTGCTGGGGATTCATTTTCGGTATAGAAGCGAGAGACCTGTTATGGCTCGTTAGAAGACGGCTTGCCGTTCCGATATCGTTCGGATTTGATTGGCGGCCGGTGATTGCCGCCATTAAAAATAAGACCGCCGCCGAATTTATAGATAAAATGAGTAAGTCCGACAAAGAATCGGACTCGGCGATAACTATGAGGATGCATATCTTTGATTTCACGCCGTCGGTAGGCGCGCAAGTTGCCGTCAGCCGTGCAGTGTCCTTATACGCGGGTTATGCGTACAATATGAGTATTCCTACCGAATGGAACGCTTATTATAGAGTTCCCGGGAATTCTTACAAAGAAGGCGACAGCGGCGACGCCTTTGCGGTGCCCGATAAGTATGCCCCTTTACAAGACGCCAAAGAGAGCATTCTGGGAGTGCCGGGGACGCTTAGGCTGGGTTTGAAGATTCACGTCAATAGTTTATAAAGAATATTGTCCCCGGCCTCTACGCCGTCAGCTTCCTATGCAACCTCTCCGCCTGCAAGACAAACGCCTCCAGGTTAGCCTCTATCAATTGCGGGAATGGGCTGCCGTCCGTTTCTACGGCTAAGAACGGGAACTCGCCTACCTCTTCGTATTCGTGAGCTTTCTTCTCCCAGCCGGGGACGCGCGCTTTGCCGGTCACGTTCATCTCTTTTTTCAGGATAGACTCCGCTACGCGCGACGGCATACAGCCGAAGGGGCCGATTGATATTACGCCGCACGAGTCGTGCAGGATTTCACGCAGCGCTAGGCCTACGGTCAGAACCGCTTCGCCGCGCAGACGTTCGTCTATCAGGTGCCGCGACGCTTCTAATGTTTTCTCCACCTCGACCAGTTCGAACTTGTAAAGGCCGCATTTCGCCATAGCCGTTTTGATCCGTTTCTCCCACCAGTCTTGGAGTTTAGAGGTCAGGCGGACGCGGATGCGCTCTTTAAGGGTTTGCTCGATGTCGGGCGGGTTGGAGTTCAGCACGTAGTTGCTGTAGCACAAAAATTCGCTGATAGGCGCCACTTTCGCCGCGAAGCCGTGCGACTCCAGATAGTCGGTGATGTTTTTGCGGCAGAACTCGTCGCGTCTTACGAAGATTTCGCCGATTACCGAGACTATCGGCACGTCTTCCGGCTTAATTTTTAGCGGTATCTTCGATAGGCGTTTTACCACTTTGTCAATCGTCTTCATAATGCCGCCGCCGACCTTGCCCTCAAAGAATTTGATGAACATGCCCCAGCACTCCTCAAGCGTCTCCAGCGCGTTTTCTTTGTCCTTCGCGGCTACGGCGATCATACTTCGTATGTCGCTGAAAACATCGGAGATGATGATGCTTTGCCAGCCTTTCAGGAGGCTCGCCGCGCCCATCCCGCCGTAGCCGTTTTCGTCGGTGAGGGTGAGCACCGCGGTGTTGGGGATTTTCAGGTTCTCTATGTTCTGCGCGATCGCCCGGCAGTATTGTCCGAGCCGGCAGGGTCCGTCGCTTGTCGCCATGAAGAAGAGCGTGATCTTGTTCGGGTCTTTCTTCTTCTCCCACACGTACTGCAGGAACGATCCGGTGGTGACTATGTAGGGCACGCACTCTTTGCAGGTCGAGTTTTTCTTGCCTATGCTCAGAACCTCTTTATCGGCTACGGGCAGGGCGTGGGCGTCTACGCCCAAACTCCTGAATATCGCGGCGAGCGCCTCGGTGCCGTAGCGGCCCATAGACGGCAGCATGAGTTCTACTTTCGGGTCGCGCAGGTCGTAGAACGTGCCGTCGGCGGCCCTCACCCTCATCTCGTTGTCCGGCACCACGGCGGGGACGAACGACGTATCTTCCGGCGGGAGTTCTTTGCTTATGCGCCGGTAGCTCTGCATGATGTCTACCGCCGCCTCTATGCGTGTGTCTATACCGGCGTCGGCGGTGTGCTGGTCGAGTTCGAGCGTCAGCGACGGTTTCGATTTCATCAGGTTGCGGAAGTAGCTGAGAACGAACGAGTCGGGGCCGCATGAGAAATTCGTGATGAATACGCCGAAGAGGTTGTCGCGTTTCTTGACGAACTGCGCCGCCTTCATTATCTTCTGACCCATGCCCCAGTACATCTTGCTGTCGGCCATGTAATCGCCGGCGGGGAGCATATCGAACGGGATCACGATGAAGCCGCGCGAAGCCGCTTTGTGGGGGATTCCCATGTTGGCGTCGGCGGCGAAACTGTTGTACGGGCGGCCGAAGATAACAAGCCCGAAGGTGTCGAGGTTGGATTCCAAATATTCGAGCGCCCGTCTGCCGTAGGTCTGCAACTCGTTGTCGAAAGCGCGCTGCCGCTCCACCGCCAGATTGAACGCCGCCTCGGCGGTCTTTTGGGAAATGTGCATCGCCGACACCGCCATATTGATCAGTTCGTGTCGGGCGCGGGCGCGGTCGTAATCCTTTTCAAAAGAGAGGACCGGCGAGAGGACGGCCGTTTTTGCCGCCTCAATCTCGTGCCTGAATGTCGTCTTCAGATAGTAGGCCTCGCCTTGTACAAAGACGCAGGTCTTGCTGTACGAGGACGGGTTCTTCACCGGTATCTGCGAGACGTGCGGCAGGAAGATGTAGTCCAATTTCTTTTTGAGCAGGTTGAGGAAACTGCCGTGCGTCAGCTCCGCCGGCAGGCAGAAGGCCGCCTCTATACGGGCGATGCCCTCCGGGTCGATCGCGTCGGCCAGCACGACTTTAAAGCCCATCTCGCGGAAGAAGTTCGAGTAGAGCGGGTAGAGGGCGTGCGTCAGGAACGTGCGCATAATCCCCACCGTCTTCGGGCGCGTCCCGTGACCGTCGGTCGTTTTGGCGTGGCCTTTATGCGCCAACCCCTCCATCACTCCGAATTGTTCGAATAGTAACTTGTTGCGGACGGCTACGAGGTCGAGGTCTTCTACGTCCACCTCTTTGTGCAGGCGCAGATTGTAGTACTTGTTGCAGACGCCGCCGAAGGGATAGAGTTTGTCGTTCACCCGTATACGGGAGATTTCGCATTTACGGTCGCATTTCTCTTTGCCGCCGGCGCAGACGAAACTGCTCTCACGAGTGGCCTCGCGGTTAGACAGTTCGTCGAGATCGAATTTGGAGACCGCGCTGAGTCCGATGTCCATCCTGTTCGCCGTCTCCATAGCGACGCCGAAAGCACCCATCAGGCCGGGTTCGGGCGGGACGACGATTTGATGTTTCATCAGCGATGCCATAGCAACCGGCACAGCCTTGTTGTAGCACACGCCGCCCTGCATGAATATCTTCCTGCCCACCTGCCGCGAGCCTTTCACGCGGTTGAGGTAGTTCATGCATACGGAATAGACGAGGCCGGCCAGGATGTCGTCCTTGCCGATTCCCTCTTGGCCCGCAGTTTTGATGTCGCTTGATATGAACGCCGAGCACTGGTCGGTGAAGTTGGGCGGCTGTTTGCCCAAGAGCGCCCGCTCGCCGATCTCTTCTGTTAGGATGTTTAATGATTCTCGCGCGGATTCTTCCAAGAACGATCCCGTACCCGCGCTGCAAGCCTCGTTCATAGCGTAGTCAGAGGGTACGCCGCCCGTCAGATAGGTATATTTCGCGTCCTGTCCACCTATCTCGAATATGGTATCGACGTCCTTGTCAAAATAAGCCGCCGCCGTGGCGTGGGCGATGATCTCGTTTATGACATTGTCGGTTAACGCGTGGAGCGCCGCGATTTGGCGTCCCGACCCCGTCACTCCGAGCCCGGAGATTTCGAATTTCGTATCGCCGACCTGCTCGCGTACGGCCTTGTAGCAATTACGCGAAGCGCCGATGGGATCGCCGTTCGTCCTCAGGTATACGGAGGCTACGACCGCCTTGTCGCGTCTTCTCATCAGCACCGCCTTGGTGGTGGTCGACCCGACGTCGAGTCCCAGCACGCACTCGTCGCTCTTCTTGACGGTGTCCTTCTTCATCTCCTTGAACGAGACGAGCGGCAGCGCCTCCGCGAGCGGGGCGTGGCGCCCGAAGGAGGTCGGAGCGTCGTGGATCACCTCGGAGAGGTCTTTGGGAAGCGCGACGCACTCGTTATCGGCGGCCCACAGCGCCGCCCCGTAAGCCTCGAACGCCGCGGCGGTTTCGGGGACGTCAAGATCTCCCAGCCGCTCTTTGAGGATGTTGACCATGGCCGTATTGAGCGACCCGCCGCCGATGAGCGTCGATTTGCCGCCCCTCATGTCCTTGACGAGATCGCATATCTTGTCCGCCATCATCAGACAAAGCCCCGCCGCGATATTGGCTCTGGGCTCGCCCTTGTTGAGGGCGTGGGTGCAGTCGCTCTTGCAGAAGACGCTGCACCGCCCGGCGATCTTATGCGGCGTGCCGCGTTTGGCGAGCTCGACGGCCTCTTCGAGCGTCAGGCCCATCCGGCGTATCTGCTGAAGGAAGAACTCGCCCGTCCCGGAGGCGCACTTGTTGCCGGAGTGGACGGAGCTCACCCCGCCCTTGGAGTTTATGACGTAGACCAGCTGCGTCTCGCCGCCGGAGCTTATAACGAGGTGCGGGTAGCCGCCGCCGGGGTAGGCGCGGCGCAGGGCGCACTCCACCGCCTCCGGCTCGGAGATGGCGGAGAGGTCGACGCTGGAGCGAAAGGCCCGCCCCGTGACGGCGACGCGGTCGACGCCAGCTAACTTCGGGTCTGACAACAGCTTAAGCGCGACGCCCTTGGGGTCGCCCTCGTGGGCGACGCGTCCGGTCGCCTCAATCACCCCGTCCGCGGCGGCTTTAGAGGCGTTCAATTTCACGTACTGCACCGTGGTGGCGCCGAAACAGATTCCTAGTGTTTTCATTGCGGTAACGCTCCGGTAAAATGGATACAAAGAAACCTATAATATATATCATGGGCGGCGGGGTTGCCAAAAAATGTTGGGCGGGGCGGGGTATACGGCGCGCGCGGGCAAGATACCGGGCGGCGGTCAGGCCGCCGCCCCGATCTTCTTTTCAAAGCGCTTTTCTACGGTTTATTCACAAAACCCGTAAACAGTATTTGATCGCCGCCGTCAAAAGTACGATCGTATAGCGCAAACATAAACGGCCTGTCGCAAATCATTTCAAACGTTTCTTTGGGTTGCGGCGGAATGCTTGTGCCCATTACAGCCATTACCGTTACGGCGGCGGCCGTCGTGCCTTTTTCGTCCACCTTGATAACCGCTTTCTGCGCCACGCTTGTCACCGCTAAACGGATTTTTTCCTCAATCAAACTTGTGATGGGGCCCTCCAGGCCGTCAAACAACGGAACCCCCAGCGCTTTAAGGCCCTCCATTAAGCCGTTGACATCGTTGTCTATGGAAAAACGCGGCAACAGCAGCTTGCCTTCGGCCAAAGCCGAATTTTTTCGGATTTCGGCGAAGCCGTCGTTTGTCATGGAAGAGTACAAATCCTCAACGCTGCCGGCGCCGGTTTTGGGGAGTATGACGCACATTCCGCCGCCCTGCGTAAATCGAAGCGAAACCGCTTGCGCACGATTGTCTTCATAGTAGTTGAAATTCTTGCTTTCGCGCAGCATATAAAAAGCCGGCGAGTCTCCCGCCGGCGCGTGGAAATCCCCCTCCTTTGTTTTATCGGGATTAAATTCAGATTCCCATTTGTCCGAAAAATAAATCGCGTTGGCGATGGCGGCTACGGTGCCCTCGTCAAACCCGTTTATCACTTTTTTAATCAAGCCTTCGGTGTTTTCGCTAGCCCAGTTGTTTACGGCGTCCACCGCCTCGCGTGACCGGAAATCCACATTGATTGAACTTCCTCTGTAATAGTCCATAAAAACTTGCGCGAAGTCTTGCCGCAGCGTTACCTTGTTGTCCACAAAAATCGCGTTGGCGATCTTTAGGGGGTTGTAGCGATCTATATATTGATATTGCAGTTGATACGATCTCGTAAGGCCGTACAACATTCGTGATGCCGCCCTATTGATATCTTCCTCTGAAACTCCCGACGCGCCCAAGGCTGTCAACAGGTCGCCTTTGCGCGTTTTGTCGGTGGCGTTGACGAGGGCGGCCAGAGGCATCCAAACCGAATAGGGCGAAAAGACAAAATTCTGCCCGCTTGCGCCTTTCGCCAGTTCCGCGCCCAGCCTGAAAGCGAAGTCGTTGGCCCCCGTCGCGGCGGCCGTCAGCGCCGGCTCGGCCCCGCTCGGCGCCAAGAGAGGCCGCGCGTCGACATCGACGACCTTGAATAAAGCGCCGTCGCCGGCAACCTTATTGTCGTCGGGTCCGGCGGGTCCGGATACACCGCCTTTATCGTTACAACCCGTAAAAACGCTTCCCAGCGCAAACATCGTCAAGCAGACAGCAATCTTCCTAATCATGGCGGCACCCCTTTTTTTAACGGTTGGTTTAGGTCGGGACGCGCAAAACGTCCCGTATCTTAATATATATATAAACACCCAAGGCCGCCGGATTTGTCACTAAAATATTAGGAATTTATATATTTAATCACGCAACCCCCCCGAATTGACCCCCAGAAGACCTCGCTGGAACGTCCTTTTTCAGCCCGGCGCCCGTTGCCGCCGCGGACGGGGATGTCCGACGGCTTGGCAGCGGTTTCGGGCGGGGCGGGCGGACGGACGTTAGCGGCTCAAACGGCGTCGTTGATTTTTTCGCAGAACATGTCTTCATCGATGTCTATGTCGTACGGGTCGGCATAATCGCCGCTGTTTCCGGCTTGTTTCGCCTCCCACTCTTCTATTTCGCGGAGCATGTCGGGGTCCCTTCCGAACATATCCTCGTAGATGTATACGAAATCGACGACCCGGTTCCACTGACCGGCAAACGATTCCGTGTCGCTGTCGGTGAGTTTGTCGTAAACCTCTTTTTTCATGTCAATATCGTCAAGCGTTATCTCCATGAAGCGGTTGTGGACGGCTTCGATTTCGTCCATGACGTCTTGCCCGATCCGGTTGACGTTTTCGGCTCCGACTCTGTGTATCTCGGCGAGACACGCGTCGAAGCGCCTTTCCAGTGGCCGAAACGCGGCTATAAACGCGGCGCGATTCATACAATGCCTCCTGCGGGGTTTTAGGAAGAGAAAGTTCCATGAAAAAGGGTTCATTAATACCTCCAAGTTATTTATAGGTTAATATAGTATACGGCGAGACGATAAATCAGTCTTTCGCTATGATATCAAATATGGAAAACGGCACGATCAGCTCCAGCCGAACAGGCCAATATGTGTTGGCCCCGCCGAAATTCACGGCTAATGTGTACTTTATGTCCAACGCCAAACTGACGCTACCCAGCGGAATATTGAGTCCGCCGCCCGCCGACAATTTCAGCGCGTACAATTCGGCGTATTCCCCGAAAAACGCCACAAAACCGGCGGACGCGGATAAGTACGGCACGCGGAAGGCGGCGGGATAAAAGCGGGAGAAGATGTCTATCCCGAACATTCCCAGCCAATAGTCGTCGTCCGTCTTCAAGCTGAATGTGCCGAACTCTATATCGGCCCCGACATCGTAATCGACCGCGCCGTCGGTACGGATTTCGTCCCGTTCGCTGATTCCGCCGAAATAGCCCGGATTGAAGTATTTGGAAAAATTTAGCGGGGTCGCTCTTCCGAAGTACACCCCGCCTCTGCTCGAGCCCTTGTCTTTTCCGTCCTCTTCGGCGGCGGCATGGGTCAGGCACAACACGCAAACGGCAAACGTCAACAGCTTTTTCATGGTACGCTCCCTGCGGTTTAAAGGTTTTTTGGTTAAAATATTGTAAAATCGCCCCTGCAATCCTGAGCGCGCCGCTCGGTTTTACAGGCGAAAGCGGGCAAACGGCCTCAAAATCCGGTATTTCGGCCTCCGATTCGCCGAAAAGAAAGCGTTGCGGAAAAGAAGCTCTATCTTAAACATACGTTATAGGAAGTAAAAAAGCAAGAAAAAAATTGATTTTTTTTGGCAAGGCCGGTATTTCACTGAAGGCCGGATGAATATAAACGGAGTAAAACCCGCTTAATTTCGCTAAATTCCCCAAAAAAACCTTGACTCTCACCGCGCCGGTATATTATTTTGATATAGTAGGCAAAATCTGCCCGTAATGACGGACTGACGACATCGGGCGACGGGTGGGCGGCCGTCCGGTGAGGTTATGCCGGCGAGGTGGCGAGACGGGAGGCGGGAGGCGGTGTCGGGCCCTGCGTCGGATGGATAAGCAGGGGCAGGTGTTGAAAAAACATGGATTGTTGAAATAGACGGAAAAGGGGTAATCGTAATGAAAATAAATGAGTTATATGCCGCGCTTGCCGTATTCGTAGGCCGCGTGTTTGGGGTGACCGCGCACGCCTTGCCGAGGCTTTACACGATTTTGCCCCCCCCCCCCCCCCCCCCCCC
>Ga0182488_12559_pt1 | contig 22367 bp, 18 predicted proteins | sample TergutNc150P3_FD_120830 | JGI IMG/M metagenome (GOLD analysis project Ga0182488, IMG submission 120830) | reverse complement strand
TACTAATAAGATACTTCGACGTCCTTGCCACGACCGTCATGGCCTTCTTCGCCATCTACGGTCTCATAGCAGTATTCGCCAAAAAATCGAATCTCAACATCTTTCGTAGGAATGTCTTTATACAGGCATTTTGCGTGGCGGCGCTTTTGGCGTTTGTGTTGGAGGGTACGCTTTTCAATTTTCCGTATTACTTAAGGTATTTTTCAGACGCGGAATTTCACACGTTGGAGGTTTCTCCGCGAGATTCTACGGTTATTTTGACTTCCGACGGCACGTTGGCGGAGAAGTTTTTTGAGAAAAAGGCGGATACCGCGTCGTCGGCGGTTTCCAAAGGTGACGACAGTACGACGGTTTTGGGCGGGGTGGTATTCAAGAACCTTAACCGGCGGATTACTTCGTTGTACATTGAGCCGATTTTTGATACCGTGGAGTGGATAAACGCGTGTATAAACGGTTATGACGAAGCGGGTGAAGCCGGAAAGATAGTGTCTGTTTATAAGGGGTTGCCGCATACTAAGTATATTCCGCTTATATTTTGCGGAAAGTTTTCGGAATTAACTATTGTGCTTGGCGGCGCGAATTCATCTGGGGCGTCTCTTATAGCTATGAATAGGCCGATTCCCATGTATTTCAGCGGTTTGCGCCTTATTGTCGTGACGCTACTGTTTTTCGTGATTATATTGTTCGCGTATAAGCCGCTTCGCGCAAAAGTAGTTTATCTTTTGTTTGAGTATAGGTTTGATCCGGCGAGCAAAAAGCAGAATCTTGTTTACGCGCTTTCTGTTGTATCGCTTATCTTATTTTCGTGGATGTGCGCTTATACGTCTGTTACGGAAAATTATCCGCAGGCGCGGCAGTACAATGAATATTTGGTTGACGCTATTATAGCTGGAAGGACGTATTTAAATGCGGGAAATCCGGAGAAGATGTTAAATGCCGAGCGTTCGTATGACAATCAATGGTTGGAGAAGAACGGTTATAAGAGAAATGTGGATTGGATGTCGGATTGGATTTACTATAAAGGGAAATTTTACTGTTACTTCGGCGCCGTTCCGGCGCTTATGCTTTACGTTCCGTATAAGTTGATTACCGGAGATTACCTCTCGAATCACGGCGGAATCTTTCTGTTTGCCGCGATTTCAATTATTTTGCTGGCGCGGTTGTGGAAGTTTTTTGTTAGGAAGTATATGCCCAACGCCAGATTTATGTTCTATCTATTATCGTTTCTGACGCTGTTTTTCGCTAGCGGGTGGTTTTGCCCGCTGAGGTTTACGCGTTTTTACTCAATAGTCTCGGCGGCAGGGTTTATGTTTGTCGTAGCCGGTATTTTGTTGATCTTCGAATCCGTTGAGCGAGAGAAGCTTGATAGGTCAAAGTTGTTTTTTGCTTGTTTATGCCTCGCGTTGGCGGTAGGGTGCCGACCTACGCTGCTTTTCGCGTCGCTTATAGTCCCGATTATTTTGTGGAAGCATAAATTATGGAATAGATTGCCGCTTATAGCAATTCCATACGTGGCCGTGGCTATTCCGATGTGTGTGTACAACTACGCCCGTTTCGGGTCGAGTTTGGATTTCGGATTTAATTACAATATGACCAATCTAAACGCGATAGCTTACGGTTCATTAAATCCGATAGGAAAGTGTATAAATACGATTATCGCGACCGTATCTTACTTGTTTTCCATTAACAGATATTCGTTATTTTTTCCATACGTTGAATGTGTTCCGCAGCATGAGCACTTTTTTTGGGCTATTGTGCGGTTTTACGATAGGGGCTATGGAATGATAAATTTCCCGATAGTGTTTTGTTTGTTTTTCTTTTTTAAGAGCGTTTTCGTCAAAGGAGATAGACCCAAGACGTTTTACATCTCCGCCGCTTTTCTATCTATTGCGTTTGTTTTGATACTTGCCAATTCTTGGCTTGCGGGTTTTTCCGGGCGGTACTCGTTTGATTTCGCGGTTTTCGTTATCCTCACGTCATTATTTTGCGCCTACTATTGGTGCAATGGCGGCAGCGGCGACGGCGGTGTTCTAACGTCTTCGGATCAGGATCAAATTCCAATCAAAGTTCGTTTGAAAGTCACCTATGTATTGCTTGCTTTTAGCATTTTTGTAGGCTTATTCCTTTTCGCTACCACTGTGACCAACGAGGCTATGCCGGGCAATCCGTCCCTTTATTATTATCTGCGTCAATCCCTTATCTTTCTGGGGGTAGTATGAACGATAAAAAAACAGCACTAATCATAGGCGCCGGCCCCGCCGGACTGACAGCGGCTCTGTCCCCGGCGGCTCTCCTGACGGAACCCGCTCGGACGGATGGTCTCCCAAACAGTGGTCAACCCCACCAAAACACTCTCCAAGTGCTTTTTTGAGGGATTTGGGCGACTTCCGGCGATGTTTTTTGGTCGGTTGCGTGGGATTTTTGGGGGCGGCGTAAAAAAAGTTAAAAAATATTTGACTTTAGTAGCGTAAGTATATTATATTAAAAATAGGCTTTTTATGGACATGGGCGGTTTGTGTGGTTCGTACTCAAACCGATAAAGCCGGTCTAATGCGAGGAAAATATATTATAGAAGGAACAGAACATTGGAATCAGAAATTAAAACACAGGCAAGTTCGGCCGCCAAGCCGACATTTATGGATATGGATTGCGACGAAATTGACCGTTGCTTACTCCCGCCTAGCGCATTCAGGCGTCCTCTTCTTGCGCCTATCTCTAATGTTGCCCCGCCGCAAGGCAGCCCTTTTTTAGACCAAGTAGATAGTTTGTATAATCTGCTCCGAGAAGAGCCGTTTATCTACCGATAGGCAACTAAGCATGAGGACTTTCTTTTTTTGCATAGCAAAATTTGTCTTGTCAAAGCTCAATTTGTTGCTTGGACGGGTTGATTATTTTATCATAGATCGAATTTTCGCGATCAATCAGAGTTTAAAAACAAACAGTAATGGGAATTTATATGCTAAAGCCGATGAGGTAATAAACGAGGCTAAAAAACATAGCGAAAATCCTGCTTTTAAGCAAAAAGAACGCGATTTCGTCTATTATTATTACCTTACGAAGCATTATACTGCGGTATTTGAATCATTCTTTGGGATTATTCCTCCAATTCAAATATTCAACGAAAGTAGAATGGCATTGGATCATATTATAAGGGCAAGAGAAAAGGAAGAGGATAGCGCAGAGAATATGGGTAAAGCCGCGAACCACGCGCTTCGTGGTTTGCTCGACATTCTTAAACTTAACTGCGCCGGGCTAAGAAAAAAGATTCAAAAGGAACACAAAAAGTACCCTTCCAAATTATTGGGGTTGGTTTCAAACGGAGATTATATAAAGATGTTTGTCGAATTGCAAAATAAGGCTGAGACGAGTATGTTCGAGGCAAAACTTGGTGAGAGTGAACGTATAAAGACTGACGTCGCCAAAAAATTCATATATGCTTTTGAGGCGCATGACGAGTGGTTACAATTTCAACAAGAGTATCGGGGAACCGTTATTGCCGTATATGCCAAGTACCGTACAATAAGGGCAATGTCTTTTTTATTTTGGGCTATTACCAGCGTTATCACTGCGGTTATCGCGTGTTATATTTGGGAAGAAAGAATGAATTTGATAAATTATTTTTTTGCAAAATAGAAAGATTGATATACGGAGGTCTTTCGAGTGGCGAAAAACGTTTACTTTGGTTGGTGAAAGATCGTATGAACAACAAAAAAACAGCCCTAATCATAGGCGCCGGCCCCGCCGGCTTAACCGCGGCGTTGGAGCTTCTGAGAAAAGGCGACGTTCATCCGATTGTCGTTGAGCAGGAGAGCTTCGTAGGCGGCATCAGCCGCACCTCCGAGCACAACGGAAACCGTATGGACATAGGCGGTCACCGTTTTTTCAGCAAAAGCGACTGGGTGATGAATTGGTGGAAGGAGATAGACGGCGACATGATGACCCGCCCGCGCCTATCACGTATATTGTATCTGCGTAAGTTCTTTGATTATCCGGTATCGCTAAATATGAATACGATAAAGGGGCTTGGGTTATATAGGATGGCAAAGATCGGGATCAGTTATTTATGGTCTTGTCTTTTTCAGATTAAGCCGGAGAAAAATCTGCGGGATTTCATGCTAAACCGTTTCGGGAATTCGCTTTATCTCACGTTTTTCAAGGATTATACGGAAAAGGTTTGGGGCATACCCTGCGAGGAGATCAGCGCGGAGTGGGGGGCGCAGAGGATAAAGGGGTTGAGCATCGCGAAGACTATCAAGCACGCGCTCTTCAAAAATACTAAGGAGACGAGTTTGATAGACGAATTTCTGTACCCTAAGTTGGGGCCGGGGGATTTGTGGCAAAAGGCGGCGGACAAAGTTTTGGAGATGGGCGGGGAGATCCGTCACAACAGCCGCGTCGTAGGGGCGGCTCTGCGCGCCCGTCCGTCTTCGGCGATAGCGAAAATCTCATTATCCGACGGAAAATCATTCGAAGCTGATTACGTTCTAAGTTCAATGCCGGTTAAGGATCTTGTCAATATAATGGACGATGTTCCGCAAAATGTCAAAGAGGCGGCGAACGGTTTGGTCTATCGGGATTTTATCGCGGTCGGTGTGCTTTTGGATAAACTTGAGATAGGGGCCATAAAGGACAATTGGATTTACGTGCAGGAGAGCGACGTGAAGGTGGGGCGCTTGCAATTTTTCAATAATTGGAGCGAATACATGGTTAAGGATAAAAGCAAGGTGTGGCTTGGTATGGAGTATTTCGCGAACGAGGGCGACGAGTTATGGAATATGGACGCGCGGGCTTTTGCGGAGTTGGCGGCGACTGAGCTTGAAAAGATCGGGGTCGCTAAGAGATCGAGCGTGTTGGACAGCGTTGTGATAAAGGTTCCCAAAGCTTATCCGGCTTATTTCGGGACATACAATCGATTTAATGAGGTTAGGGAGTGGTTGGACGGTATAGATAACTTGTTTTTGATAGGGCGCAACGGGATGCACAAGTATAACAATATGGATCATTCCATGTTGACGGCGAGGGAGGCTGTAAACGCTATTCATAGCGGGTCGTCGGATAAAGCGGGTATTTGGAGGATAAACAGTGAAGAGGATTATCACGAGGCTAAAAGTTAACGGGGAGCGTATTGGTTATGGCAAGTTCCACAATAGCGCTGATTATACGATATTTTAACATCGCGTCGACCGTTGTTTTGGCGGTTTTCGCGATTTATGGGCTTATTGTTATCTTCGGCTGGAAATCGCGTTTTAACACTCTTCGCGGCAAGATGTTTTTGTCGGCGTTTTGCGTCGCCTCGCTCTTGGCGTTTGCCGTGGAGGCCGTGTGTTTCAATTACAAGCACTATTTGAAGTATTTTGCGGACGGGGAGTTTCATACTATGGAGGTTTCTCCGCGGGATCCGACGGTTATTTTGACTTCGGACGGCGTGACGGCGAAAATATTAATTAATAAGAGCGATAATACGATAAACGAGTGCGGAGTGACGTTTACAAATATTGACCGTCGTGTTACTTCGGTATTTGTTCAGCCGATTTTCAATAACCTCGAACATTTTGATGTGCGTATCAGGTGGACGGATGAGGAAAACACCCGTGAATTGACGAAAACGCTTTACAAGGCCCTGCCTCACGAAAACCACGCGGCGGTTCAAACTTGCGGGAATGTCTCGGAACTTACGATCATGTTTCCGGGGCGGATTTTCTTTGAGGAGGTGTCGCAAATAGCAGTAAATAGGCAGATACCGTTTTATTTCAGCGGGTTGCGTCTTTTGGTCGTTTCTTTGCTGTTTTTCGCGATTATTTTGTTTGTGTATAGGCCGCTTCGCGAAAAGGCGGCGTATTATTTGTTTGAGTATAAATTCGATCCGGTAAACAAGAAGCAAAATCTTGTTTACGCTGGGTTGGTTGTTCTGACGATAGCGTTTTCCGGGATATGTGTCTATACATCTATCACAGAAGAGTATTCCGATACCCCGCAGAATCTTCAGTACAATAGGTATTTGGTCGACGCCTTTATAGCCGGCAGGACGAATATAGATTTCGGTCACCCGGAAAAGCTGTTAAACGCGCAGCGGCCGTACGATTGTTATTATCTCATTTCAAACGGTTATGAATTGGGCGAAGATTGGGCGTGGGACATAGCGTACTACAAAGGAAAGTACTATACCTACTACGGGGTTGTTCCGGTGGCGCTCCTTTATCTCCCGTACAAGCTTGTTACCGGAAATTATCTGTCGCACCGCACCGGAGTATTTGTGTTCGCGTTTATAGCGGTGGTTTTTCTGGCGTTGCTTTGGAGGTTTTTGGTTAAGAAGTATATGCCTACGGCGCGTTTCGCGTTTTATCTGCTCTCGTTTTTAGCGCTGTTCTTCGTAAGTCACCTCTCCGCCGGTTTAAGGTATCCGGCCATTTGGCTTATTGTGCAGGTGGCCGGATTTGCGTTTCTCGTAGCCGGAACGTTTTTGCTCCTCAAGTCTGTAGATAAAGAGAATACGAACTATTTGCAACTATTCTTCGCGTGTCTCTGTTTCGCGCTCTCCGTTGGTTGCCGCCCGAATATGGTTATAGCGTCAATCATGGTTCCGGCTGTTTTGTGGAAGCGCAGGTCGTGGAAAGCCGCCGTGTTTATACTAATTCCGTACATCATTGTCGCGATACCTATGTGCGCCTATAATTATGTTCGTTTTGATTCTATTTTTCAGTTCGGGCAAAAGTACTGCATAGCCATTATAAACGATACCGCGACGTATTTAATGAATCCATTAGGAAAAATTCACCGAATGTTCATAACGTTTGTTCATTATTTCTGTCGTCCGTACGTCTATTCGTTGCATTTCCCTTTTGTGGAGCTTGTTCCTCCGAAAGGCCTTACCACATCGGCCTTGGGATTCATTTGGGTTTACAACAGCGGCGGCGGGTTAATAAATTTCCCGATACTGTTTTGCCTGTTCTATCTTTTTAAAAATATTTTCAACAAAGATAAACCGGACGGTTTACGTATATCTGCGGTATTTTTGATTATTGCCGTCGCCATGATATTCGTGTACTCAAAGATAGGCATATTTCACGGGAGGTATCTGTTGGATTGCGCGGTTTTCTTTGTGCTACCGTCGTTGTTCTGCGCATATTACTGGTGCGGTAGCGGGCGGCGTGGCGTATATCAAAGCGTGACCCGTCTGAAAATTATATACGGATTGCTTGCTGTTAGTATATTTGTAGGCATGTTTCTTTTTGCAACATGGAGCGATTTGCTTGATATGTATTATTACGATCCGGCGTTATACCGTTACCTTGAATACTCGCTCGGAATTATTGAGCGTTTTTGATTATTTGGCTATTGGTTTGGCTTGATAACACTATAAGGGGATCAAAGCATGAAGGAGCCGTTTTTAGAGCCGATTTTGCGCAAGTTACGTATTCGAAGGGTATTGCCCGTACTCAGGCAGTTCCCGAAATGTCGGCTTTTGGACGTAGGTTGCGGGTGGGAGGCACGGTTGCTTAAGAGTGTGGAGCCGTACATTGAGAGTGGCGTGGGTGTGGATTTTAAGGCGCCGGATTTGAAAAGTGAGAAGTTGAGGACGATATCCGTTACGTTGGATGATAAGTTGCCCTTTGACGACGGTTCTTTTGATGTGGTGACGCTTATGGCTGTGTTGGAGCATTTGGAGAAGCCGCTTCAGATTTTGCGTGAGATCCGTCGTGTTTTGAAAAAGCCGGGGGTATCGGGCGGCGTGGGCGGCGGTATTTTGGTAGGGACGGTGCCGAGCAAGGCTGCGAAGCCGGTTTTGGAATTTCTGAGTTACAGACTTAAGATTGTGAACGAGGCGGAGATTCGCGATCACAAGCGGTATTTTGATAAAAAAGATTTAGCGGAGATTTTCGCCGAGGCTGGGTTTGAGAAGGTTAGGCATAGATATTTTCAGTTTGGGATGAATAACTTTTTCACGGCGCGGACATAGTGTAATGAAAAATACTGTACAAGCCGCTCAAATACATATTCGCCGGTGAAATACCATTGTACCGGTAGGTACTTCTCCAACTCAAAACCACTCCTGACCATGATATCCGGCGGTTTAGGTTCGGATTGAGGTTTCGGGGTCCCGTGTTGTTGCCGTCGGCCCGATGAAGACGGGTAGTTTTTTTAACAAATGCGCTTTTCGGTACGGGCTTTGCCGAGTAAATCACGCTTTTGGGCACGAATTTTAGTGAATAGACCGCGTTTTCGGCATGAAAAAGTGTATTGGCGGGGATTTTTTTCAAAAAGGCGGGTATTAAAGATTAAAAATACTAAGATATTGTTTTTCCGTGTCCGATAATACTATAATAAAGATATGGGCATCGTAGGGGTATCCGGCGGCGCCTAAAAAAGCTGTTTTTTTGTGTGAAAACCTTGTATAATTTGTGTATATTAATGTAAAATATATATGGTGCGGCTATACAGGGGGATAATGGCGCGTCGGCTATGTGCGTATAGGCGGCTGGGCTGGCTTTTTGTCGTTTTTGGGCGCAATAAATCGCGTAAATACTGTATCTTGATCCGGACGGGAGCTTTTTTATGGCTGAAGGAGCTTTGCGTAAGACCATTTTTATGGTCGACGACAACCTTACCAACCTGACAGTGGGCAAAAACGCGCTGCTTGGGGCCTACAAGGTGTTTACCATACCGTCGGGTAAGAAGCTCTTCGAGATGCTCGACAAGGCCGTGCCGGACATGATCCTGCTCGACATTGAGATGCCGGACATGAACGGGTACGAGATCATAAAGCTGTTGAAGGCGAACGAGGCCACCGCCCATATACCGGTGGTCTTCCTCACCGCCCGCAGCGACAGCGGGTCGGAACTGGAGGGGCTGTCGCTGGGGGCGATAGACTACATCTCGAAGCCGTTCTCCCCGCCGCTGCTCCTAAAGCGCATAGAGGTGCACATGCTCGTGGAGGAGCAGAAGAAGGAGCTTGAAAACTACAGCCGCAACTTGCAGGGCATGGTTGAGGAGAAGACCAAGACGGTGCTCGACCTGCAGAACGCCATACTGCGGACGGTTGCGGAGCTGGTGGAGTGCCGCGACGACACGACCGGCGGGCACATTGAGCGCACTCAGAGCTATCTGCGGATATTGGTGGACGCTCTTTGGACGGACGAGGCGTATCGGGACGAGGTGTCGTCGTGGAACATAGACTTTCTGCTGCAGTCGTCGCAGCTGCACGACGTGGGCAAGATCGCCATAAAGGACAGCATCCTCCAGAAGCCGTCCAAGCTCACCCCGGAGGAGTTTGAGGAGATGAAGACGCACACCACCTTCGGGATAAAGGTTATAGAGAAGATACAGGAGAACACCTCCGAGGCGACCTTCCTTGAGTACGCCAAGATATTTGCGGGCGCGCACCACGAAAAGTGGGACGGGTCTGGGTATCCCCGCGGGCTTGTGGGGGAGGCCATACCGTTGCAGGGGCGTCTTATGGCCATAGCCGACGTCTACGACGCGTTGATCTCGGAGCGGCCCTACAAGAAGGCGTTTTCGCACGAGGAGGCTGTGAAGATCATATCGGACGGGAGCGGGTCGCACTTCGATCCGCATCTCGTCAAGGTGTTTTTGGAGCGGGAGCACGAGTTCAAGGTGATTTCAATGAGTATGCGCGGAAAGGCCGGGCAGGGTTTATGATCAAGTCTTACACAGTGGTGGTGAGGGAGATCGACGACAGCGCCTTGGCGGTCAAGCAGGCCGCGGAGGGTCTCGCGTCACTGCCGTTGCTTAAAAACACGGTCGGCATTATCACCGCGCACCCGGAGTGCGTCCCCTCCGGCGTCTGCCGCGACGTGGCGCGGGCTTTGCCCTTTCCGAGCGTGGGGATGACCACCATCGCGCAGTGCGCCGGCAGGGAGGCGGACACCTACATGCTGTCGATTTTGGTATTGACGAGCGACGACTGCGCCTTTGCCTGCGGCGCGAGCGATCCGATACCGGAGGATTGCAGCGTAGAGGCGGCCGAGGATGCCGTGCGCAAATGTTACGGCGAGCTACGGGGGCGCCTGCCCTCCGAGCCTAAGCTGGCGCTTCTTTACTCGCATTTTTTCCACGCGCCGCGCCAGTACCAGTTCACCTCGGCCGTTTCCGGGGTCGTCCCCCGGCTGCCGGTGTTCGGCGCGGTGGCTAACGACGACAGGCAGAACGTGCTTCCGCAGACTAACGCCCGTATTTTGGCCGGCGGCGAGCTTTACGACGACAGGCCGGCGTTGCTTTTGGTGTGCGGCGATCTGTCGCCGAAGTTTTACATAGCCTCCGTCACGGAGGACGCGATAATCATGCCGCGCGTGGGGGTGATAACGGAGGTGAGCGGGGTCAAGCTGCTCAAGGTGAACAACATCTGCGCCCCCGATTTTTTCAGGCAGATAGGTTTTTTGGGCGCGGAGTCGGGCGGGGGGCGCGACGGCGGCGGGGAGGGGTTGCTGTCCAGCCTCTTCGTTTTGCATATAGACGACGGCTGCGGCGGAACCGCCGACGTCACGCGTATCCCGTTCAAGGTGGACGACGAGGCTATCTACTGCGCCGGGCCGCTTTTTGAGGGCGCGCCTATGTCGGTGGCCTTCAACACTCGCGACGGCGTGGTGGAGACCGCGTCGCGGCTGTGCGAGCAGGTGAAGCGCGACAACGCCGGCGGGACCGCGCTCATCTACTCTTGCATAGGCAGGCGGTATGGTTTGCTGGGCGAGCCTATGGTGGAGCTTTCGGCGATTATCAGCCGTCTTGAGGACAGCTTCGTCTACACCGCCGCTTACGCGTCGGGGGAGATGTGTCCGATCAGGGTGACGGAGGCCAAGTCGTTCAATCAGGATCATAGTCAGACGATAGTGGCCTGTGTTTTTTGATTAGGATTATAGGATTTATTAAACAGATTATAGGATTAAAGTCAACGTCAAAAGACTGGATTGCTTCGCTACGCTCGCAATGACAGTCATTGCGAGGAGCGGAGCGACGAAGCAATCCAGAAATTTTATTGTAAATCCGGAAAGATCATAAAATAATGTCTGACAATGCGCAACAACCCGACATCGCCGCTCTGCAAAAAGAGAACAAGGCCCTGGCGCGCAAGCTCAAGGAGACCGAGTACCTCGTCTCCTCCTACGAGCAGTACGCCGTCTTCCAGAAGAGCGTCTACGAATCCATAAAGAAGCAGAAGAGCGAGCAGGACACCTATTTGCGTTTGATTTTCGGCAACACCGCGGACGTGATCCTCGTGCTTGACACCAATCTGATGTACGTGATGGGTACCAAGAACTCCATGCGTGTTCTGGGGATCAATACCGACGCGCTCACAGGGCAGGATGTCTCGGCGGTGTTTTTGCAGATAATGCCGGTGGATTGGGTGGGGGCGCTTGCGAACGACTTGCGGGGTGTGCTGTCTTCGGGATTCGGCAAGCGGTTCGGCAAGTTCGTGGCCACCAATCGCGGCGCGGAGTACTACTTTGAGATAAGCATCATCCCGATCAAGGACGATAAAACGGGGGGCGTGACGGGGGTGATACTGACCATGCACGACGAGACCACCCTCCACGAGGCGGTGCTGAGCGCCGAGCGGTCGAACAGGGCGAAGACGAACTTTTTGGCCAAGATCAGCCACGAGATACGCACGCCGATGAACGCCATAGCCGGGATGGCGGAACTCATATTGCGCGAGCAGATTTCAGGGCTTGTCCGCGAGCACGCGCTCAGCATCCGGCAGGCCAGCGGCAACCTGATGGCGATTATCAACGACATTTTGGATTTCTCCAAGATAGAGTCTGGCAAACTTGAAATAGTGGAGACGGAGTACCAGTTCGCCTCTCTCATAAACGACGTGATAAGCATTATAAGGATGCGCGTCATAGACAAGCAGATATTCTTCACGACGAACATAGACTGCGATATTCCGGGGCGTATGGTCGGCGACGAGATACGTTTGCGGCAGATACTTTTGAATCTGCTCACCAACGCTTTCAAGTACTGCGACAGAGGTTTCATTTCCATACACGCGAGTTGCGAGGAGGCCGACGACGGCGCGGTGACGATGGTTTTCGACATCTCCGACAGCGGCATAGGGATAAAGCCGGAGGATCACGCTAAGCTCTTCAGCGATTTCGTGCAGTTGGACAAGGTCGCCCACAGGGAGGTGGAGGGCACCGGGCTTGGTTTGGTGATAACCAAGAGCTTGTGCGAGGCGATGGGCGGCAGCATAGAGGTGTACAGCGTATACGGGGAGGGCAGCACTTTCACGGTGCGCATACCGCAGAAGGTCGTCGACGGCGAGCGGTTCGCGTGGGTTGAGGATCCCGAGAACAAGAATGTTTTGATTTACGAGACGCGTTTGCCGTATTCCAGTTCCATAATATGTTCCATAGACAATCTCGGGGTGGGGTGTACGCTTGTGTCGAACCAGTCGAGATTTTTGGAAGAACTCAATAAGAATAAATACACGCACGTATTTGTCTCGTCGTTCCTCTTTGAGAGTACGGAGAGGATAGTTAATAATCTCGGTGTGGATACCGTCGTCGTTCTCTTGGCCGAGTACGGGGAGAACGCGGTGAACACGGATAAGGTGAAGACGCTTGAGATGCCGGTGCATTCCATTTCAATAGCGAATTTGTTGAACGGCGTGACGGACGCCGTTTACGCGGAGAACCCGCAGGGGGTGACGCCGTTTATGGCGCCGTCGGCGCGGATACTGATTGTGGACGATCTGATAACGAATCTGCGAGTGGCGGAGGGGCTTATGCTGCCCTACAAGATGCAGATAGACGTGTGTCAGAGCGGCGCGGAGGCTATAGAGCTTGTGAGGGGGAAATCCTACGACATCGTTTTCATGGATCACATGATGCCGGAGATGGACGGGATAGAGGCGACGACCAAAATAAGGGGGTTGGAGGGCGAGGAGTACAAGCGTTTGCCCGTAGTGGCGCTGACGGCGAACGCGGTGTCCGGCGTTAAGGAGATGTTTTTGCAGAACGGGTTCAACGATTTCCTGGCGAAGCCGATAGAGATGATGAAGCTCAACGCTATTTTGGAGACGTGGCTGCCCAAGGATAAGAAGGTGCCTTACGTGGCAGAGGAGAAGGACGGCTACGCTCCGGCGTTTGAGATTCCGGGGATAGACGTGCGTACCGGCGTGCAGTTGACCGGCGGCAACGAGCGCAACTACTTGCGCGCGCTCACTGCGTTTTACAAGGACGGCGTTGACAAGCTGTCGCAGTTTAACGAGAGTTTCGAGCGCGGGGACACGAAGTCCTACGCGGCTTGCGCGCACGCGGTGAAGGGCGCCGGGGCGAGCGTGGGCGCCGTGAAGCTGTCGAGTTTCGCGAAGGCGTTGGAGTTGGCGGCGAAGAACGAGAATTTGAACTATATAAAGATGAATCACGATACGTTTATGGATGAGTTCAAAACGCTTCTCGGCAGCATCCGTTACGTGGTGACGCCGGAGGGGAAGTCGGAATCGGGCGGCGCCACGCCGGATTCAGACTTCGTAAAGGAGCATCTGAAGCGGTTGCGGGGCGCGCTTGTGGAGTTCGACATAGAGGCGGCGGACAACACGCTCTCGACGCTGTTTGGCGAGCGGCTTGACGCGGCGACGGGGGAGATGCTTGAGCGGGTGTCGAACAAGATTTTGATATGCGAGTACGATCAAGCATTGGTAATTGTTGAGGGAATGTTGGGGGAAGTGTAAAAAAACTAGATTGCTTCGCTACGCTCGCACCGTGTTTATTGCGGCGAAGCCAATGACGGTCATTGGCTTCGCCGAGGTGAACAAGTTGCCTTACGGCGAGATAAACAAGTTGGCTTTGCCGAGATAACCAAGTTGCGAGAAGCGAAGCGACGAAGCAATCCAGAAATAACAATAAAGGGGGAGCGGTAATGGAAGATTTCGTTAAAAACAATATTGAGGAGTTCCAGCAGGACGGGAAGAACTTCATATTTTTCAACATTGAAGGTCTATCCGACAACGAGCAGTTTGAGCGGTTTGCCGACGCCGCTATGGAGGTTATAAGTAAGTACCCGCCTAAGTCGGTCTACGTTATAACGAGCCGCATGACGTTCTTCGATACGCGGACGAAGGATATATGTTCCAAGTGGATTGTCTTCAATAAGCCCCACGTGATAGCCTCGGCGCTTGTTAGTATCAACGGTATCACGCGGATGGTGGCCAAGAGCATCTACAAGCAGGCGCAGCGCGATTTGGCGCAGCCTTTTACAAGTAGAGACGAAGCCGTGGCTTGGCTGCTTACGCAAAAATAGCGCTTGCCGAATGCGACAAATTTCGTATGTGCCGCCATCTATACCTAAATACTGTGTTGATTTTTTGCGGTTTTAATCCTATGATAATATTTGTATGGGGATAACCGTATACTTATTGACATCAGAATTGATGTCGACAAGGAACGGTTAATTGTAACTATAACCATAACAAGAACTCTATTAGAAAGGGGACAAGCAATGACAGTTTCGTCAAGGGGTCGGTACGCATTGCGGATGATGATCGACATTGCCGAGCACTGTGGTGTCGGGTTTGTGCCGATAAAGGACGTGTCAAAGCGTCAGGCCATCTCCGTAAAATATTTGGAGCAGATAGTCTCGCAGTTGACAAAGGCGGGGCTATTGCGCAGCGGCCGCGGGTCGCAAGGCGGCTACACGCTGGTCAAGACGCCCAAGGAGTATTCCGTGGGCGAGATCCTCCGCGCGGCGGAGGGGACGCTGGCGCCGGTGGCCTGTCTGGCCGAGCCTGACTTCGGTTGCAATCGCGCCGACTTCTGCCCCACGCTTGGATTCTGGAAAGGGCTGCACGAGGCGGTTGACAAATATGTTGACGGCACGTCGTTGCAGCATCTTATAAAGAACAAGGGGCCGGCGAAGCGGTCGAAGTAACGGGCGTGTGACGGGCGCGTAGCGAAAGGGCGGGTGTTGAAACCCGCCCCTTTTTAATTCAAAACCGCGGCATTGCTTATTACCGAGCGGTGACCTGAGCGATGATCTCGCCATTGTTGTCAACAAGCTGCTGAGCGATAATTTCGCCTTTTGCGTCAACGGCGCGAATTACATTCTCGTCGCGTATCAACGTGAAATCGGCCTTGTTGCCGTTGACGTCCGTCATACACACGAAGAGCGACCCGTCGGTGTTCCTTACAGCGAAGACCTTATTCCCATTCGCGTCGGTCTCCTGATAGGTGTCGCTGTTCATGGCGACAGGATTTGAGCCGGTCCAAAATTCAATGACATTGAAAATTACCGCGTCGGCAAACAGACAAACCCCGAAAACCGGTCCGCTTATAACAAAATGAACCACGGAATTAATCCATTTGTCCCCGATCTGGCCCATCCACTTGTGCGCCTTGTTGAACAGCGCGTATTTACCGTAGCAACCGCCCACGCTGGCGCAAGTGAACGCCGCCAAAACCGCCGCGCAAACAAACTTTCTGATACGCATATAACAACCTCCCGATAAAGTTAATAAGGTTTATTGTGTTGATACAATATTATTATATTGGATTGCTTCGCTACGCTCGCACCGTGTTTATCGCGCCGAAAGCAACTTGTTTATCTCGCCGTAAGGCAACTTGTTCACCTCGGCGAAGCCAATGACCGTCATTGCTAGAAGCGGAGCGGCGAGGCAGTCCGAAAGCCGCATTTATATCAACCGACCGCTTCCTCAATCTTACTTAGCGCCTTCTCAACATTCTCCCGCGAGTTGAACGCGCTTATCCGTATGAAGCCCTCGCCGCAACGCCCGAAACCCGCGCCCGGCGTGCACACCACGCCGGCCTTGTTCAGCAGCATGTCGAAGAACGCCCACGAGTCGGAGCCGCATTCCACCCATATATACGGCGCGTTTACCCCGCCGGTGCAGTTGTAGCCGAGTTTCGCCATCTTTTCCCGAATCAGCTTGGCGTTCGCCATGTAGTAATCTATGATTTCGCGTACCTGCGCCGGGCCGTCTCCGACGTATACGGCCTCCGCCGCCCTCTGCACCGGATACGATACGCCGTTGAACTTCGTGCTGTGGCGTCTGTTCCACAGCCCGTGCAGCAGATGCCAGTTTCCGTCTTTGTCAAAGGCCTTGCAGCTGCTGGGGATCACCGTGAAGGCGCAGCGCGTGCCGGTGAATCCGGCGGTCTTGGAGAAGCTCCTGAACTCTACGGCCACATCTCTAGCCCCGTCTATCTCGTAGATGGAGTGCGGTATGGATTTATCGGTGATGAAGGCCTCGTAGGCGGCGTCGAAGAGTATCAGCGCATTATGCGTCTTTGCGTACTTCACCCACTCTTTCAGCTGCGCCTTCGTGGCCGCCGCCCCGGTCGGGTTGTTCGGGAAGCAGAGGTATATCAGGTCGGCGCGCTCGCTTGGGGGCGAGGGGACGAAACCGTTGCCCTTGCCGCTCTCAAGGTAGACGAAGCCGTCGTAGCGCCCGTTTACGCATCTGCCGGAGCGGCCTGCCATCACGTTGGTGTCTACGTAGACCGGGTAGACCGGGTCGGGTACGGCCACGGATATGTCGTTCGCGAAAAGCTCCTGAAAGTTCCCTGTGTCGCATTTAGAGCCGTCGCTTATGAAAATCTCGTCGGCGCCGATGTGGACGCCGCGTGATTTGTAGTCGGCGTTGGCTATCTGTTCCCGCAGGAAAGCGTAGCCCTGCTCCGGCCCGTAGCCGCGGAACCCGTCCGCCGTGCCCATCTCAGCGACGCCCTTGGCGAACGCGTCGACGCAGGCCTTGGGCAGCGGGCGCGTCACGTCGCCTATGCCGAGGCGGACGATCTCCCTGTCCGGGTTATGCTTCTGGAAATCGGCCACCCGGCGCGCTATCTCCACGAACAGGTAGGAGGATGAGAGTTTCAGGTAGTTCTCGTTTATCCGTATCATCAGGGCTTAGCCCTCCAGTTTTGCGACAATGTTCAAAACCTTGTCCAGATTGGTCAGCTCGAATAACCGGTTCAGGTAGGCGTTCTTGTCGGGATTTCCGTTGACTATGACGAACGACCTCTTATCCTTCTGCATGAGCGTGTGAAAGTAGACGACCACGCCCAGCCCGTGGCTGTCTATGAATTCGGCGTGCGTTACGTCGAGCACGATGCGGGCGCACTTCTTGTCCTTGTAAAATTCGTCCAGCCGCCGCTGAATTTTCTTAACGTCCACGTCGACGATTCTACCGGAAAGCTCGATAACGGGGTCGGCCCCTTCCGACTTTACGACAACTTCTAGAGTCATTTCATAACCTCTTTCGTAATTTAATATGTTGGCTTGGATTTTTAATCCTATAATAATTATAATTCTGAAAATCCTGGTTCAGACAAATTTTTACACACCGCATAGACCAATAAATATTATTTTTGTACAGGTGAAAAGTCAATATTTCCGTCAAATTTCATTTTGAGGGTGATTTTGAGGTCAATTCAAAAAGGGCGTTTTTTATGATGACCGTTTACAGCGTCCATCCGGTGAATCCGCAGAAGCGCAGCCTGGAATCCGCCGCCCGCGTCCTCTCCGTCGACGGCGGGATCGCGGTTTACCCCACCGACTCCGTCTACGGCCTGGGGGCCTGCGTCACCAACCCGCGTGGGATCGACAGGATCGCGCACCTGCTGGAAAAGGACAAAACACGCCCGTTTTCATTCATTTGCAGCGATTTTTCGCAGATCAGCCGCTACGTCCGCCTCTCAAACGCCCACTACCGGCTGATGAAGCGCTACCTCCCCGGGCCGTACACCTTCATCCTCAACGCGACGAACCTCGTCCCCAAACGCATAGCCCCAAAGCGGCGGACGGTCGGCATACGCGTCCCCGACTCCGTCGTGACGCTGGAGCTGGTCAAGCTGCTGGGGGAGCCGCTTGCGAACACGTCGGTCAGCATCTCCGGCTCCGGCGAGCACGTGAACGACCCGGAGGAGATCAAAAAGGCGTTGCGGCACGAGGCGGATGTGATGCTGGACATCGGGCGGCTGGACGACCCGGAACCGTCGACGGTGGTTGATCTTACGGGGGATGAACCTGTATTGGTTAGGTTAGGGAAGGGGGAGTGGGGTGATGGCGCGGATGATTGAAAAGTCAGAGGCTTTAAAATCAAAAACGCCAGCAAACGATACGATTTTCGTCGCTCTAAGCCTTGGTTCGAATTTGGGCGATCGCCGGTTTTATATTGAGTCGATGGAACAAGCGTTGCGTTCGGTTTTGACCGGCGTGAAGTCGTCCCGTGTGATGGAGACCGAGCCGGTGGGCGCGGGCGGCGGGCATCCGGCGTATTTGAACAAGGTAGTCTCCGGGTATTACAGCGGCTCGGCTTATGAGCTTTTGGATAGGTGTTTGTCCATAGAAAACGGCTTGGGGAGGGACCGCCCGTCGCATAGGGCGCCGCGTACGGCGGACGCGGATATTTTGCTTTTCGGGGATGAGGAGATAAGCGATCCGCCTCGGTTGACCGTACCGCACCCGGAGCTGCGGAATAGGCGTTTCTGCTTGGAGGGACTCATGCGTATTGATCCGTCTATCATAGTTCCCGTAGACGGGCGGATGCTCACGGTTTGCGAAATGTACGAAAATATGAGAGCGGACGTCGCCGCGCAGAATGTATCTTTTTTATGATAATTCAAAACGGAGTATCAATATCTATGCTTCAACAGCTATTAGAATTTCCCCCTCACGTAAACTACGTCTGCGTTGAGGGTGTGATAGGCGTGGGCAAGACCTCCTTGTGCGAGATGCTGGGGCAGATGTTTGTCGCGCGGCTGGTTCTTGAGGATGTGGGGGACAACCCCTTCCTGCAAAAGTTTTACTCCGACCGCCGTTCCTACGCGTTCCAGGCGCAGTTGTGGTTTCTCCTCTCCCGCCACCGGCAGCTGTCGGAGGCCGCCGTGGCGCAGCAGGACATGTTCCACAGGGTGACGATAGGCGACTACATGTTCGCCAAAAACGACATCTTCGCGGAGATGAACCTGCGCGGCGATGAGTTGGCGCTCTACAACCAGGTCGAGGGAATGCTGGGCGCGGAGCTGCCTCAGCCCGACCTGGCGGTCTACCTGCAGGCGTCGACCGAGACGCTGCTGCGCCGCATAGAGCGGCGCGCCAGACCATTCGAGCGGCAGATGGACGCCCAATACGTGGACGACCTGAACAAGGCCTACAACAACTTTTTCTTCCACTACACCGCCTCGCCGCTGCTGATAATCAATACCAACGAGATAGATTTTGTGGAAGATAACCAAGATTTATTGGAGATAACGGAGCAGATAGTGAACGCGAAGCCCGGGACGAATGTGTACAACCCGATGGGTTTGAAGGAGAGGATGCTGCTGAGCGACCGGTAGCTTCGGTTCCGCTCAGCTGCCGTATGGCCGTTGAGCGGAGTCGAAACGGCCAATTAGCGGGGTCGGAACGGGGAAGAAATATGAAAGTCATAAAGTCAATAGATGATATGAGGGGCTATTCTTCCGCGGCAAAGAAAAGCGGAAAGACAATAGCGCTGGTCCCGACGATGGGCGCCCTGCACGAAGGCCACTTGTCGCTTTTGGTCTTGGCCCGCGGATTTTGCGATGTTTCCGTCATGAGCGTCTTTGTCAACCCGACCCAGTTCGGCCCCTCCGAGGATTTCGACAAGTACCCGCGCGACCTAAGCAGGGACTGCGGGCTGGCGGAGTCGGCGGGATGCGACTGCCTCTTCGCGCCGTCCGCCGCCGAGATGTACCCCGCCGGTTACGGTACCTATGTGGATGTAGGCCCCATAGGCGGCATGCTCTGCGGCGCCGCCCGCCCCGGGCACTTTAGGGGCGTGGCCACCGTAGTCCTCAAACTGTTCAACATAACGGCGCCGGACGCGGCGGTCTTCGGCGCCAAAGACGCCCAGCAAGCGGCGGTCATCCGCAGCGTGGTCAAAGACCTGAACCTCCCCGTGCGCATAGTAACCGCCCCCATAATCCGCGAGCCGGACGGTCTGGCCATGAGTTCGCGCAACGCCTACCTGACGGCGGCGGAGAGGAAGCAGGCCGTAAAAATCAGCGAAAGCCTATTCGAGGCCAAAACCTTATTTGACGGCGGCGAGCGGTCGGCGGAACTGATAAAAAAGCGTATAGTATCAACAATAAACGGCGGCGGGTTGATACGGTCAGAGTATGTGGAAATAGTAGACCCGGCATCGCTGCGCCCGCTTGATGTTATAGACGGCGCAGCCATGATAGCCGTGGCCTGCCGTGCTTTGGAGAGTAAGACTAGGTTGATTGATAATGTTGTTGTAGGGTGAGACATTAAAGATTTTAAAGATTTTGACTTTCATCGACGTAAATATTAATTTTTTAATATGGCCAACATCAACGCAAAAACATATACCGACGCGGCGGTCGAGCGGTTTCGGCGGGATCCGGGGAGTTTGGATTCCGTTTTGGGGCTTGTTCGGCATCTTCGTTCCGAGGGGCGGCTTGACGACGCTTTTCATCTTTGCCGCTCTGTGATGGGGCGTCATAGCGGGGAGTATGAGTTTTTGATTGAGTTTGCGGGGGTGCTGTGTCAGCGTTGCGACGCGGCCGGGGCCCGCCGTGTTTTTCAGCGGCTCATAGAGATCAGCCCGGAGCGTGTCGAGGCTTGGAACGGCCTTGGGGCGTTGGAGCTGTCCGAGGATAACTTAGACGCGGCGGACGAGGCATTCAAGAGGGCGTTGGAGCTTGATCCGGACAATGCCGAGACGCTTCGCAACGCGGGGAGTTGTTCGGCTTGGCGCGGCGACGCGGCCGGCGCGGCCTCATACTTTGAGCGGGCGCTGGACCGTTACGCCCGGGAGGCGGCCGAGAACCGGGGCGACGCTAGGATTTTCGCCGCCATGGCGGAAGTTCATCTTCTGCTGAAACACTACGACAAGGCGCTGGAGTGCGGCAAGCGGGCGGCGAGCGCCGCCCCCGGCGACCCGGCCGGCTGGAGCGCCCTGCGCAAGGCCGCGGTGCGCCTGGGCGACGGCGAGGGCTACTACCGCGCCGTGATCGCCCTGATAAACGATATACGCGACGACGACCTCGCCATGAGCGTAAACGACCTGCGCGGCATGGGCTTTGAGCGCGAGGCCGAAGAGTTGCTCGGGTACACGGTAAAAATCAACAAAAAGAGCGCCCTGGCGGACGCCCTGCCGTTCGCGGAGAGCAAGGCGCGGGAACTGACGGACGGGGCGGTGGAGTACAAGATAATCAACAGAAAAAGCACATGAAAAACTCCCTTCTGATCATTACCCTGATTTTACTCGTCTCAAATCTGCGGGCGTCGGGCCAAAACGCCGTCGATACGTTAAAACAAACGGCGCCGTCCGTCGACACGCTCGTCGGCGCGTCCGTTCATACGCCAAACCGTACAGCGAGCAATACGCCGATCGATACGTCCGCGCCGCCCGTTGACACGCTGACCCGTACGACCGTCAGCACGTTTGCCGACACGCTGATCAACGCTTACGCTGACACGCCGATAGACACGTTGGTCAGCGCGTCTGTCAATACATATACGGATACGGTGGTTAATACCGTCAATAACGCGCCCGTTGATACGTCAAATAGATCTGTTAACACGTCGGCCGATACGTCGGCTGAGAAATCAACGGCTAAGAAGATCTTCCTCCTCCCCGCCTACACCTTCCACGTGCTGTTTCTGGCGGTGTGCGTCGCATTGATCGCCGCGACCCTGTACTTCTTCCTGACGCGCCGCAACCGCAACGACTCGCGCCGCTTCCTGACGACGACGCGCCTGTCGGTGCTGGACAAGCTTGTGCAACGCGGCTGCCGCCACATAGAGTCCAGCTACCCCGACCCCGCGCTGACGCCCGAAACGGTCTGCAACAGCCTTGTGACCGGCAAGGCGTACCTAGACGCCCTCTTCATGAACGAATTAGGCATAAACGTGCAAGACTTCATAATCCAAGTACGCGTCAACGCCATAAAAAACCGCCTCTCCGCCGACCAAACCCCCGACATAAACGAAATCTGCGCCGAATGCGGTTTCGCCGACCGGGAGGAGGCCGAGCGTTGCTTTTCAAACATTTGCGGAGGGGTAGGGATAGCCGAATTCGCGCGGTTTTCAAAAATGCAGAATCAAAAGAGATAAATCTTTAACGTCAAATTCTTTTTTAGACGAAAGGCGCTACGCGCCTTTCATAGATAAATGCGGGGCTAAACCCCGCATTTTCAGTCAAAGTCAAAACACTGGATTGCTTCGCTTCGCTCGCAATGACCGTCATTGCGAGGAGCGAAGCGACGAAGCAATCCAGAAAGTCAGAGTCAAAAGACTTACAACACGCAATGACAGACTAAGGTTTTTGACTTTGACTTTGCCGTTGACTGAAGTTCGGGGGTTTAGCCCCCGAACTATCTATGGAAGGCGTAGCCTTCCGTCTA
>Ga0182488_12558_pt1 | contig 22409 bp, 22 predicted proteins | sample TergutNc150P3_FD_120830 | JGI IMG/M metagenome (GOLD analysis project Ga0182488, IMG submission 120830) | reverse complement strand
CCCTGCCGCTTCAGCCGCCGCGAGGTGGCGGGCGTCCATCGGTTTCAGACCCATTGATTCCAATTTCCGCGCCCTCGCGATGATTTGCGGGGAATGTTGGATATTGTCGTCGATGGACTCTTTATAACTCTGTTCAGCCGCCCGTCGCTTTTCGTCGTCGGGTATCTTACTGATTTCGGCTTCTCCGACGAAACTGCCGATAACGATGTATCCGTCCATTTTCCGGTTGTTGATGATGAGCCTGACTTTGTCGGCTTGCGCTTTCACTTTGGGCGACGGGTCGCCGTCGAATAAGCGGCTGTTGCAGCAATTATCAATATATACAACCCGCATTCTATTCATGCCCTGCCTTGCCTCCTACTTGATAATATACATCACGGACGGCGGGATTGCAAAAAAACGACGTTAAAAACCTTAAAGCCTTTAATGCCTTAAAATCTTTAAATTCTTTTTTAGACGGAAGGCTTCGCCTTCCATAGATAAATCGGGGGCTAAACCCTCGATTTTCAGTCAACGTCAAAAGAAAAAACGCTTTTTTTGGACTTTGCCGTTGATTTTGATTGAAAATGCGGGGTTTAGCCCCGCATTTATCTATGAAGCCGAAGGCTTCGTCTTAAAAAGATTTAAAGGCTTGAGGGCGGGGACTATCAGTCATGAACGCAACGCACCGAGTGACCGAGGCCCTTGACGTCGTAGTACTCGTCCACGTAGTCGTAGAAGTAACGCATGGACCGGAAGTAAGCGTTACCGCTAGAATACTCCGTAGCCGTCCACCAGTAGCCGCTGCCGCCGGCATCGTTGAAATAGCCATTGGTGCCGCGGCCGCCGCCAGGCAGGGCCGAAAATCCGTAGCTATCTGTACCATTACCGCTATTTCCATTATAATCATTCCAACCGTTTTTCGCTTTCAGTGCCTTACCTGCATTATAATAACCGCCCGCAGAATCAACCAAATTCTGCCAATCCTGCCGGAACGGCAACTTCCACCCGGTAGGACAAGCCTTTGTCGCCGCTTCCCATGTATACAGCCTGCCATACTTCGCGCAACTATCCGTACTGTTCCCATAACACCACGAATTCGCCGTCTCTATGTTCAGATTCTTCTTCATCCACGTCTTACCACCTATCACAACTGATTCGTATGAATCACCGCCGCCCGATGTTGTCCAATTCGCCGTATAGCTCTTGTTGCCCGTGCTACCATTCGCGACAGACACGGTCGTCTGCGGCGTCGCGCCGTTAGCTCCGGTCCAACCTGCGAAGATATAACCCGTTTTGGTCGGATTATTCAGTATAAATGTCGCCGTCTCTACCGTATAGCTCGTCGGATTGGCTATCGCCACAGTTCCGCCGTCAAGAATGTATGTTATCGTGTAGGTAACAACGAGCCACTTCGCGGTATAGCTCTTGTTTCCGGTGCTTCCCTTCGCAACTGTCACTGCCGTATCCATCATAGTCATGTCGTTAGCCTCCGTCCAACCCGCGAATGTATAACCGGTTTTGGTCGGATTATGCAGCTTAAAGGTCGCCGTTTCTATTGTATAACTCGTTAGATTGGCCGTCGCCGTTCCGTCGTTAAGTGCGTATGTTATCGTGTAAGTTGTAAGCGTCCACTTTGCGTATAGGGTAACGCCTTCCGTGACGGTGTATGAGGAGTTGGGATCGTAGAGAGTTCCCGTGCCGGATTTGTCTTTAGTCCATCCGGCGAAGCTATATCCGGGCCTTTCCATGCTTCCTTGATCTGGGAGTGTTATGGCGTTGCCGGAAATCGTACGTACCGGTAAGGGGGCGCCGCCGGCCGCGTCGTTTGAGTTGAAATACACGTCGTATGTGGGCCGGCCGTCATTGAAGCTGGCGGTCAGCGTCTTGTCGCCGTTCATGGTAACGGTTATTTCAGGGTTAGCGGAGTTTATCGCCCCAGACCAGCCCAAGAACGTGTAGCCGTTATCGGATTTTGCCGTCAAGGAGACCGACGTCCCGGCTTTGTAGCTGTCCGTGTCAGGGTTACGCAACACTGTCCCGCCCTCCGGCGGAAATACGTTGACCGTGAGCGTGTACTGGACGTCTGCCGGCGGCGTGCCTACGTCGACGAACATATTAATAAACTCGCCGACCCTCTGGCTTTTATCCTGTACGCCGTTATCGCCGCATCCGATAGCGATGATAACGGAAATTGCCGCAATATACATTACACGGCATACGTTACGCAAAATTGTTCTTTTCATATTTCCCCCATTAATCTTTTATCTTTAATCCTATAATCTCTTTTCTAATCCTAGAAATCCTAGTTCAGACATCCTTTAATCACAGCTTAATCCCTATCCCCAACTTAACCGCGACCCCCTGCCCGAATTTAGCGCCGACGTCGCCGCCAGGCAGTTTTTCTACGCAATAGTATTCAAAAGAGTTGGCGGGTCTCAGACCGTATATTATTTCTGAGCGTACATACAAGATTCTCCCCAAAGCTAAATCTATACCGCCGCCTACTTTGAACCACAGGGAGCTGAGAGCGTTCACGCCGGGACGGTTATTTACGCCGTCGAACGGGTATTCGCCGTCTCTGTTTGAGTATTTGATACTGCCGGAGACTGACATCTCGTAGTCTAACCCCAAGAGCGGAAAGAGTTTTAATGCGCCGTTAGCGATATCAAACGGATATTTGGCGAAAACGCCGATATTTATGCAGGAACGAGGCATATTAGGCAAGTCTTGCGGGTTTGGCGCGTTCGGGCTTTCCCAAGTTCCGTCTCCGGCGTGGTATCCCAAAAACAGTTCGGTGTATACCGCGTCCAAGTACAGGTATGCTCCGACGGCGGAATATGGCATAGCGACCCGTTCCCCGTTGTCCCACTCTATCCCTCCGCCGTATCCGCCGGTGATTACGCCGCCGGCGCCCATGCTGACGCCTATGCCCATTTTGTGCAGGTTCCATAGCGGGGTGCCCGGTAACTGTACGGCGGGCGCAGGGGCGGCGGCTTCAGGCGCCGGTGTTTGCGCGTTCACGAATGTTTTGTACATATCCGCGCAAACCGCCGCGGTTTGTTCCAGCAGGTCTCCGAGGCTTTCGGAGCGGATGGGTTCCGACGAGGCGACCAGGTTTCCGTCGTCGGTTTCGTAGATTTCCACGGACAGGGTGAATCTCGTCTGTATTTTGCTGATAGTCCCGCGCACTATGTAATCCGCGCCGATCGCGCTTCCGAGCACGATGACGCAGTTTTCATCGGCGCACTGCTCCAAAACGGCGCTGCCTTGCGCGTAGACCGTTTCCGAGGTCATAACGTTGTATTTGCCTCTCGGCAGGTTTTTGACCGCTTCCCTGCGGAGTTCGGCGGTTACCAGTCTGGCGTCTGCGGAGGTCAGTTCCGCGGACGCGCCGGATTGGACGTCTATCTCCGTCTCCACGACGGCTACGTTTTTCACCTGAGCGGATGTTATTCCGACAAATACGGCGGCGAGAACAAGCGTTAGCCTTTTCATGTTAATGCCTTTCGATAGATTCTTGGCGATGTAGGAAAGTTCACCTTCTCACCGTTCCTATTTTGCGAATAACCGTCAATGACTACTAAAAACGAAGGTATAAAATAGACAGCAATTAGTACATAAAAAACGCGGAAATTTGAATAAAAAGGGGATTTTTCGATGTAATAAAAAAAGGTTCCTTTAATCTCAACACAACCGTCCCAAAGAATATGTTTCAACCTTAAAAGCCAAATCTTTTTTAGACGGAAGGCTACGCCTTCCATAGATAGTTCGGGGGCTAAACCCCCGAACTTCAGTCAAAAGATGACGTCAAAATCTTTTGACATTGACTTTGATTGAAAATGCGGGGTTTAGCCCCGCATTTATCTATGAAGCCGAAGGCTTCGTCTTAAAAAGAACTTGTTTATCTCGGCGAAGCCAATTTGACTTTATATTTATTATACGTACTAAAATAGTATTTGTGTATTGCCAGAGTCAAACTGTAGGACAAAAAAGTTTAAATCCCGGTTCGGCGAGGGGAATTCAAGGCGTAAATGCGGCAGGTACCGGTACCATCAAATCTATCACGACCCCGCTTATCCAAGCAAATACCGCGGTATAAAGCAGAAACAACAAGAAGTGTTTCATACCCAAGACGATCTTTACCGCCCCCAGGTTGGTTATTTTCATGGATTGGCCTGTGATCATAAAGGCTGAGGCGGAGCCTAGGGTCATGCCGTGGTCCATCCACGCCCTAAGCAACGGGATTGTGCCGCCGCCGCATACGTATAGGGGGACGCCTATGGCCGCCGCCATCAGTACGCCGAAGCCTTTGTTGCCTATGAACAACTTCGCGAAGGCCTCCTGCGGCACGAAGCGTTGGAAGAGGGCGGAGAGGGCTATGCCGACCAGGAAGTAGGGGCCGGTCGCCTTTACGTTTCTGCCGAAGTTTTTCAGGAAGCGCAAAAACATGTTCGGGTCGGTGTCGCGGTTCGACATCTTTCCGAATACGGTAAAGTTGAAGAAGGGCTTCTTTTTGAAGAACAGGCGGACTAATATTCCAGCTAATACGCCGCAGAGAAAACAGCAGACGAAACGGGCGATCAGGGCAGGCATGCCTAAGGCCGCGCTGTATAGGAGCAGTTGCGGGTTTAGGAGAATCGAACTCATCACAAAAGCGGCTATCCAATCTTCGGACATGCCTTTTTCCGCGAAAGAGGCGGCTATGGGGATCGTTCCGTACATGCAGAGCGGGGAGGCGATGCCGAGGAGGGAGGCGGGGACGACGCCGAAAAGCCCCATTTTCGTATTCCGCATCTCAACGAAGAGCGCGCTTATCTTTTCTTTGCCGAATACGGAAATGAGGGAACCCAGCACCATTCCCAATAGCCAGTACCAAACGATTTGGTAGAATTGGATTTGGGAGTAGAACCAAAAGTAGATCCACTCCCTTTTCAGTATCTCGGCCATTTTGCTTGCTTACGCCTATTTATTCCGGCCTGACAAGTTTGCACGCCGCCGCCGTTTGGGGTAATTCCCGTTCAGGCGCATTGATTGATGACGTCTTGTCTAAATCTACAGTTTTGTACATCTGGCTACCGAGGCCGACTTTAGCTCCGTGGCTGATATGAAGGTAGCCGTTTCTGCTCTCCATGCGAACTACTAAGCTGTCTTTGCCATCGGCTTTATGCACGAGGTCAACGCATGCTTTGTCAAGGGCTACCGGGTCGAGAGACGATAGGATACCGATGTCTTTTATAAGCGGTTTGGCAGGGTTTCCGAAACAATCGCAGTCTACGGAAAGGTTGTTCATCACATTGATGTAGAGGATTTTACGGTTATTGCTTTTCAAATAATCAACTACGGCTTTACCGGCCTCGGCCATACTTTCCTGAAAGTCGTCTTGGGCGCCGCCGGAAAAACTGGTTTTGCTTTTGCCGGCGGTGTGTATCCAGCACTTACCCTCGGTTGACCCGATGCCGATGGATATATTCTTTATCGCTCCGCCCAAGCCGGCCATCGTATGCCCCTTAAAATGGGAGAGGACGACGTAGTAGTCGTAATTCGCAAAGGCTTTGCCGACAAAATTTTCACCTTTCAGCCTGTTATTGCCGCCTGATGACGGAATGGACAGCGACCCCGCCGAATCCATTATAATCGTCGGGGCAATGGCGGCAAATCCGTGATCTATTATAACTTGCCTATGCTCTTTTACGGTTCCCCGTTTGGTGCCCGGGTAGACGGTGTTGCACTCCACTATATTGACGGTTGGCGACAAGGATTGTATGAAGTCTTTTATAAGAGCGGCCCTGAGGTAATTGCTGTTGGGCGGTTCGCCGGTAGAGAGCTTTACAGCCACCTTAGCGCCGGCAGGCGGCGGCAAATTGAGGGCGTCGTAGACCGCCTTTAGCCCCGCCGGGTTTATGTTTTTGGTGAAATAGACTATGGACGACTCCGCCGCCACAGCCGATTCGGCGGGCAGGTACGGGTCGGCCTCAAGCAGATTTTGGGCGGACGCCCGTTCCGGCGCCTGAACGCCTGCGCCGCCGTCGCAAGCCACGTATGTGACGACGACTCCGACCAAAATTAATAACATCGACCCCAAGGTCGCCGCCGAAAAACGCAGCCAGTTTTTCATCTTACCCCTCCGCTTGATAGGCGTTTTAACATACCATTCTATTAATATAATATGGTTCCGGGCTAACCGCCAACTTTTTTTGTTATTTTTTTTAACCGCCGCGCCGCACCAAATAAAAAAAATTCTTGACACCGTCGTCCCCATATATTATTTTATACCGTTATCGAATGATTCCGCGAGGTACAATGACGTAACCTTTCGGCCTGTCTTCGCATTTTGAATATCTTGAAAAAAGTGACCGGTTCAGCGTCGAATCATTGTCCGCGTGCATGCGGGGGGTGGTTTGCCGCCTCCTTTGCGTGTTGCGGGCAGCGGCTCCCTGTTGCGGTTCGCGGTTTTTGTTACACATAAAAAAAGGAGGTGTTGCAAGATGAAACTCGTCACAGCCTACATCCAGCCTGATAGGCTCCACGATGTAAAGAAGGCGCTCTACGAGCGTCAAATCCACAAAATGTCCGTCACCAACGCTTTGGGGTGCGGTCAGCAGAAGGGCTACGTCGAGACGTATAGGGGCGCGGAGATCGAGGTGAACCTGCTCAAGAAGGTTCGTATCGATATCGGCGTGAACGACGACTTCGTAGAGACCTGTATCGAGGCCATCATTAAGGGCGCGCGTTCGGGGAACATCGGCGACGGGAAGATATTCGTCTCCCCGCTTGAACAATGCATCCGCATCCGGACCGGCGAGACCGGCTCGGTGGCGATAGGCTGATGCGCAATCAATAAAACCATAACGAAAAGGAGACGACAGTGAAAAAGGCTTGGATAGCAATATTGTTGACGGTTATGCTCGGCGTTACTTGGGTTGTCGCCCAGGGGACTGCGGCGGGGCAGACCGGTGTTTCGACCGCCGCGGCGGTTGACGGGCCGGCGGCTGTTCCGGCGGCGGATGTCGCGGCTGCCGAGGTTGCCGCGTCTGAGGTTGCCGCGGCGGTTGCGGAGGCGGAGGCCGAGGCCGAGGCGTTGGAGGCCCCCGATTACGCAAACGATTTTATAGGCGTGAACTTCACGTTCTCGAACGTGTGGGTGATGATCAGCGCGCTCCTAGTATTCATAATGGGGTTAGGTTTCGCCCTTGTTGAAAGCGGCCTGACGCGGGCCAGGAACACGACGAACATCCTCTTCAAGAACTTGGTTACCCCGGCTATCGGCGTCACTACTTACGCCATAATCGGTTTTAACATCATGTATCCTGAAGATACCGCGTGGATTATCAATAAATTTTTGGGATTTAGCGGATTCGGTCTGACCAAGATCAACGACCCGGCGTCGTTTACGCCGGCCTACAATCCGAATTTCACGTACCTGACGGACTTCCTCTTCCAAAGCATGTTCGCGGCCACGGCGGCCACGATTGTGTCTGGAGCGGTCGCGGAGAGGATAAAGCTCCACGCCTACATCATATTCACGGTGATCTACGTCGCGCTGATATACCCGTTTGTGGGCAGCTGGGTGTGGGGCGGTGGCTGGCTTGACGGCATGGGCTTCCACGATCTGGCCGGTTCCACACTCGTTCACAGCGTGGGCGGCTGGGCCGCGTTGGCCGGCGTGATAGTGCTAGGCCCCCGCTTCGGCAGGTACGCCGGCGGCAAAGTTAAGGCGATGCCCGGCCACAACCTGACTTTCGCCACGATTGGCGTGTTCATCCTGTGGTTCGGCTGGTGGGGCTTCAACGGCGGTTCGGCGCTGAGCAGCAGCCCGCACGACACCGCGTGGATTTTGGTAACTACGAATATGGCCTGCGTGTGCGGTATACTGGGCGCGATGATAACTAGCTGGATCATCCAAAAGAAGCCCGACTTAACGATGGTGTTAAACGGCGCGCTCGCCGGTTTGGTCGCCATCACCGCCCCGGCGGACGTGGTCAGCGTCGGCTCGTCGGCGATTATCGGGTTTATCGGCGGTATCATAGTCGTATTCAGCGTCTTCTTCTTTGATAGGATGAAGATCGACGACCCCGTCGGCGCGATCTCCGTGCACTTGGTCAACGGCGTTTGGGGCACGCTCGCTGTGGGTATCTTCGGCGGCGCCGACTACAGCTTCGTAACGCAGCTGATAGGCGTCCTCGCCTACGGCGCGGTCTGCTTCCCGGCGGCCCTGCTGATCTTCTTCGCCATAAAGAAGACCGTGGGATTGCGCGTAAGCGAACGCGAAGAGCTGCGCGGCCTGGACATCGGGGAGCATGGGCAGGAGGCGTACAGCGGGTTCCAGATCTTCACGGATATGTAATCTGCGGGACAGAGATTATGTTGATTATAGGGGCGACCGACAACGGTCGCCCTTTTTTTGGAGTTTATCCATATACTATCCGCCCTGCCGCCGGACGCCCGTTGCCGCGCCCCGATAAAAATTAACCTAGACGGTGGCGGCATTTACTATATTTAGGTATGGAATTTGGGCGCAAACCCGCCCGATACACAACAAATTAATGTTGAAAGGTGCCGAATGAGAGTTACTACGGTGATTAAAGCGATGACGCTCTTGGCGTTGCTTGCCGGAATATCCGCCGCGGGGGTGAAATACGTGGCGGTCGTGGAGACGGGGATAGACGAGCGGTCGGGCGCGTCGTCCATGCTGAACGCGGCTGAGGTGTCGCTCATAACTACGGAACTCCGCAGAGTGGCGGTCGAAAACCTGCCGAGGGACAGGTACAACGTGATGACTTCGGAAACAGTCCAATCAATGGGCGGCGCGGTCTTGGAAGAGTGCGCGGAAGAAAACTGCGTCATAGCGCTGGGAAGCAAAATAGGTGCGGACTATATCGTGCGGGGGATTATAAGCAAATTTCAAACTATGCTCACGTTGTCGGTAGAGATGTACGAAACGGAAAACGGGACGCTGGTCGCTTCGCTTAGCCCGGTGCGGTCGGAGAGCGCGGTGGAATTGTTGGATAGAGGGGGCGGGGCTTGCGCGGAGATGTATAGGAAATTTGCGGGGGGGCAGGTGCAGATGGCGGTTGCTACGAAATCAACTGGAAATTATAGGGCAAATGACAATCAATCGGGAAATCAATATGATGATTTTACGGAGGGACAAAGATGGGGGACGTGGGGATTAAACATATTGCCCGGCGGTTTGGGGTCTTTTCTCATAATGGAGGATAAAGTCGGCGGATATATTCTATTGGGAACGAATGTTGTTACTCTTGGCTCTTTTGTATTCGGTACAACTTTTAGTCTAGGAACACCTGCAATTGTTACCCTTTTGACCACATTTGGTGGCGCAGGAGTCTTCAACGCAATCCGTTCCTATACATACCACAAACCCAAATCATCCGCCAATGCTAATGCCAATAACTTCAAACCCTACGACGGCCTAAAACTCTCCATCCTCCCCACAGAATCCGGCGACTACAAGGTCTTCGCGCGTTACGACTACTCCTTCTGACCATGCACCCCCCGCCGCATTTTCACCATACCCCTTTGATTCCCCCGCCCCCACCCACATCACCGATAATAGCAATAACTCTGTTTCGCCCCTTGCCATCACTATCGTCCACCTATTTTTGTAGGTATGCCTTTCGTAACTCCCCGCTTTTGGCGGATATTTCTAACAGGTTCATTGTTGTAAACAGTGATTCCGGAGTTGAATTTCTGTACCGCAACACGTAAAGCATTTCTTCGCTAAAATCATTCGGCACAACCCCTACCGCGCTTATACCCAGCATACGGTAGGCCATATATAGGGCAAACTTTTCATTTATAAGTGTTAGATGGACGCTTGGATTAAGTTCTGTTGATAGGATTTGAATCGGTTTTATCCACGTAAACCAATAAGCAAAATAGGACGCACGCTTGTAACGCTTAATGTCATTACATGGGTGAAACTCAATATGCCGACTCTCGTCAAGTATCCATGAGGAGACAGCGCAAACAAGCAATCCCGGCTGAATAACCGCGCCGTTAATATTTAGAGTTTGCGTGTAGATATTAAATGCCGCCCTTATAGCGGCGTATGCTTGCTCTGCTTTGGCCTTTTCTTTGTCGGTCATTTCGTATGGCACTCTTTACATACCCCCGAAATATTTTATTTCATCCTCGCATGGTTCTCCCCATTGTTTCATGTCTACGGGTTCATCGCTGTTCGGCATACGCCAATCAGCGGTCATCTCCCGCAGTTGCTCTTTACTTATACACCTTGCCTCCTGTAAGTAGTCTTCGTAGGTTTTTGTTGCTGTTACCGACATGATACCGCCTCCTTAAAATTTATAGTTTACCCGTTATAAATATATTAAAAAAACATCTCAAAGTCAATAGCGACGTAAAAAATATTTCTGAACAGCCGCCTACTCGCTATCATAATCAATAAGCGTAATCGGCCCGTACTTCCCCACCTTCTCTTTGAACCCCAAAAACGGCAGCCCGATAATGGAGAATATTCCCGCAATCGCCCCGCCCTTCCCCTCGATCATTGAGGCCACCGCGGCGAGCGTCCCGCCTGTGGCGATCAGGTCGTCTATGATCAGCCACCGGTGCCCGAGTTCTATGTCTTCCTCGTGTATCTCCAGCGTGGCCGAACCGTACTCCAAGCTGTAGCTCATCTCTACCGTTTTCCTAGGGAGCTTGCCCTTTTTCCGCGCCAAGACGAGCGGGACGCCGTTGGCGTAGGCGAAGCAGGAGCCAAGCAGGAAACCGCGGCTCTCAATGGCTATCACGCCGTCGATTTTCGCGTCTTTGTATCGGTTCAGCATCTCGTCGACCACGTACTTGTAGGCCGGCGGGTTTGTGAAGATGCTGGTGATGTCGTAGAAGAGGATTCCCGGCTTGGGAAAGTCGGGGACTTTGCGGATCGCGGCATCTAAGTCGAAGGTTTTGTTTTGAGCCATTGTCAATGCCTCCTGGTAGTTATTGTTTGGCTTCGGCTCCGCTCAGCCATCGGCTTTTACAGTCCGACCGGTCACTGAGCGGAGTCGAAGTGACTATTTTAATCACATAATAAACGAGAACAGCGCGTTCGCCACAATTATTATAAAGATCCCGGCCACCACGCTCGACGTCGTCTCCCTGCCCACCGCTTCCGCGCCGCCTCTTACCCTGAAACCGAAGTAGCAGCCTATCCAGATGATCAGCCAGGCGAAGACCATGGACTTGAAGCAACCGGCTAGGATGTGTTCCAATTTTATCACCTTGGCCAATTCCCGCATAAACATGGCGGAGGTCATGTCTAGGTACAGGAACGCTATCACGTACCCGCCGAATATTCCCGTCGCCGTGGCTATTATGGAGAGCAGGGGCATTGTCAGGGAGATGGCCCAGAACTTCGGGGCCATTATGTACTGCATGGGGTTCACGCCCATGGCGCGCAGGGCGTCTACCTCCTCCCCGACCACCATGGTTGCGATCTCGGCGGTCGTGGCGCTGCCTGTGCGTCCGGCGAGGATGATCGCGGTCAGCAGAGGGCCCATCTGGCGGATCATGGTTATGCCGATAAGCGGGACCAGGAAGATGCCCATCCCCAGCGTCTTCAACTGTTTGGCGCTTTGCAGGGAGAGGACGATGCCTATCAGGAAAGAGAGCAGCGCGATGATCCCCACGGCCTTGTAGCCAAGCTGGTACATTTGCTCGTAGAGGGCGCCCTTTTTTATGTTCTGCCGTTTGAAGAAACCGATGGTGCTCCAGTAGAGCATTTCGGCTAGGAATGAGAGGGCGTCTACGGATGTGCCAAGGGCGGCGGCGGTTGCGCCCCCTATACGTTCGATGAGACCGCCTTTGGCCGCCGGTTCCGTCGCGGCGGCGGCCGTCTTTTTCTCGGCGACCAGCTGGCTTTCTATCTGCGGGCTGGCGCCTTGGACGGCGAACTGGCCGCCCTGTTCGCGGTGCATTCTGCGCAGAAGCTCTATGAAGCAGACGCCCGCCGAGTCGATCCTCACCGTTTCGGAGAGGTCGAGCGTCATGCGGCCGCCTTGCCTCACTTCGCCCAAAAGCGCGCACGAGGCGACCCAGGAGCGGTCCAGCGTTTGCGGGGCTTTGATCGTGCGCGTTCTATCCATAATATGAAAAATATATAATTTTGACACGCGGATGCAAAAAAAACAAAAAAAAGCGTAACGGATATAGATTTACGTAATTCGTTGAAAATCAAGGTGTTACAAGAAGAATAGCCGATAAGGACAATTATCCGTGCCAAAAAAAAGTAATATATGTGTTGATTTTTTCGTAAAAACCCTTATATTATCATATTATTATTGTACGGCGGAGTACCCGCGTTTATTATATGAAATGCGGCGGTGCGGACATGTTGGAAAAGGAGACGTCCAATATATGCAGCTACCCAAATCGCGGCGCAGACAGAAACTGCGCGAGAAGAAGTGTCAGTACCCCGGGTGCGGGAAGATCTTTTACGGCATCCATATCTCCAAGTACTGCGCCGAGCACCGGCAGGATCGCTATAGGATCCGCAAGCGTTCTAGGCCGGAGAATGTAAACATCAAAAACCAGACGATCCAGCACCCCTATACGGAGGTGACGGTGACGGTTATGCACTGCAAACTGCCGGGGTGCGACAATCAGTTTGAGGTAAAGCTCTATCCGAGGCAGTTCATATATCCCAAGTACTGTCCGGAGCACCGTAACGAGTACAAACGCATTCGCCACCTTCAGCGCATAGGGCGCGAGGATCTCATCGAGCAGATGAAGAGCGAGAGCGACAGCGTGGAGCTAGAGTACAACAGCGGCACGGACGTAACGGGGGCCGAAGACGATATGATTGATGTGGCCTAAGCGGCGGTTGGACAGTTTGTTGTAGTTTGTCAAATTTTTTCTAAAGAACGGAGACCACAAATATATGCAATTACCTAAGTCGCGGCGTAGGCAGAAACTGCGCGAGAAGAAGTGCCAGTACCCTGGATGCGATAAGATTTTTTACGGCATCCACATCTCCAAGTACTGCGAAGAGCACAGGCAGGATTGCTATAGGATCCGCAAGCGCGCCAAGCCTGCCGACATCAACCGCGATAATGTGGTGATCCCGCACACCTACACGGAGGTGACGGTGACCGCTATGCACTGCAAGTTGCCGGGGTGCGACAATCAGTTTGAGGTGAAACTCTATCCGAGGCAGTTCGTCTACCCCAAGTACTGCCCGGAGCACCGCAACGAGTACAAGCGCATACGCCACCTTCAAAGTATTGGACGCGAGGACCTGATTGAGCAGATGAAAAACAGAAGCGCCTTGACGGAACTTGAGTACAGCGAGGGCGCGGACGTTGTGGGTACGGACGATGATATGAACAAAGTGGCGTGAAAGGCGGATTGCGCGGCGTAATTTCTGCGGATATTTGCGCTGTTTCTAACGTGGATGGAACCCGGCGGGAGGATTGATTAATTGCTGTACGACGTTTCGATGTTTCTGTGCCTATTGCTCATGGTGATAGGCGCCTTCTTTATCGTCCTTGAGTTTAAGACGAAGATTGACCGCAACCTTCCGGTTTTCGCGGTTAGGAATTTTCTTATAGGCCTCTTTTGCGTAGTCGATATCTGGATCATGCGCGGCAGGCACTCCTCTATGGGGTGCATTATGCTTTTGCACGCCATCGCGTCGTTCTTTCCGCCGCTCTTCGTTTGGAACATAATGGTCATATCGGGCAAGTGGAACGCCAAAGTGATTAAGGCGCTCGTTGTCCTCGCGGCCGTGTTCTCCACCCTCTTCTTTTCCGGCGTCATGTTCAGTCGCGGCGCCGACGGGGTAATTTTTGCGGCCGCCCCATACCCGTACCTTTTCGAGCCGTACGTTATGGCCACGCTGGCGTACCTGCTCTACCTGCACCTTACGAGCCTCCGCAACACGACGAGGTTGCAGATGGTGATGCGGATCATACAGCTGGTCGGGCTTGTGATGTTCTACGCCTTCGCGCTCATCGCTCTCTCGTACCCGGTTGTCGCCGCGACGTTCTTCAAACTGGCCGGCGCCGACGACGATATGATAAAACACTCGGCGCTCGGCCTGATCGGTTCCCTCTGCTACTGCGCCATCGGCATGATGACGGTGATCAACAAATTTGCGGCGATGGTGGCGGATCGTAACGCCGCGCACATCAGCCTGCGCGAGGCCTACAAAGACCTCGAAACGACCAAACCGCTGCGGGAACTCGGTCAGTCGAGCGCCTTTATCAACCATGAGATAAAAAACTACATGATGATCATCTCCGGCTACGCCTCGTTGCTCTCGAAGTCCAAGGAGCTGAACGAGAGAGACCGCGGCATGGTCGACAACATTGCGCAGACCACCGCCAAGCTGCAAGAGTTCAGCCTGAGCGTGCTTGAGCTGTCGAAGTCGAAAGTCATGCACGAGAACAAGGAGGTGGATCTTATTCAAGCCCTGCGTTCGTGCATAGACGTCTCCTTCCACAAACAGTCGTCAAAGATCGCAATAAGCTACGCTAAAAGCGGCTCGACGCAAACAGAGGGCGTTTTTGTCAACGGGAGCCAAGAGAAGCTGGAGCGAGTTTTTGTCAACGCGTTCTGCAACGCCTTTGAGGCGGGCGCCCAAAGCGTCGGCGTCAGGTTCGGCGCCTGCAATGCCGTTGCGCTGATAGTAATAGAGGACGACGGCGTGGGATGCGACGCCGAGAACCTCTCGAACCTTTTCACGACGTTCTTCACCACAAAGCAAGACACAGGCGGCACCGGCCTTGGTTTATGCGTGATGCGCTCGATAATCGAGGCGCACGGCGGCAACATAAACATATACTCGAAGAACCTGCTTGGCGGCGGCAAACACGGCATGATCATGCAGATCACGCTACCGGCAAGCAAGCGTGTATCCTATGAGGCGGCGAGACACGAATTCCTGTTGGTAAAACAGGGCTTAGGCGACGCTAACGGTATTATGAATATACTGAAGAACTTGAAGATAATCCCCCACATCGCCCAAAGGCCGAGAGACGCCGACTTGTCGCCGCGCAACTCATCGCTGGGGCTGATAGCGTTGGTCGCCGCCGAGAACGCGGCGGAGATAAAGGGCAGAATAAGCGGCGGGAGCGAGACCGGGGCGGGGATAAGAGTCCTGCCCGTGGAGATCGGAGAGGGCGCCGCGGTCTTTGTCGACGCCGGGGAGGGCAGGGAGCTGTTTACGGAGGAGTTTGTTGTCAGCTACCTCCAACCAAAAACGCCTCGTCAATCAGCATAATGGGAATATCCTCGCGAATGGGGTACAGATACTTCCCGTCCTCGCGCAGCAAGCCGCCGTCGATAGCCTCCTTGACCGTGGCGCCGCCGCGGTTGACGACGGTTCCGGACTTGATGCCGTCGTTGATCTTTTGGACGGCGTCTTTTTCGATCAGCGAAACGCTTTGTTTCGTCTCCGGGCAGCACAGGATTTCAAGCAGTTCTTTGTCTACCATTTTTTTGTCCTTTTTGTGTTGATGTTTTTTATTTCTTTACAAACGCTTTGACAGCGTCGGTAACAATTTCCATACCGCGCTCAATATCCTCGACCGGCGTGTTGGAGAATGCCAGACGCAGACAATCGTTTTTCTTTCCCGCCGGATCAAAGGCGCTGCCTATCACGAACGCCGCTCCGCCCTCAAAGGCCTTTTGGAATACGTCGGATGCGTTCATGTACTCCGGCAGTGTTACCCAGATGTAGAAACCGCCCCTCGGGGTCGTCCAGTTCACACCGGGGGGCATTAGTTGTTTCAGGCTGTTCAACATTATTCCGGCGCGGCGTTTGTAGGCTACCCGGAGGCCCTCTAAGTAGGCCGGCATCTTGTTTTTGGACAGGAATTCGGCTGCTAATACCTGCGTGAAGGTAGGAGAACAGGCGTCCATGGATTGTTTGGCCAGCTGGCACTTGTCTATTATCTCCGTCGGCGCGCATAGCCAGCCTAGGCGCATGCCGGGGCCGAATATTTTGGCGAAGGAGCCGGTGTAGCATATCTCCACCGGCGGGTTCGGCATAGACTTCATGGTCACGGTGAGCGCTTTGTCGGCGGCGTCGAAGTAGAGTTCGCCGTAGGGGTCGTCTTCAAGTAATATGATGTCGCGGCCTTTCAGGGCGTCTAAGAGTTCCCTCTTGCGGTCGGTACCGTAGATTATTCCGGCCGGGTTGTGGAAGTATGGCGTAAGGTAGAGTATCTTGGCCTTCTTCCCCAGCCGGTCGAGCGTTTTCAGGAGTTCGGGGATGATGATCCCGTCATTATCCATAGGTACGCCGACGGTCTCCGCCCCGTAGGACTTGAAGGCGGCTAAAGCGCCTATGAAACTGGGGTACTCGGTGACGACGACATCGCCGGGGTCAACGAAGACCTTTGCGACCAGATTTATGGCCTGCTGGGCGCCTGTGGTTACGATTAAGCCCTGACCGTCCATGTTTATGCCCTTAGAGGCCAAATACTTAGAGATTTCGGCGATTAGCGGTTGGTAGCCGTCGGTCGCGCCGTACTGCATGGCGGTGCGCTTGGCCTGGGTCGACAGGGCGCCGTATAGCTCGTCGACGATGTCGACAGGGAGGAGCGACGTGCCGGGGGAGCCGCCGGCGAAGGAGATCAGCGACGGGTCGCCGGCCAGCTTCATTATCCGGCGGATCTCGGAGGAGCGCATGCCTTGAGCGCTTTGGGAAAACTGTGGAGCCATAGATGATATTCTCCTTAAAAAAATAAGATCAAATTCAAAATTCTACAAATAATCAAACCAAACCACCGTATAAATATATATTTTTGTAACCATGAACCAAAAGAATATTTTCAAACAATTTTTGGAGCGAACATTCCCCGGACGCGCGGAAGCGCTTTGGGAGGCGTTTGAGCGGTATCACGCTTGGTTGGTGTCTGAAAACGGCAAGATCAACCTGTTTTCGCGGCGGATGGATACGGACGATATATGGACGGTGCACTTTTTGGACTCGCTTTTGTCAACCATGTACGTGGAGTTCGGCGGGCGCGGCGTGTTGGACTTCGGGACGGGCGGGGGGCTGCCGGGGATTCCGCTGGCCATTGTCTTCCGGGACGCCAAGGTTACGTTGCTCGACTCAAAGAAGAAGAAAATCGCGGCGGTTAAGGTGGCGGCGGAGACATTGGGGCTAGAGAACTGTGAGTTTTCGGATCAACGTATAGAGGATATTGTCGGGCGAGAGAGTTTTGACATAATCGTTTCCCGTTCTGTCAAGATCGAACCGGCCTACAAACCGATATTGCTGCGGTTGCTCAAACCGGGGGGGAAGATTGTCCTCTATAAGAGCAGGATTTTCGACGACGTGTATCAATTTGACAACGTGGAGATATTTAACGCGGAGGCGGCGGAGCTGGAGCTGGGGGAACGTAGGATTGCGGTTATAAAGGGATGAGGTTAGTTTTCAAAATGTCCCTACCGTTTAGAAAACATCTTCCCAAACGATTTCAGGGCTTCCACAATTATAGAAAGTATCGTTCTCGGCGGCGTTACGGTTTCCGTCGACGGAGGAAGTGTCTCTACATCCGTACCGTGTTCGTCGAAATCGGGTATCTCGTAATCAACCTCTTGCTCTTCATGGTGATGCGGAGTCAAGTCCGGTATGACGGTTGATTCGGACGGCGTCTCTGCATCCGTACCATGTTCATCATCCACACCGGTATCATGTTCATCGAGATCGGGCATTTCGTACGCAGGTACTTGCTCTTCATGCGGGCGCGAGGTCAATTCCGGCGTGGCTGTTGATTCGGCCAAAAACTGTTTACACAAATCTTGGGCTACTTCCGTCAAACCAGTATAGCCCTCCCCGAATCCCTCCGTCCCGCAAAATTTCGCTATCACCAATTCCTGCGCCTTTCTGTCGAACATATTTATTCTCACCCGTTCGACGCCGACCTTTCGTATGTCGGTTATTATTCCTACGGAGATTCCTTTGTCCGTGGAAATTTTTCTGTTTTTGCCTTTGTCGTTTATCGTATCAATATAGCCTTCCGACACCAACCATTCGTTGATGGCGATTGCGGTGACCTCTCGGCGGTTTCGGGGAGCGAGGTATTCGTTTATTCTTATGGCAATCGCGCTTACAGGGGCCCGTTTGTCGGTGATTTTCACGCATGTCGCGATATCGGCTGTTGTATGTTCTTTATTCGCTGTTACGTCGGCTTTTTTCTTAGTAACGGTTTTCTTAGTAACGATCTTGTTCACAATTTTCTTTGCGACCGGCTTGTCCGTAATTTTTGCTGTGACGGCTTCTTTCTTCGTGTCAACTTTATCCGTGGTTTTCACTGTGACCGTTTTTTCCTTTTTGCCGCTCTTATCCGCGGCTTTTGCCTTGATCGCTCTTTTTCTCGTGCCGTCTTTTTTCGCCGTGTCGACAGCGTCTGTCGTGACGGGGACGGCATTACATCGGTCGCAGTTGCCGCAACTCACCGGCGGGGTCTCGCCGAAGTATTTGAGTATGAATCCGCGCAGGCACTCCGCGGTCGTGCTGTAAGAGATCATCTCTCGCATACGTTCTCTGCCGCGCTCTTTCAGCAGCCGCTCCGTTTCTCTGTTGGGATACTTGGACTCTTTTTCGTTTTCAAGCAACCACGCGTTCATCCTTATATCTCTATCGCTGTAGAATAATATGCACTCAGCCGGTTCGCCGTCGCGTCCGGCGCGTCCCGCCTCCTGATAGTAACTCTCTATATCTTTGGGCATATTGAGATGCAGCACAAACGATACGTTGGATTTGTCAATACCCATGCCGAAGGCGTTTGTCGCGATCATTATTTTTACGCGGTCGCGCAGGAAATCGTCTTGATTGTCGTGCCGCTCCTTATCGGGTAGACCGGCGTGGTAGCGGGAGACGCTGTATCCGTCGGTTTGCAGTCGTTTGCACAGAATTTCCACGTAACTGCGCGTACCGCAGTAAACTATTCCGCTGCGCCCCTCTCTCTCTTTCAGAAACGCGGTGAGAGTGTCGTATTTGTTCCTCGGTCTTCGAGCGCCGAAGTAGAGATTTTTGCGGTCGAAGCCGGCGACTAAAATTTGCGGATTGCGGAGTTTGAGTTGGGCCAAGATATCATTGCGCACCTTAGGCGTGGCGGTGGCCGTGAACGCGGACACAACGGGGCGTTTTGACAATCTCGCTATGAAATCCGGTATTCGTGTGTAGCTGGGGCGGAAGTCCTGCCCCCATTGCGATATGCAGTGCGCCTCGTCAACCGCCAGCATTGATATGTTTACAGATCGGGCGAATGACATGAACTCCGGCGTTGGCAGCCTCTCGGGTGCTACGTATATCAGTTTATAGGCGCCGTTTACGGCGTTTCTGAGCGCCTTGTCTATCTGCGCCTGCGTCAGCGACGTGTTGATGTACGCCGCCGCGATGCCGGACTGGGTCAGGGCGTTCACCTGATCTTTCATGAGCGATATAAGCGGCGACACGACAAGCGCGACCCCGTCCATCATAAGCGAAGGAATCTGGAAACATATCGATTTCCCGGCGCCGGTAGGCATTATGCCTAGCACGTCCTTACCGGCCAGAATACCGTTTATTAACGTTTCCTGCCCGCCGCGAAATTCATCGTAACCGAAATATTGCTTTAACGCTTCAAGCGCAGTCATAATAGAAATCCGAGCCTCCAGGTATTTTTTTCTCTCTCAAAAACACCTCCCTTTTTCGCGAAAATTGACATATCCGAAAAATAATATCTGCCGAAATGAATGAGAGTATGTTTTTACAATTTTTCCGATTTGACCGATACCGATGTTTTTTTGTCGGGGCGGCGTAATTAGTTACCGGCGGTGCAACGTACAGAGAAACCGTAGAGTTTTGGGCTTTTGCACTCGAACCGGTCGTCGGTGAATGTTACGAAAGACGGCTCACATGCGACCGCCGCCGTAGTCAGTAAGAGTTTGCGCATTGGGTTGATCTTTTGGGGTAATTGGGTAAGGATAGATATACATCATTCCCCGACAAAAAAGGGCGGGAACGCATCCCCGCCCACTCGTCTGCGCCCGTCCGCTGTCGCGTCTCCTATAGCGGCATGATGTCGTCTACGGAGAGTCCGGTCGCGTCGGCAATGTCGGCTATGCAGAGACCTTTAGCCTTCAATTTTGCCGCGATGTTTAGTGCTTTTTTACGCTCCGCAAACGCCAAAGCCGACGCCTCGTTGTACCGCGCCAGTTCGGATAGGCGTAGCGATTCCCGTAACTCGTTTGATTCCGCAACGCTCTTGTACGCTAATACTGCCTGTTCCATAATGCCTCCTTTATTTTTGAGTTTCGACAAATCTTCTTCCGTCTTCGCGTTAAACAAGGCAAGCCACAGTTTCAATTCATCACCCGCGTCCGCTTCCGCGATTTCCGGCAATTTCGGCAACTCGAAGTAATGCAGGCTCATCCTGTCCGTCAATTCGGTGTGGCGCGTGATCTCCAACGCGCGGAATTCCGAGTGAAAATCAGCGGTGTCTTTGAAAAGTTCGAAATCGACGATGTTTATGACTATCGTGCGCGGCAGGTTGTAGTATTTCCCGCCCTCTTTCAACGCGCTTGAGTAATTCCGCGCCCAGTAGTAGAGCGACCGCAACGGATAGTCTCCCTCGTCTTTCACCTGAACTTCTATGTTGACTTGCTGGGCGTTCACCGTCATATTTATATCCAAGCGGCAGAACTTCTCACCCACGTTTTGCGGCGGCATCTCGGGGTTGGTTATCGTGAACTCGGTGATGTCGTCGACCGCCAAGCCCAATACTTTTGAGACCAGCCTCTTCAGCAAGTCGGGGTATTTTACGAACAACATCTTGAACAGCGTGTCGTTGGTGAGCGTGTATTCTAATTCAGCCATTTGGACAGTCCTTTTTCCGATTAGATGTTACTTTATTATAATATAATAAACGCCGACGGCGGGGGGTTAATTTTTTGTCGGGTGAATATTCCGAAAGACGGTTCCCCCGCAATCACTATCGCGACTGCCGCCGTAGTCCGTAAGAGGTTGCGCATTGGGTTGATCCTTTGGGTTAATTGAGATTAGGTCAGCGGGATCTCCGTCCGGATAAATATACATCATGCCGTAACAAAAGGAGACGGATAAATTCGGCGGCGATGCAATTTGCTTTGGGGGGATGCCGATATGTATTTTATTGTTAACGTGGTGCGGTGGCTTTATTATTACGGGGGAAACTACACTATGAAAACGCCGGTACATATAAAGATCGCGCTGGTAACGATACTGTTAGTCGTTGCGGTATGGGCGGACGACTCTATCCGCCGACCGGCGGTAACGCGGTCTTGGGAAGTAGGCTCAACGGCGTTTACGCTCTCGGACAGCGGGATAGCCGATGACACAAAGAACAAGAATGGCGTAATGGGCGTCTCGTGGGCGTGGCTCGTGTTGATTATCCTAACGGCTACGGTGATAGATATTGTCCGTCGCGGTATTCGTTATAATCAAAAAAACATGAAAATCAACCGTCCGTAGGGGCTATTAATTATTTAAGGGGATGTCGCCGATCTTAGCATGGCAATAGTGTTGGATTATCGTGAAGCGGCGATACCATACGTTGCGTTCATGATGTCAAATAATGTATATTTATATTACCGCTAACCACTATCGATAATCGAAAGGAGCAAAATAATGTACGGAATTAAAAGATCAGTAGCGGCGGCGGCGCTTGCGGCGTTTGTCGTGACGGCGGCGGCGCAGACGGGCCAAACGGGCACGCTCACCGACAAGAGGGACGGCAGGACGTACGAGACGATGAAGGTAGGCGCCAAAACGTGGATGGCGGAGAATATAAACGCAGAGACCGGCAACTCTTGGTGTTATGACGGCGATACTTCCAATTGCAACGCCTACGGCAGGCTCTACGATTGGGAAGCGGCGAAAACGGCCTGTCCGGCGGGCTGGCGGCTGCCCACTCTCAAGGAGTGGGGCGGTTTTGTTAAAGCGGTGAGCGATAAAGAGGCGGCGGACAAAAAGGCGAGAGCGAAGAGAGGCGGGAACGAAGACGCGTCGGACGAACGCAGGCTTCCGGCCATACTTGGCGGCGGCCGCTACCGCATAGGCGGCGAATACAGCAATATCGGCGGCTACAGCTACTGGTGGGCCGGAGCAGAAAAATCAAGCCAATACACCGCCTACTTTCGATACGTAAACTATGGCCACGACGATATCGCCGACGACTTCGACATCAGAGAGTACGGCTTTTCGGTACGGTGCCTGCGGGATTAATTTGCAGCGTAGTAATATCAATTACTTAAACTTCACCGCCGTACCGTATGCTATTACTTCCGCAGCGTTCGCCATTACCGATGACGAGGCGTATCGTATGTTTACGATGCCGTCGGCGCCGAGCTTTTCGGCTTCTTCGGTCATTCTTTTAGTGGCGAGAGCGCGGGCCTCGTTCATCATTTCGCTGTAGGCGGTCAGTTCGCCGCCG
>Ga0182488_12545_pt1 | contig 28142 bp, 22 predicted proteins | sample TergutNc150P3_FD_120830 | JGI IMG/M metagenome (GOLD analysis project Ga0182488, IMG submission 120830) | reverse complement strand
GGAGGGATGCTCGTTGTATAGCTGGCCAAGGCCCAAAAACGGCACGGCGGCTAGGAACCCGGCGGTCGTCGGATTCTTCTCTAAACCGCGCGCGGTGAAGCCGCCGTACTCAAGAGCGTCCAGGACGTTGTATAGGTGCAGGCCGACCATCCAGGCCAGAGCGTTGTAAGCCGTGTGCCTCGCCGCCCTCGCCTCAAAATCGGCCTCGTCGGCTACTACCGAGTATTGACCGGCTTGGTAAAGAAGTACGCTGTCATTTCCGGCGGACCAACCGAGATCGTAAAGAGTATCCGAGACGGCCCTAAGCCTAAGCGCTTCGGAACTCCGAACATCGGCCCTGTCCGACCAGTAAACGACAAAACCGGCGGCCGCGGCCTCAGCCGTTAAAAAAAGCCCGCCCATCACGTAGCGGGATTGGTAGATTTGGCCGGAACCGGGGACAAACGCGGAGAGCGCAACGCCTGTATAGTTGATATTATGGGCGGCGGGAGGCGTTGACACTGATTTTGTCGACGCAGTATCAATGGAAAGCGGTATCAATTCCGGCGTTATTGACGGCTGTATTGATGCCGTATCAACGGCAGCAGACGCTAATTCTTCCGCCTGTGTTGATACTGTTGATACAAATACGGCTAACCCAAATATGACCGCGAATTTAGCAATGGCCGCAGCGATAAAGTTTCTGTTTTTCACGTTACGCCACTACCCTATTCTCCACCGGCTCGTCGCTGATGATCTCTCCGTCCCTCATCTTTATCAACCGCTTGGCATACATTGCGATGTCCGGTTCGTGGGTGACCAGGACGATGGTCTTGCCGTTGTTGTTCAGGTCTACGAAGAGGCGCATGACCTCTATGGAGGTCTGGGTGTCGAGCGCGCCGGTGGGTTCGTCGGCCAAGACCAGCGGCGGGTCGTTGACTATCGCCCTCGCTATGGCCACGCGCTGCTGCTGACCGCCTGAGAGCTGGTTGGGCATATGGCCGACGCGCCCGCCAAGACCAACTTTCTCCAAGGCGCTGCGGGCGGCGGCGCGGTAGTTTTGCTTAGGGCCGTGGCGGTAGTGCATAGGCAATTCTACGTTTTCCAGCGCTGTAGTGCGGGCTAGGAGGCTGAAATTCTGGAAGACGAAACCCAGCTTGCGGTTGCGCAGATCGGCCAAATCGCGGCGGTTCATGCCCCGCACCTCCTCGCCGTCAAGCAGATAGGAGCCTTCGTCGGGCACGTCGAGGCAGCCGATCACGTTCATCATGGTGGACTTGCCGGATCCGGAGGCGCCCATCACGGCCACAAACTCGCCCTCGCGGACGGAGACGCTCACCCCGCGAAGCGCGTTTACCACCACGTCGCCCATGACGTAGGTCTTTACTATCGACGTTAGTTTTATTAGGGCATCCATTATATTATGACAAAAATTTTCTGGATTGCTTCGTCGCTTCGCTCCTCGTAATGACCGTCATTGCGAGCAAAGCAATCTATTCAATACCTGAATATTATAGCCCCCATCACTCTGTGGTTCGAATACGTCTGTCTCAATATACGCTCTTCGTTTTGGTGTTGCACGCCCCACGTCTGATAACCGTAGGATAGCTCGAACCCGGTCCCGGACGTGAAGATCGCCACACCCAACGACAGCGTATGCTTGCCCCCTATCGGGGAGAATTCCGTTCCGGACTCCCAGTCGATCGTCTCGGAATCGGCGAGTCTGTTGACTACCGGATAAAAGTCGCATTCGTCAATCGCGTATCCGGCGCGCAGCACTACGGGTGCGGAAATGGGCAGGGGGACCTCCGCGCCGACGCCCGCCCCGGCCTTGAAGTTACGCGCCTGCGAATCGTCCGGAATGTTCTCTCCTGGCAGGATGAACGTGTACGGCATGACCAAGCGGAGGTCGAACGCGGCGATCATCCACGGCAGCGTGAACCCAGCGCCCAACGCCCCGTAGGGCGCCCTATAGGCTTTACCGTCAATAGCGCGAAGCGTTCTCGGACGGCCGGCGGCGTCGCGCTCGTCTTCGCCTTCAGACCACCTTACCGTCCCCGTTTCTTTTACCCCCAGATTCATCATTACGTTGAGATTCAACCCAAGCTTCAAGTAGTCCGTAGGCAGGTAGAGAAAACCGCCGGTCATTGAGTAGCCCAAGTAACTGTATTTCAATTCGAGATCGTTGTACCGCTCGCCGGCCAGCCTTTGGTCAAAAACCGTCCTGTCCTCACCCGAAATTATCGACACGGAAAGCCCGGCCGCTATCTTGGGGGCGACCTGTATGCCGAAGGCCAAACTCCAGCGGTTGAGGTCGCCGTACCTGACGTCGTTGTCAGTGACGGCCACATCGTCGTACTTATAACCGTAAACGGAGAAATCGTCGAACGCGAATGGACTCTCATATGCCGCGGCCAGAGTCAACCCGCCCTGAATGGTGGGGATGGCGGTCATAGCGCCGATACCGCGAAGGCGCAGCCTGTCTCGGTAATCGTCCATCTTCACGCCCGGAAGCGCCGACGCGCCGCCGGAGATCTCCGACGTCCCAAAAGTGCGCGTGGCGTCAAACGACGCCTGAAACTCGCGGACGGGCAGGAACGCCAGCGCGGACGGATTCCAATACGTAGCCGATAGGTCGTTTACCACGGCAGTGTGGTTGCCGGCAAAGGCAAAGGCGCGGGCGCCGACCCCGATATCCCTCCCCGTACCGCCCTGCGCCAAAGCGGAGGCGCAGAAGACGGCAATCAAGAACACGGCGTAAATATAGATTTTTCTCATTTACATACCCCGCATAGATGGACGCGGCCTCTCGTTTCTGTCGGCCGGTTTCTGCTCCGCCGGCTTCTGCTCCGCCGGAGGGTTGGTCTGCTGACTCTCACCGCCGTGCGGCTTGGACATCCCGGCGTCGGAACCGGTTGACTGGGAAGGCGGCGGCGAAGCGGACGGCGTCGACGGCGTACCGACCGGGCTTAAGATTTTACCCGCGCCGCCTGAAAACATTGGCGCCAACCCGCTTTCCTCGGTCGCGGACGGCGGCGGAGGTTCAGTAGGAGAGGCGGTTCCGGACGTAACCCCACGCATCTGCGGCCGGGGTCTGTCGGAATCGACTATCGCGCCGCCTCCGCCGCCCGTCCCCGGATTCGGCCTCGGATACGACGACCCGCCGTAGTAACGGCACGTCCCGGAAAACCTATCGTAGTAATAGAACGGCGGACACCCGCGCGTATCGCGCCACCCAAAACTGCTCCTATACCACCAAGGCGTATTGTGGAAATACAGCCAACTGCTCGCATAGCTCGTGTTATAGCACCTAAGCTCCGGATACCCGAAGAAATCACGCTCCCAAACGCAAACCTGCCGGCTGCCGACAAACGGAACCTCATCCCGGCAATCCACGCAACCGCCGCCCCTGCTCCCGGCCTCGGTCACCTCGCCCTGATACGACGCCAAGCGGGTGTAGCAACCGCCAAAAGAGAGGAGAGAGACGGCGGCGGTCAGCAATATCAACGTTTTTTTTGAATAGTTCATAATACAATACCCCCAATCACTACCATTACGGACGAACAACCGCCATCCGGCGTATACAACAACGCGACGCGGGACCATACAAGACATATAAAGTAATATAATACAATATACTATAATCACGCAATAAAAACAACTTCTTTGACCGTCAATTAATTATATTTAGTATATTAATCTATAAGCCTGTCACCCAAACAGAAAAAACATAAGGAGGCGTTTATGGCTTTCACCTGGAGTCCTTCGCTTGATACCGGCAACCAAATCATCGATTCGCAGCACAAGGAGCTCATCAAGGCGATGAACGACCTCCTCAACGCGTGCCAGCAAGGCCAAGCCGCCGACAAGGTCGGCCCCACGCTCGACTTCTTAGTATCGTACACCAAGAGGCACTTCGCCGACGAGGAGGCGCTGCAGAAGAAGGCGGGTTACCCTGATTTTCCGAACCACCGCAAACTCCATGAGGCGCTGTTGAAAGTGGCCGCTGATCTAGCGGCTGAGGTGAAGAAGAACGGGCCTACGCCGGTATTGGTGAATAAGCTGATTCGCAATGTAGGCGATTGGTTGATGAACCACATAAAGGTGGAGGACGTTAAGGTGGCGGCTTATCTTAAAAATCATTCTTGATAACCGTAGGCTATGAAACAGCCTCGTCACAAAACAAATCAACCCATACAAAATGAACCAAGGCACCTTGATTATGCAGATAAACACCACAATTAACGCCACCACCCCCTCACCACACCCGTCGCTCTCATATAGTTCCTCCTTATTTATGTTCCCTAACATCTTAAATCCCCCACCTTACAAATATACATCGCGCCCAGCCCCAAATTTAATTTATTCGTTTATTTTATTTTGGGTATTGACATTTTTAAAAATTTTAACTATATTAATAGCAACGTCTATATCCGATTTTGATAGCGAAAGTTTGGGTTTTGAACCTCCTTGTTGCGCCTGTCGTTCCGTCCCATTTTTCGGGGCATAGATTGAGGCAGGTAAGCCGAAAGCCACGTCAGCGGAATTCATCCGCTGTTGGTTAAGGAGGTTCAAGACCTCTTTTTTGTTAAAATACAGCCCCTTGTTCTGATTAATCCAATTTATCCACTCAATCGTATCTTTGGGAAACACGTTGCGAACACTGTGTATTTCAAGTTTTTTGCCCTTAACCGTAGGGTTAAGCGATATACCCACCAAGAAATTCTTTCCATTGCGCTTTATTTTGGTGATGATATTGATCATTTTCGTCGAATCTCCGTATGAAAATACTGCGAGAGGGTCATTAATTGCTCGCGACAAATCCAACACATCCCCCACATGGAAAGGATGGCGCTGACCGTTTGCCTTTTGGCTTAGTATGGAGACCCTTAACTCTATTGGATAATCTGATATACCTATAGAACGCAAGATGGCCCCAGGATGGCCAAGTTGGTAGATGTGCTTAGTCGGTAAAGTTCCGGCTATCTGACACTGTAACTCTTTATTGAATTGTTCATTTATCGTATTCATAATAACAACGATACCTACTTTCCGAGCTGATTCAGCCCATCCATAATCTCGGAAGAGTCTCTTTTTAATCCTATAATCCTTTAAATCCTAATTCAGACATCCTTTAATTCAGCTTAATCTTCCCGCCTTTAACCTTAACCTCCTTCTTCCCACCGACAGACGTTTCATCTTTAGCGTTGACGAAGATGTTCTTTTTGGCTCCAAGAACCGTTTTCCCTTTACCGCTGATGGTTATATTTCCTCCAGCGTGGATGTTTATGTCTCCCGGGGAGTCCATTGTTATGCTTTTCTTTTTTCCGTCTAAGACAATCTTATTCTTCCCGCCGGCATTGCAAAGCGTGATGGTATCCTTATCGTTGTCCATCTCTATCGTGCCGTCGTTACCGCTTGTTTTTAGGACGATTTTGCCGCCGTCGGATTCTAGGATAATGCTGTTTATCGTCTCTTGGATGTCGGTTTTTGCCTTTTTCAGCAAATCCTTTATCTCTTTCAGCGTCTTCTCGCGCTTATCTTTTTTGAGCACTTTCCAGTCTCCTTTTTTGACTGAATCCAATACATCCGTGGCTTTTTCTTTCAGCTTGCGCAGGACTGTTCTTACTTTGGGCGCGTTACCGATTACGATGTTGTTTTTCAGACCGCTTAGTTCTATCGAATTCCCCCTTGGCGTCTTTATTGTAATCCCGCGTTCAATATCGTTCATCGTGATTTCGAGCATAGTTGCCGTGGTGATATTTATTCCGCACTCAGATTTATTGACATTCTCTTTTAGGGAGATCTCCTGTCCGTAAGCTTTAAGTACGGCGGAAAACTCCTTATTATCCAACGCAAGTTCGCTTTTTTCAATGTTCGTATTAACAAAGGCGCCGCTCTCCGGAAGTCCGATTTTTGCCAGCGATATGCGTTTCACCACATCCATCGCAGTGCTTGCCGCGGTTAAAAGCGGTTTTATTTTGCTTAGCACGCTAGGTTTACCATCAACTTTCGGCGTTGACAATGTGACAGTCTCTCCTTCCGGATCGTCGTCCATGAGAAGTTCGTTGCCGCCTACGGTATGCAGAGTGACCATCTCTTTTTTATCCTCGTCTTTCATAATAAGCCCATGACCCGCGGCGGTGCGCATGGCGATCTGCGCCAATCCTTTCAAATCGTCCATAACGAGCTTATGGCCGTCCGTGGTGCTCATGGCGATCTTCGATTTTTCCTTCTCGTCGTCCATGACAAGTTCGTTGCCGCCCCATGTGCGTATGACGTTTTCCGTCCTGTTTCCGCTGTTTGAGACCGACTTCGCGTTGGCGTCTGGCAGCAGACCCAGGCCTATGGGCTTGTCGGGATTTCCGTCCACGTAGCCAAGTATCATCTCCGAGTTCTTCTTTGACGGGAAGTGGACGCCGTAACCCTCCCCGCCGGATATTTGTGACAGGCGTATATCCTTGGTCGCGCCGTACTCCGGCGTTTCGGAGATGTCAAATGGGAGTTTGACTCGGTATCTCCCCATATCGTCGATATTGGGCAGATCTTCACCTAACGCGTCTATGGGCGCGGTGATGAGTCCGGTGGCTATCGGCGGCTTGGCGCGCAGCGGCGGGGCGTATGATTTCTTGGTTGAATCAATACAGTGAAAGTTGTTATTGTAGGTATATTCCGTATTGCCGCTCCCCTCCCCCTGCCCGCCCTTATGCTCCACGGAGAGCAACAGCAACTCGCCGACGCCGTCAATGGAAATTATCCGACCGGCACGAAACGCCGCGCATCTGCTACTCCCTACGGTTTGCGAATTCTCCGTCTTCAGACGCGTTAGGTAGAGCGACGCCAAGCGTTTGCCTTCTTCGTCATTCTTGAACGTACCGCCGTACTCATACACGCTCCCCCACGCGCCGCCGACATCCGCGCCCTCCGAGACACCCTCCGGGGGCGTTTCAGGGGTGCGGTAATTTTGATTACGCAGTCTCACGCTTTTGGGGATAACGGCGGACAGCGAGGTTAGCGAATAGACCGATTCTCCGAATTCGCCGCCGTAGAGATATTCCTGCCGCGACGTTTCGGATTCATCCGTAGCAGTATTATCGTCCATGTTACGATTTTTATTATTATCAACATTATCAACATTATTGACAGACGGCTCCCTTACAGTACCACCCCAAACGCCGATTATTTTCGCGGAATCCCGCGTTTCCCCGCTATCGTTGTCGCGCAAACGCTTTGAGGTCTCAGCAAAACCGATATTCTCCACAAACGGGATGCAACCGGCCATCTTGGGAAAATCGGCGAATGTATCGGTAACTACCACGCCACCGTCGTCGGCAAAGTAGTACCATATCCCGTTTTGCTCCATTAACCGCGATATAAAATTGAGGTCGCTCTCACGGTACTGCACGCAAAAGTCTATTTTCGGATTCGCGGACTCGCCGCATTTGTACTTAAAAGCGCAACGCGCCTCCATCCCGGCGTCTTTGATAACCTTTTTGACGATATCGATTACTTTCAGTTTCTGGAAAACCTTGTTATTGACATTGAGCGACAGCAGTTCCATCCACGGATCCAAGCGAATCGAGTAGACAGGCTTCGATCTGATCATCTTCTTAAATTCCGAAACGACGCCGTCGTACCGTGTAATCTCGCCGTTCAAGTCGCGGATCAGCTCAAAGCGGCAGTGTTTGCCTAAAACGCGTTCCGCCGTGGGTTCCGGCGTATTCCCACCCGGCTCCTCCGACGCCGATTTGGACGGTTGAAACTCTATGTCAAACGAATACGGCGTACTGATCGCGTCATTGCCGCTGAACTTGGTCACGGTAAACGCGGACGACGGGTAGTCGGCAATGGAAACGAGGAATTTCGCGTAATTCGCCTTGGGCGTGGATGTCATATTCCCTCCGTATTGTTTTTTGGCGGTTGATAGTTACAACGGTACTACGAGAGTAATTCGGATACGACGAGAGAGACATCCGTACAACGAGAGTAAATTCTATACCACGAGAAACATCAACATCTAAAACCCGACAAGCAACGACACTATGATCCCCGGACTTGATACGTCCGAATAGAACTGCATCGCCGCGTCTAACTTGAGATCTACATTATCTAACGCCGTCGCGACCCCGATACCAAGCGACAGCGTATTCACCGTACTCTTTTGGTAGGTATCGTCACGTTTGCCGCGAAATACATCCAACATCTTTTCGACGTCCATAATGCTAAACGCGTACCCGCCCCTCACCCAGAACGTTTTGGCGACTACCGTGTACTCGAAGGCCGGTTCAAAGTTTGTGTAATCCCCGTTGAACCTATTCACATCGAACGCTATGCGGAGATTGGGGATATGTCTGGGAACGAGGGCGACTCCGGCCTCAATGCCGTAGGGCATCTCGTACTCGTTCCACTCGCCCCAATAGCCGGAGCGCATATAGCCGAAATTTCGCAAGGCCACGCCATAGGCGATACGGTCGTTTTTTTGCCGGTACTGCACGCCTAGGTCAAACGCAAACCCGTCCGCCGAGTAGCTCTCCGTAGCGGCGCCTATGTAGTGGTATGCGCCCTTGAGCGCCGCGCCGACCGCAATATCGGCGCCGAACGTTCTTGCCCATCCGACCCCAAGCGCGGTATAGCTGCTCCTCGCTCTGTCACCGGTAAGTATGCCGTCCTCGTTTATCACATTGAAATCGCCGGTGGTCATCGATATCAAATAGGGCGCAAAGGCACCGTGTTTGGTCGGCATGGCGATCCCTATCGGATAGCCCCAAACATCCATCATAACCTGACGATACCCGCCCATTATCTGCGTATTATTGGCGTAACCGATAGCGGCGGGATTTGAGAGAACACCGTAAAGCCCATTCTGAACGGCGCAGGCCGCGCCGCCCATGGCCATAGAGCGGGCGTCGTACCCCATGACAAGAAACGGAAAAGCGACGGTGCCGGCGTTGACATTTTGGGGCGACGCCGGCGACGCCGAAATGGCGATTATTGTAAGCGAAACGGACAACACGGACACACCAAGCGACGCCGTCCGCCGCCTGCCGTCTCTACCGATAATGCGCGAAATCAGTTTCAGCATATTGTAATTACCTACCGCCCAATGATTGATTCGTACTTTATATTAATATAATTCTTGCTGCCCTGCTTGAACGTAATTTCTCGCGCAGCCCCATTTTTGAAGTTTGCGAACATTATCGAAAACTTGCTCCCGCCGACATTGTACCTAAAGGTTACCGACTCCAACCTCGGCGGTATCCCGTTTTTGCCCTTGATCTGCGCACGCACCGACAGCGTGTCGGAATTCCAAACCGCCGTCGCGTTGCCTGGCGATTTCTTGCGCTGCTTCAGAGAGTCGGGAACGGCCGGCAACTCCCTGAATACATCCGGCAACGCGCCGGTAACGGCGTTTATGAACTGCCCGTATGTGAAATTCTCTGCGCAGGGGAAAGAGACGCCCTCCATCTTGTCGTCGTAGGCAAACTCTTTCATCTCTTTATCGACCTTCACGCTCCCATTAAAATCCTCCGCCGTTATGGAAGCCGCCACCGTGCCGAACGGCGTGTAAACCTGCGCCTTAATAAAACCGTTGCTTCTGCGGTGCGCCTCAATCTTGCCGTAGGCTTTCGCCCCGCCGCCCGACATATTGATATCGCCGTACCCCTTAAACTCAGCCAACTCCGGTCTACGCAGTATAGATTCCATTACCGCCTCGTCAATGGCGAGGGCCGCCTGACCCTTGTCTCCGGCGGCGCCCTTGACCGTCCCGGCGCAACCCACCGCCGTCACGGCAAACGCCGCGGCTAACAGCGTGAGCAGATATTTATAATTAATGGCCTTTTTCAACTATTGCCCCTTTTTACCGCGCATCAAATTCTTTATCTCGACCAACCGCTCCTTTACCCTCTTGGCGTTCTCCGTTTTCAACTCCAGACTGCGCTTGTACGCGTCCTCAGCGGCTTTATAGTCGTTGAGCTTGAAATAGATGTCTCCGATATGCTCGTACGGCACCGGATCGTTGTGCACGCTCTCCTGATCCAGCGCCTTCTTCATGTAGTGCAAAGCCTTTTCATAATCGCCCATCTGATAAAAGACCCAAGCGTAAGAATCCAAGTACGCTCCGTTTTCGGGATCCTTTTCGAGCGCCGTCTCTATGAGGGTTTTGGCGCTGTCCAACCTAACCCCCGCCTCCGCCCACATGTAGCCAAGGTAGTTTGCCGCCTGCGGATCGCCAGGATGTATGCGCAACACGTGCCTGAAAGCCACGGCCGCCTCGTCTATGCGCTTCCGCTTCTCCATGATACCGCCGATCTCAAACCACGAGAAGTAGTCGGTCGGGTCGATCTCCGTCGCTTTTTTAAGCGCGGCGACAGCCTCATCGTACTTTTCGCGCATATTCAGAACATACCCGCGAAACCTCCACCCCGTGGCGGAATTCGGGTACGCCGCAATGTACTCCTCCACCGCGCGGCTAGCCTTCTCCTTGTCCTTCGACATTATATACATATAGCAAAGCTCTTTCCACGCCTCCTCGTAATGCGGGTCCAAGGCGAGCGCCGCCCTGAATTCCGAAGCCGCCTTGTCCGGCCTCTTTGTCTGCGCGTAGATAAGCCCCCGGTAGAGATGCAGTTCCGGCTTTCCTATGACGACCTCCTTGCCGTCGTCATCCTCGCGAATCAGCGTGTCAAAAATCTTTTCCGCCGCCGCGTACTCTTTCGCGTGAAAGAGCAAAAACGCCAAGCCGCGCCTGTAAATGGGGGCGACCGGCCCCAGAGCGTTCAGCCGCTCGTAGATGGCAATAGCTTCCGGGTACTGCTCCCTCACAATGTGGATATGCGCCAACGTTCGCAAAGCCTCCTCGTTCAGCGAATCCAACTTAAGCGCCTCGTTGAAGAGCGCTATGGCCGAAGAGGTGTCGCGCCCCAAATACTTAACCGTCCCCAAAAGCGCCGCCGCCTCCGCGTCGTTTGGGTACACGCTCCGCAGGATAATCGCCAAACTCTCGGCATCGGCAAGACGCCTCTCCCCAACGCTGAACTGCACCATCTTTACGCCAAGCCCCGCCGAACGCGGATTAGCGGCAAAGAAATCGCGGAAACTCTTGAGCGCCTTTCCCCTCCGCCCCATAGACTCGTAGAGGACGGCAAGCGAGTACATATCCTCGTCACTACGCTCGCTTCCAAGCGCCTCTATCGCCTCCGCCGCCTTCCTCGTGTTACCGAGGCGCTGGTAGATCATGCTGAGCGTCCGCAACTCGTCGGGCGTCAACGCGGAAAGTCCGGCATCGGAGAAGAGGGCGATAGCCCTATCGTATTCGTTGCGCTGCATATACTCGTCGGCCACTATTTTGCGTAAAAAACTCGAATGCGGCCAAAAGCCGTAGGCGGTCTCGTAAAGCTCAAAGGCCGCCTCGTTCATGCCGCGCCGCTCATAGTCGCGGGCGATTATAAAGTGATCCTGAGCGAGACGGTAACGGTCGGCGGAGTCGGAATAGGCGCCGGAGCTGTCGTACAGAAGCCCTATGGCGCGCAACAACTCCTCGTCGTTGCTCTCTAAAGCCTGACGATTCCTACCGGCCGTACAACCCGCGGTGAGCAACGCGGCGGCGATGAGGGCGGCGAGAGCGACGGTAACATATTTTTTCGCAGTTTTGATCATAAAGTCAACACCTACTACTTAATGGCTGAAATAACCAAATCGACGGAACTCTCCAACGGTATTTTAGATCCAGGCGACGTCGATTGCGACATTACCGTCCCCGGAACCAGCGTCGCGTTGTTTTGGTAGGTTACCGCGCCCACCTTCAAGCCAGCGTCGACCACTTTCTTCTTTGCCTCCGACAGGATGTCGCCTATGACGTTAGGCACAACAGCGTGGGTCGGCTTGGGGCCGCGGGATATTATCAGGTCCACGTCCATCGCCCGCGACGTGACCGTGCCCGCCGGCGGGAAGGTCTCTATTACCGCGTCTATCGGCAGAGTCTCGTGGAAAGCCTTACGGACGTTGGCGCCCACGGTGAACCCTCCCTTTCTAAGGTCGAGACGCGCCTGACGCTCGTTTATACCGCGCAACGTCGGTATCCTCGCCGCCTCCGGACCGCGGCTCACCGTCACGGCGATCTTGCGCCCCTTCTTAACCTCCTCGCCCGGATCGGGGAACTGGCTCAGCACGTTGCCCTCGGGAACGCTGTCGTCAAACTCCCTGGCGCGCACCTCGGTCAAAAGCCCAACACCGTAAAACTTGTTGCGCGCCGCCTCATACTCCATCCCGCGCACGTCCGGCGCCGGCAGCACGTCGCGGTGGACGCCGACGATCTTGGGCATAACCTTGCGATCCACTATAAAAAAACCGACAAGCGAGCCGACGGCAAACAAAAAGAAGCAGAGCGGCAAGAATACGAGCCAAAAAGTCTTTACGGGCATGCTTATAGTGTAGCACTTTGTCTGTTGTTTCATAACGCGTCTACCGTTTCGTTTTTATCTGTGTTCAATTACCGAATTTCCGCCATTTGCGGCGACCCATCCCAATTGCCCGCGACGGCGACGATTTTCCAAAACCCTTCGCGACGACGAAAAGCACGGCATGGCATAATCGCTATGACGCAACGCAATAGTATAATATAGTATAATGGCATGGGGAAAACAAAATAAATAACGCGCAATCTACTTCGTCGGTCTATTGGGCAAATCATCCCATGTAAGGACGTTACTTACGACATTATCTTTCCTGGGTATCAGAAAGTACGTTAAGACGGCGGCGCCGATCCCCCCGAGCACCCCGCCGGAGACCCAAAAGACCGTCGGAAATTTGTCCTTGTAGAGGTACTGCGGGATCTTTTCGGAATCCGTCGTCCATTTATAGCTGAAAGATATGATATTCTGCTCGTTTGAGACCAAAACCACCGGCAGGTAATCTAACTCAAAAGTGATACGAATGACGTCGTGCCACTCGGGGGTAAGCCCTTTTATATCCTTGTTGGCATCAATCTGGTCTTCCTCGATCACGATCTCCCTGATGGGCGCCTGCTCCAGCGCCGCGATGGGCGACGACCCGGTGCGGGCGTCCACAAACTCGAAAATCAACTTGTTTTCTTTCCGGTCTACATTGTAGAAATACCTGGAAAACTTGTCGCGGAAGATGAAGTAGCAGTTCACGATAATCTCGTCCGGAACGGTACCGTTGTTCACGGAGACCTGCAACCCCTCTATGACGGCGTCTTGGAAATCGCTCATTTCTTTACGTTTGTGCCTGATTACCCTTATGAACCCCGCCGCCGAGGCGTCCACCTCGGCGCTCTGCGTGACTTTTCTTTCCAACTCTTCGAGCGACTCTTCCACGGCGGAGGCTTGAGGGTCGGGCGCGTATTCGGGCTGACCGTAATAGGGCTGACCATAATCGGGCTGTTGGTTGTAATCCGGCTGGCCATAAGAGGGTTGGTTATAATCCGGCTGGCCATAAGAGGGCTGGCTGTAATCTGGCTGGCCGTAGGGCGTGCCGTAAGACGGCGTCGCCGGCGCCGGCGCCGTGGCGTCAAAACCCTCCCACACGTCGTCTTGAGCTAAAACGACAGTACAGGAACCCAAAGCCAGATGAAGAATAAGACTGGCCGCGATACACTTCGTAACTACCTCTTTCACTCCCATAAGACCGGTCCCTCCGTCGCGCACGATACCCAGCGACGCGGTTACGTTGATACCATTAGCATATAATATATATTACAACAAATAAAAATGCAATGCAAGAAAAAAATATTTTTACAGCCTATTTTAATTTTTCTATTTTATCTACCGAAATATATATTTAATATTAATACCGGCGCGCAATGGATGCCATAAAGACCGCAAAACAATACGGCTCGGAGCCGAAAATGCCCAAAAGGAACAATGACCCGTGAACGTGCTGGAAAAGATAGACTCCCCCGCCGACCTGCGCGCCCTCCCAATCGACAGGCTTCCCGTCGTAGCGCGGCAATTGCGGGATTTCCTCATAGAAAACATAAGCCGCACCGGCGGGCACTTGGCTTCCAGCCTAGGCACGGTGGAACTGACCCTCGCGCTTCACTACTGTTACGACACGCCGACCGACAAAATCGTCTGGGACGTGGGGCACCAGGCATACCCGCACAAGATCATTACGGGGCGGCGGGAGCGTTTCCCCACCATACGCCAGCACGGTGGGATCAGCGGCTTCCCCAGGACGTCCGAAAGCCCTTACGACTGCTTCTCGGTAGGCCACGCCTCCACCTCCATAAGCGCCGCGCTCGGCTTAGCCATAGGGCGCGACATATTGGGCGAGAAGCACTCGGTGGTCGCGGTGATCGGGGACGGGTCAATGAGCGGCGGTCTCGCCTTCGAAGGGCTTAACAACCTCGGATCCTCCTCCACCGACATGACGGTGGTGCTAAACGACAACGAGATGTCGATCTCGCAAAACGTAGGGGCGATGTCGCGCTACTTCAACCGCGTGATCACCGACAAGCGCTACAACAGGCTGAAAGACTACGTTTGGGACTTCCTCGGCGACCGAAGCGTCATCGGCAAAAGCCTCAGAACCCTCATAAAAACGGTGGACGACGGCCTGAAGCACGTCGTCATCCCCGGCAAACTCTTTGAGGACATGGGCCTGCGCTACTTCGGCCCGATAGACGGGCACAACATAGCGGACATGATAGATGTGTTCAAATCAATACGCGAGAACTCCAAAGGGCCGGTGCTCGTGCACGTCGTTACCAAGAAGGGCAAGGGGTATCAGCACGCGGAGGACAACTCCACTAAGTTCCACGGGGTGAGCAAATTCACGCCGGAGACCGGCATGGTGATAAAGCCGGCCACGCCCGCCGCGCCATCCTACAGCAGCGTGTTCGGCAAGGCGATGGTGGAACTCGGGCGGACGAATGAAAAGATAGTCGCCGTAACCGCCGCGATGCCGGACGGCACGGGACTCAACGGCTTCAGGGACGCATATCCGGAGAGGTTCTTCGACGTGGGGATAGCGGAGGGTCACGCGGTGACCTTTGCCGCGGGGCTGGCGCTGAAAGGGCTGCGGCCGGTCGTGGCCATATACTCAAGTTTCCTGCAGAGGGCCTACGACCAAATCATACAAGACATCGCGCTAGACGGTCTAAACGCGGTATTCTGCATAGACAGGGCGGGGCTTGTGGGCGACGACGGCCCCACGCACCACGGCAACTTCGATATATCATATCTCAACACCGTGCCGGGCGCGGTCATTATGGCGCCAATGGATGAGAAAACGCTGCGGGATATGCTCTTCACCGCCGTTAACTACAACGGCGGACCGGTATTCATACGTTACCCGCGCGGAAACGCGCCGGTCTGCCACGGCAACCTAGAATTCGAAGAGGTGGAAATCGCGTCGCCCAAACTGATTAAAAAAGGGACGCAGGCCGCGCTGCTGCCTTTGGGCGATATGTACGAAGACGCCGCGCGGGTACGCGAACTGCTCTCGGCGCAAGGCATAAGCGCGGCTCTGGCAGACGCGCGCTTCGCCAAGCCTCTGGATGCCGATTTCTATAAAAAACTCTTTCTTAAGTACCCGCTCGTAGCAACCTTTGAAAACAACACCTTATCCGGCGGCTTCGGATCGTCTGTCCAATTCTTGGCGGCGCAACTTGACTGCGGTAATACCAAGATCATAAACTTCGGCCTGCCGGATAGATTCGTACCGCACGGGGACGTCGCGACGCTCAAAGGCGAGATCGGGCTTGGAGTAGAGGATATGGCAAAAAAAATCGCGGCGGCGCTCGGCAACAATTAATTTTCAGTAGTTCGGTATATTAACTCACCGGTCAATATGGAGGGATGGGACATGAAAGAAATACATAATTTTTCACTTAAAAGCATTGCGGCGGCGGCCTTTACATTGGCCGCGATCCTGTTACTGAGCCAATGCGAAGTCCCGCCCACGGGGGGCGGCGGCGACAACGACAGTACCGCGCATTATCAACCGGACACCGCCTGGTACACGGACAACCCAGACGCGGCGGCATTCGAGATATCCACGGCGGACGAACTGGCCGGGCTGGCGCTGTTGGTCACCAAGGAGGAATCGCCCGTTGACTTCGCCGGCAAGACGGTTAGACTTACCGCCGATATAGACCTGCCGGAGCACTACGGGAAGAGTTACAACGACAAATTCGGGTGGATTCCCATCGGGAACAAAGACAGGCCGTTTCGAGGCACTTTTGACGGCGGCGGGAAGGCGGTAAAGGGATTGTACATCAAAGGTACAAATTTTTATCACATCGCAGGTTTCTTCGGCCGCATTGACAACGGCGCCGTTGTGAAAAATGTCGGGCTTAAAGACATAAATATCACCGGAGGCAACTGCCTGGGCGGTATAGTGGGAAGCGCTACGGGCGGCGGCAAAGTGATCAACTGCCACGCGATAGGGGTTGTCAACGGCAATCAAGCCGTCGGCGGCGTGGCGGGAGATATTGTTGACGGCGAAATAAAGGATTGCTACTTCGTGGGCACGGTCAAAGCAAAAAGGGATGTCGGCGGCGTAGTCGGAAACATTGACAACGTAAATGTGGCGAACTGCTACGCGCTCGGCGATATGGTAAGCGGCGAACTGCAGATCGGCGGCGTAGTCGGAAGCGCCGACGCTACGAGTTCAACCACCGTTACTAACTGCTATTCCACCGTCGGCGTCAGCAGTTCATCGATCAGCGCCGGCGGCATAGTCGGATTCATTTGGAACAACGTTAAGGTGACCGATTGCGCCGCCCTCAACAAAAGCGTCTACGTCAAGGAGACTGAGGATCGCTACTTTGGGCGCGTAGTCGGATACCGCCCCGACAATTCGACCCTATCCGGCAACATAGCTTTCAGCGGCATGGAGGGCGGCGCCGCGTGGGACAGTATAGGCGCCTCTAATATTGACGGCGCCGACATCACCAAAGACGCGGTCAACTCCGACGGAACGCTTGGCGGACGCTTCAAAACAACGGACGGATGGACGACGGCTAACGGGAAGCTTCCGGGACTCGGCGGGTCGGCTGTTGATATGCCGGAGCATTTGAAATGAACACAAAACCGTCCGCCGCCGGCAAGAGGCCGGCCGCCATCAACGCAATTTGGCTTTATCTTATCGTCGTCAGCATAGTGACCGCCGCTTACACCGGTACTATGGATGGGGTCGGCAAGGCCTCTTTTGAGGCGGCGAAGAACGCCGTAACGCTTGCGCTCGGCCTGATAGGCGCAATGGCGTTTTGGCTCGGCGTTATGAAAGTCGCCGAGGTCGCCGGGCTTATGAAGGCGATCACCAAGGCGGTAAAACCGGTTATGCACTGGCTCTTTCCGGAAGTGCCGCCCGACCACCCGGCCATGAGCGCCATGATAATGAATATCTCCGCCAACATGCTCGGCCTAGGCAGCGCGGCCACGCCGATGGGGCTTAAGGCTATGGCGGAACTCGATAAGCTCAACCCAGAAAAAGGGACGGCGACCGATGCCATGTGCCTCTTCCTCGCCATCAACACGTCGAGCGTTACTTTGCTACCGCTCGGCGTGATAACCATCCGCGCCGCAAGCGGGGCCACAAGTCCTGGCAGCATAATAATTCCGGGACTCTGCGCCTCGATTTGCTCCACCGCCGCCGCGATATTCATGGCCAAACTCTTGGCAAACAGAAGCAAGGCCAAGACCCCCGCGACATCGCAAACCGCCGCCGCCGAATCCGCGCCGCCGCCCGAAACGGCTAACGAGGTAAAAACGGAGGAACCGGAACTCTCCCCGCCCGGCGTCGCCGGAAAGATCGTCGCGTGGCTCTCGATAATCGCCGTCATTGCAGCCATCCCCTACTCCATATACAATAGCCATAATAACGGCGAATTGCCCGGCGGGATCCTCGGCTACGTAACGGCTGGATCAACGTGGCTGATCCCTATATTGATAGGCGGCCTGCTCATAGGCGGATACCTCTGCGGGGTTAAAGTATACGAAACAGCCACCGACGGCGCGAAAGAGGGGTTCAACGTCGCCGTGAGGATCATCCCTTTTGTGACGGTGATATTCGTCGCCATAGGTATGCTGAGGGCAAGCGGAGCGCTCGAACTCTTCACAAGTTTCGTCGGAAAATACACGCAATTTACGTTGAAGGACGGTACAATAGTAGGCATGCCGCCCGAATGTCTGCCGCACGCGTTACTAAGACCGCTCTCCGGCGTGGGCGCTTTCGGATACATGGCGGAATTGGTAAACAAAGCCCCGGATTCACTCGGAGCGTTCGTATCGTCGGTACTGCACGGGTCGACGGATACGACGTTCTACGTCTTAGCCGTATATTTCGGCTCCGTAGGCATTCAAAGAATCCGCCACGCGCTTGTGGCCGGGCTGACGGCGGACTTCGTGGGAATGCTCGCGGCGGTAGTGTTCGCGAATTTGTTTTACGGAAGATGATTGAGGATAATCACTATGTCAAATGACACCATTAGCGCTAAGGCATCCTCCGTATCGCCAATATCATACATATACTTTACCCTATTCTTCATATCAGGCATATCAGGCCTGATATATGAATCGATATGGTCGCAGTATTTAAAACAATTTCTCGGACACGCGGCGTATTCGCAAACATTGGTGCTTGTCATATATATGGGCGGGATGGCTCTGGGGTCTTGGTTGGCGGCTATCTGGGCCAATAGGGTTAAGAATTTGCTCTTTTGGTACGCTATAGCGGAGATCGCGCTTGGGGCGCTGGCGCTTGTATTTCATGATTTTTTCATCCGGTATATCGATACCTCATTCTCAACGATACTTCCGTTTCTCGGCAAACCGGTATTAATATCCATCTATAAATGGGGTTCCTCGGCGCTCATCATCCTGCCGCAATCTATGCTTTTAGGCGCTACGTTTCCGCTGATGGCCGGCGGAATACTGCGGCGATTTAAGGGGCTTAGCGGTTACAAAACCTCTTTTATCTACTTTGTCAACACATTGGGAGCCTCGATTGGGGTGTTGATAAGCGGATTCTATTTGGTGAGAGAGTGGGGGCTAAAAGGGGCGATTATCTCCGGCGGGATAATTGACTTGTTTGTGGGGATATCGATACTGGCGCTTTGTTTAAATGATCGGGCGGCGAGCACCGTCGGCAGTGCCGTTACTAATAGTGATAATAGTATCAATACCGGTATAAATAATGATAACGCCGTCGAAAATATCAATACCGACCCTATCAATCCAAATAACGAACTAACAGACGACGAGCTAAACGACATCTCCGCGATAAACGCCAAAAGCAATGTCATTTTCGCCATCCCCGACAAACGCGAAGACTACTATCCCCTGCTATTCGTGGCCTGCGGCACAGCCGTGGCCTCCTTCATGTACGAGATCGGGTGGATACGGATGCTCAGCCTCGTTCTAGGAAGTTCCACGCACTCTTTTGAATTGATGCTTAGCGCTTTCATCCTCGGCCTCGCGCTCGGCAGTTTCTTTGTCCGCAACAAATTGGACACCGTGAAAAACGCGCCGCGTTTCCTCGGCATCGCGCAGGTGGTAATGGGCGCCGCCGCCATCGCCACGCTCTTTACCTACAGCAGCCTATTCAAAATAATGGTATTTACCATCGACGCGCTCGACCGGAACGCCTCCGGTTACGTGCTCTTCAACATTATAAGCCACCTGATCTGCATGATCACCATGCTCCCGTCCACTATATGCGCCGGGATGGTCGTGCCGCTCATCATTCACATGCTCTACCGACGCGGGTACGGCGAGGCGGCCATCGGCAAGGTTTACGCTGTGAACACCGCAGGCGGGATACTCGGAGTTATCTTGGCCGTGTGGGGGCTTATGGAACTCGCCGGACTCAAATATCTTATCACAATAGGGGGCGCGATTGACATGGCGCTCGGGCTTTACGTGTTCTACAAATTCGCCGAGACACGCCAGAGCCTGACGCGCACCATAGCTCAACCGGCCTGCCTCATCGCGCTTGTCGCGGCGGTCGCTTTCTCAAAGCTCGATCCGGTGCTAGCCTCTTCGGGGGTCTTCCGTTACGGGACGATATCCAACGCCAAGCGCGTGGTGGAGCACATAGACGGGAAGACGGCGTCTATCACCCTCTTCAAATCCGGCGACAACCTGGTGCTCTCCACAAACGGCAAACCCGACGCCAGCGTCGGGTTCAAGGATGAGTACAGCAGCGACGAGTACACCATGTCATTACTCGGCTTGCTGCCCATGAGCGCTCGCACCGAGATACGGACGGCGGCGGTTATCGGCATGGGCGCGGGGATGACGGCGCACTACTTGCTCTACGACCCGACATTAGAGAGCCTGGATGTGGTTGAAATCGAACCTGCGATGGCCAAACTAGCCAAAAAGATCGGGCCGAAAGTGGAGAACACTTTCAAAGACCCGCGTTGCCACATCCGCTTCGACGACGCCAAGACCTTCTTCTCGGCGCAGAACCGTTCTTACGACGTGATCGTCTCCGAACCCTCCAACCCCTGGGTGAGCGGCGTGTCCGGCCTATTCTCGAGGGAATTCTTCAGCCATATACGCAGACACATAAACGACGGCGGGATACTCGTGCAGTGGTTCCACAAATACGAGGCCGACGTCACCATATTGGTATCCATACTCAAGGCGCTGGGCGAGTCGTTCCCGCAATACGAGCTATATATGGCCGGTTCCGATTTGATAGTGATAGCCGCCAAAGACGAAGGCACCGACATAAGCCTGAAGCGCGACGTATTCATCTACGAGCCGGTATCTGAGAACATGAAGAAGATGGGTTTCTCCGGCATAGAGGACTTTCATCTGATCCGTTACGCCGACAAGACGTTTTTTGACCCGCTGATCAATACCTACAAAACGACGCCGCCGAACAGCGACTACCACTCCTACGTCGACCTCTACGCCGCAAAGCACCGCTTCATGGGCAGCACCGCGAAAGAGATAGACGACATACGGGAGTTCGTCGTCCCGGTCAAGAAGATATTGCTCGCCGACACGGCATACCTGAGCCTGATCACCTCGCGGACCTATCCGGACATATACAACTTGTACGACATCCACAAGGCTAAGTCTTTGGCCCAAGAGATCGTGTTCAGCGCAAAGGCGGTGAACGACGACACGACGCACGGGTCGCTCTCGGCCTCTATCTTCGTGCTCGACTACGCCGAGGCGCGGCCGCAGATGATCACCTTTTCCCAAATACAGAGCGCCATAGTGCAAATTCTGCAGAAGACGCTGCCGTACCTATCCGCCGAAGAGACTCGCGAGTTGTGGGGCGTCATTGAGGGAAAGGTGGCCAAGCGGGAGCTATCGGAAACGGACAAAGAGTGGATGGCCTACTTCAGGGCGCTATGCAACTACGACATCCACGAAACGCGGCGGCTATCGCTAAGTCTGCTTCCGGTAGAGGCTGACACCTTGGCGGATCACTTCAGCAACCAAATGCTCATAGCGTCTCTGCTTACGGCATCGACAATAACGAACGACACTATGGATGTTGGACGGGTGTGGGACAAGTACGAAACTAAGAAAAGGCCCCCGGCGGCGATACGTGCGGCGCGGGCGGTTTATGTTAATAGGGCGCGATAAATCGCGCCCTATTTTTTAACAAAATCCAACTTATTCCTTAAGCAATGACCTCGTGATTCTGAACGACACACTGGCCAAATCGTCCATGTTCCGCAACGGGCTGTCGTCTTCGCCCATGGCTACCACTACCGCGGTCTCCACGTTGATTATTCTTGCCGAGACCTGGTGGCCGCCGAAAGCCTCTATAATGTTGGCCACGCAAACGTAGTGCACGCCGAACTGCCTGCCCAATTTGCTTATCTGGCTCTCGTCCACCGAGCCTTCGCGCTGCTTCCTCTGCTCGTTGTCGATTTCGTCCAAGAACTCTTTTGAGCGCTCAATGGCTACAAACTTACCGCTGTTGACTAACGCGGTCAACAACTTGTCGCCCAGCGCCTTCTTTTCGCCCGCGGTTTTGTCGCCGGTTACATAGACGGCGATGTGCGGCTTTTTTCCGTCGGGGGTAACAAACTTAGGCCCCGCCGGGACGGTCGGCGCGTTGCCCTGCGCCGGAGCCGAAGCCGCGCGCGGCGCTACGGTCGCCTGCGCCGGGGCGGGAGCAGGCGCGGGAGCGGGGGCAGAGGCGGCGGCCGGGGCCACCCTGTCTAAGCGGTCAAACATAGCCGCCTTGTCTTTACCGAGCGATGTCTCGGCAAGCGGGGGCGGTTCGTTGCCGCCGTTCGCCACCGCCACTCCGGGCGCGGGGCTTCCCGCGGGAACTGCGAGTTCGTAGACACTCTCCCTAGACAGAGATATCGAACCGATGGCGGGGCTGGTCACTTTAAAGACAAATCTCTTGCCCTTGGTGTAGAACTGAAAATCCCTGGAAGTGCCGCTGCCCTTGGAGATCCCGATGACCTTCAGGTAGTGGTTGCCGTCCGCCACCACAAAGCGCGCCTTACTGTTTTTCTTAACTTCGCCCTCATGCTTGCCGTCTACCAGAACGGCAATCCCCGTCTGAAGCGTGTTCTCAATCACCACCTCAGACTGCCCAACCTTGGCTATAACATCGCCGTAGACGGACAAATCATCCTTCTTGTTGGCAATTACCGCACAGACGCCAAACAAAACAACCGACGCAAACTGCGCCGCCCGAATCCAAAACCTGTTACCCTTCATAGCAGATGGTCTCCCCTACTGTTATTTGTTTAATGATGGTTTGCGGAAAAACGGCATACCCAAAGAATATAGTTAATGCCGTATACCAATATGTTAGATTTTTTTTAAACCTAAATTGTTACAAGGTAAGCGCATTTTTTGGGCGGATTTAATGTATATTGATATTATTATGGAAGAAATTATCAAACAATGGCGCACGGAGCGCCCCGCCGACTACTACCGGGCCTTGACGCCGGAAGAGATCGCTCGGCTCGAAAGGCAGGGCAACACGGCCGTTTGGGGTTGGGGCAGCGTCAGCGTCGCCGCTGAGGGGTTTGACGTCGGCAAGGTGCATGGATGCTCTTTCGACGGGTCGATGTTTCTTATAGGCGCGTTCAAAAAACACTACCTGGAATATAGGGACATATCGCTCAGAACAGGTCTCTATGGTAGTCACTTTAGTAACATAGTATCTATGGGCGACAATGTCGCAATTCATAATCTGTTATTCTGTTCAAATCAACATATTAGCGACTCTGTCTTGATATTCGGAGTCAACGAGATTTCCACTGGAAATTGGGCGCATTTCGGGATGGCCATGCATCCGGTGTCCTGTAATTCTGTAAATGTGATAAACGAAAACGGCGGCAGGAATATCTTCCGATACCCAGGGATAACGTGCACGGACGCCTACCTTTGGGCGAAATTCCGAAGCGACCGCGATCTGCTCGCCAAACTCACTAAAATGGCTTACGACGCCAGCAAAAATCTATACGGATTGGCAATTATAGCGAACAACGCCGTAATCATCAATACAAAAGCCGTCCGGGGCACCCTCATAGGTCCCTCCGCAGTCGTCGACGGCGCCGAACTGATCCACAACTCCACCGTACAGAGCGACGGCGGCGAATCGACGTTCATCGGCCCCGGCGTCCAAATCCGCGACTCGATCATCGGTTACGGGAACGAAATAGACTCGGCGGCGCAAGTCTCCTCCGTAGTAACCGGCACGTCCGTATCGATCTCCAAAGCCGCCCGAGTCTCACATTCCGTCATTGGCGACTGCGCCCAAATAGCCTGCTGCGAGATCGCCAACAGCCTCATCATGCCCATGCACGCCCAGCACCACAACAACTCCTTCCTAATCGCCTCCTCCATAGGCGGCCAAAGCAACATCGCCGCCGGGGCGACCATCGGCTCAAACCACAACAGCCGGGCGAACGACGGCGAAATATGGGCCAAACGCGGCTTCTGGCCGGGACTATGCGTCAGTTTGCGCCACAACAGCCGTTTCGCCTCGTTCACTATGATCGCCAAGGGGGCTTATAAGACAGAATTAGACATAAAATATCCGTTCAGCCTGATCACCTTGGACGAAAAGAGCGGCTCCGCGACGGTATTCCCGGCTTTCTGGTTCACCAACAACATGTACGCGGTGATGCGGAGCGCCCAGAAGTTCGCCGCCCGGGACAAGCGCGTGCACCGCGACCAATTCATCGAACACGATCCCCTAGCTCCGGACACCGTCGACGAAATCTTCGACGCGCTGAACCTGATCGAACAATACAAAGCAAGCGCCGACAACGACAATAACCGGCTGCTGCCGCTCAAACGCGCCGACGCGGCTTGCAAAGCGTATAGAATGATGGTGCGCTATTACTGCGCAAAGAACATCCTGCCTTATATGAAAGAGAAGGGTCTGAAAAATCTCAAAGAATTAATAGACTCTTTAGGCATTTTAAATTTAACCGGGATATTTAGTAGTCAAAAAAACGTCGATAAATTGTTAGACTCAGACCACCCTTTGGACAACATCAGGCGTGATGATATGAGGTGGATAGACTGCGGCGACACAATCATCACCTTTCGGGAGTTGGAACGCATTATCAACACAATAAAGGGCGACGGCGTCAAGACATGGGACGACGTCCACAAACTATTCGACGGCCACGCCGCCGCATACAAAACCGAAAAGATCAAACACGCCGTCTATTCCTTGGCTAAGTTAGAAGGTATCCTTATCGACAACCTAACCGACGACCGCTTCGCGGCCTTCTTGGAGTCCGTCCCCGGAGACTGCGCCAAGATCGCCGCCTGCACCGCCCAATCAAGGGCCAAAGACTACGAAAACCCGTTCCGCTTAGCGACGTATGAATCGCCGGAAGAGATGATCAACGTGCTGGGGCCGGTTGAAGACGCGGTGGTAACCAAAACCGCCGAGGAGATGAATGAGCTAACTACGCTGGCAACCGCAATCCGCAATTACCAAAATACCCCCCAAAAACTGTGATTTCGGCGTTATTTCAATGTTTTTGACCTCCCACCGCCCATATATTATATTTATCCGCTGTCATAACCGCCGCGACGAACGCGGACGACGCTCTTGGGTCTTGGGGTAAACTACTATTGAATTGGGGGAATTAGTGCCGATTACCTGTCTCGCATCGACCGTACAACGCCCGCACGCCGCGCGAACACCGTTACCGCCGTTCCGCGCATCAACGCACGGGCGGGTTTCTCGGAACTCCGCCGCCCCGCGCCAACGCTAATCATAATAGAATACTCTATAGAACTCCTCACCGACAACGAAAAGACCGCGCTGGAAAACTCCATCCAGCAGACCGTCCGACAGACCATGCGCGCCAAACAGCCCAAACGGGTCGGCTTCTGGGTAGCCCTCCCCTAGACATAGCCGGAGTCGGTCTGATAGGCTACGGAATCTACCAGAACATCACCATAGACAACCTGAACAACGACGGAAACCACGGAGAAGTCCCCAAGCACGAGAAGATACGAAATATATGCTACATTGTGGGCGGGGTCGGCAGGGCGGCATCAGACCGCCGCCCCTTCCGGGTAGCCGGACGCTACATTTCGTCATTTCCTTGCCACGCCCCGGAGGTCGGGGGGAGTGTAGCGTCCGCGTTTATTGAATATGAGATCCAAGCCGTGGGGTATGTAGCCCGGAAAATCCCTGTCGCTGCTGATCATAGCGATCCCCTCCCTGATAGCCTGCGCAATGGCTATCCGGTCAGTGTTGTCTTTGTGGTCGGCTTTGCCTGTGTAGTCTTTGATGATGGGTATCTCGGCGAGCTTCCGCAGGTGTCCGTCGTCGACCCATTTTATCTTGATGTTCATTCCTTTGATAAAGTCGATGATCTCCTCGGCGGAATCCCAGACGTCGTCGCCGAGTTTTCCGGTCTGCCGCAGGAGTATCAGTTCCTCCACACATGCGGACGAAATGTATATGTGGCAGCAACCGTAGTCAAGAATATCCCAAATTTCCGCAGTGAGTTCGTCCTTCTTCTTGGCGGCGTAGAAGTACAGGATGTGCGTGTCTATATAATAGCGGTCGGATCTCATATATTAAATATCCTCAAGATGTTCTTCATGGGCGTGGGCGGTCTGTGCGCTATTTTTAACCATGCAGTGCTGCCTTTAGCCAATCCGCCATTGATTCTTGCCCGTTCCAGCGTATCCGCCACATCCTCAATCCTCTTGGCTTTATACGCCGCCGACAGCTTCTTAGAGGCCTTGATATTCTTGACCGCCTCCACCGCCAAGACCTCTATCTCAGCGACGGGGAGTACCGTGCGTACCGGGCGTCTCGGCTCGTCGGACGTGTCCGTGACCGTCTTAACCGCCGCCGACCGCTTCTTGACGGTCTTCTTGACCCCCGCCGCCTTCTTGACCACTTTCTTGACGGGCTTCACGGCGGTTTTCGTCCGCGTCACGCTTTTCGTAGCCATCTTCATATTCCGCTCCTTCGGAGTGGTTGAGAGTGATATCGTAACCGTTTTAAATATAATTGACGGTCGCTTGTTATCGCAAGTCGGCAGGAAGATTTTGACGTTGGTGTTGACTTTGCCTTTGACTTGCCGACTTGCGGCGGTAGGCGACCATCTATTATATTGTAATTCATACACCACAACGAAAGGCTGTGTACATGGACGCGAACCTGAACGCCAAAACGCCCGACGCTAACCCGGAGCACAAGAACTCAGTTTTCACCATGCTCTTTGACGACGAAGCCACCCTCATAGAGCTGTCCAACGCCTTGTTCGGTACGACATACGGCCCGGACACGCCCATAAAGATCACGACCCTCAAAAACGTCCTGTTCAAAGGACGGGTAAACGACCTGTCATTCGTGCTGGACAACCGGCTGATCGTCCTCGTGGAGCACCAATCCACCATAAACGACACTATGCCGTACCGGATGTTGCAGTACATCACCGAGACATACGACCGGCTATACGGCCACACAGACATACAGTTCCGCGTCCACGCCAAACGTGAACTGGTCCGCCCCAAGTTCATCGTTCTATACAACGGCGCGGAGGACATGAAGGAGGACGTGCGGGTACTCCGCCTATCCGATATGTACACACTGTTCGCCCCCGAAGACGGCGCGGCGGACAACGGGCTGATCGACCTCGAACTGACCGTCACAGTGTACAACATAAAAGACGGCCGCAACGCGCATATCGTTATTTTTTGCAAAAAGCTCCGCGAATATGCTATATTTACAGATACGATCCGCGGGTACAACAAAACGCTGTCCCTAAACGAGGCTCTTATCAAAGCGGTAGACGAGTGTATAGAAAAGGACATATTGCGTGAGTTTCTCGAAAAACATAAAAAGGAGGTTATCAGTATGCTGCTGAAAGATTGGGATTTAGACACGGCGTTGGACGTCCGTTTGGAGGAAGGCATTGAGATCGGCAAGGAGAAGGGCGAGGCGATCGCTTCTGAGAAGATCGCCCGCGCAATGAAGGAAGAGGGCGCGGACGTGAACTTTATCGCCAAAGTCACCAACCTCCCCATCGACACCATCCTCAATCTGTAACCTATCAAGGAGGTTATCAGTATGCTGCTGAAAGATTGGGATTGGGACAGGGCAATGGACGTACGCGGGAAGGAATACAGGGAGGAAGGCATTGAAATCGGCATGGAGAAGGGCGAGGCGATCGCTTCTGAGAAGATCGCCCGCGCCATGAAGGAGAAGGGCGCGGACGTGAACTTCATCGCCGAAGTCACCAACCTCCCCATCGACACCATACTCAAACTCTGACCCGCCGACCACACACAGAGACCGGCGGGGACGCGGGACAGGGACAAGGGACAGCGTACCAACCGACATGATGGGTACGCTGAAATATGATGATACAAACATCACACACGCCACCGCTCCCACGATTTAGCTCAATACTGAACGGTTAAATAATACTTTCCCGTCTTTGGCGATGTTATCTCAATAACATAAGTACCGACAGTTGGTAAATCTACCTCACCATTATACGGAAATTCAAACCTACCGCTTGTGTTAATCTTTTTGCCATTCGCACCAAGCACATTTACATACGAATCCCAGTGAGGCAATCCATCTTCGTCATTACTAGTTACTTTCATTGAAAGTTTACTAGGTTGCTCTAAGACAACATGAAAAAAATTATGACCATTCTTTTGGCTTATAACACCGCTTAGTGTTTGTCCTGATTTTATTAATAC
>Ga0182488_12540_pt1 | contig 30116 bp, 26 predicted proteins | sample TergutNc150P3_FD_120830 | JGI IMG/M metagenome (GOLD analysis project Ga0182488, IMG submission 120830) | reverse complement strand
CACGCCGTCGCCGCCGAAGAGACCGGGGCACTTGCCGAACAATCTTGAGATCGGTTTGCGGGCAGGGTCGGCGGCTCGCTCCGCGGCCATATACAAGGCCTCAGCGACGGTACGGGCTTGGGGCGGGGCGGAGACGGCCGGAGTGAAGGACAAGACGGCGCGGCCTGCCGGCACTTCGCGCGGCACGTCGATGATCAGCCGATGGTCGGCGGGGATGTCTACGGTTTGGGTGACGGTCATGGGATAAATATAGTATAAAACCGTAGACGTTGCAAATAATTTAACTCGGTTCTTTACCCCGAAGCCCAAAAAAATCACGATACTTCTTGATTTTTCTGGTAAATTATACTACCATAGTAAGTGGGGGAACACGGGCAACGGCGCTCAGACGGCTTTACGGGGCGCCGTTGCTATTTTTTTGGCTTGGACGGGAGGTGATCGGGATGGAGATGTCTATGGCGACCGCGCGGGAGATCAACAGGCTCATGGCGCGGTACGGGGTGAAATTCGGGATTTACAAGAACGGGGAGTTCATCGAACAGCTCTTCCCGTACGACGCGATACCCCGTATCATCTCGCGCGACGAGTTCGCCCTGCTCGACCGCGGGCTTGTCCAGCGGGTTGACGCGCTGAACTGCTTTCTGCGGGACATCTACTCCCGCGCCTCGATAGTCGCCGACGGGGTCGTGCCGGAGGAGTTCGTCTACATCTCCAAAGGCTACATGCCGGAGTGCGCGAACATCGTCCCGACGGCGGGCGTGTACAGCCACATTTCGGGGATCGACCTCGTTCAGGCGAAGGACGGCTCGTGGTACATACTGGAGGACAACCTGCGGATACCGTCGGGCGCGTCTTACCCGCTGATCGCCCGCGAGCTGAGCCGCATCGCCGCGCCGGAGGCTTTTTCGAGCAACGACGTCACGGACAACCGCAACTACTCGGAGATGCTGCGCGAGACGATGGACTTCGTCAACCGGGGCGGGCTGAACGTCATCCTCACGCCCGGCAGGTACAACGCCGCCTACTTCGAGCACTCGTATCTCGCCGAGCGCACGGGCGCGCTGCTTGTCAAAGCGTCGGAACTGGCCGTAGAGGACGCGGTGCTGTACATGAAGGATTATCTGGGCGTGAAGGCGAGGGTGGGCGCGGTGTACCGGCGCATCTCCGACGAGTATCTCGACCCGATGACATTCAGGGCGGACTCGCTGATAGGCGTGCCGCACATCATGGACGCCTACCGCGCGGGAAACGTGGCGATAATCAACGCCCCGGGCAACGGCGTGGCGGACGACAAGGGGATTTACTACTTCGTGCCCAAGATGGTGAAATACTATCTTGACGAAGAGCCGATTTTGAAAAACGCGCCGACTTATTTGCCTTATTACGAGGACGACATGAAGTTCACGCTCGACAACATCGAGCGTCTCGTCATAAAGGACGTGTCGGAGGCGGGCGGCTACGGCGTTGTGTTCGGCAGCGGGTTGTCAGAGGAGAAATTGGCCGAATTGAAGGCCACCATCATAAAAGAGCCGAGGCGGTTCATATCGCAGGAGGTCATTGATTTTATCGATCTTGATATTATGGATGAAAACGGCGGCGCGATTCCCCGCAAGGCCGATCTGCGGGCGTACGTGCTGACGGGCAAGTCCACGCGCGTTTGGGCGAGCGGGCTGACCCGTTTCTCGCGCGTGGAGGGGTCGTTCATTGTCAATTCTTCCCAAGGAGGAGGGTTTAAAGACACATGGGTACTATCACGGTAGAGTACAGTTCCAATCTGTATTGGCTGGGGAGGTACGTGGAGCGCGTTTACACCACGCTCAACACGTTCTTCAACTGTTACGATAAGACGCTCGACAAGGACAAGGACTCCTACAAGGATTTCCTCGGCAAATTGGAGATCGAGGACAAGTACGGCGATTATCAGAGTTTCATACGCGGGTATCTGTACGACGACGCGGAGAGTTTCACCGTAAGTTCGTCGTTCCGTTTCGCGCACGACAACGCGCTCGTCTGCCGCAACGTGATAGGCAGCGAGGCGCTCGCCTACATCCAACTGGCGATAGACGCGTTCAACGCGAGCCGCGACCGCGAAAACCCGCGTTTGTCGCTGATGCCGGCCATCGATTACCTTCTCGCGTTTTGGGGCAGCATAGACGACAAGATCGCGAGCGGCGAGGCGCGCACTATTGTCAAATGCGGCAAACTCGTGGAGCGTCTCGATCTGTATTTCCGATTCTCGTACGACTACAAGCTCATCAACAGCGAGTACGAGAAACTGTGCCACGTGCTTGCGCGGGTGCGAAAAGGTTTCTGCAATGCGCGTCATCTGGCGGTGCTGGTCGAGACGCTGGCGATTGAAGACAGCTACAAGGCGCGTCTGGACGAAGTGCTCGACAGTTTAAGCAGATTGTTCGAGGAGGAGCGGGCCGCTTGAAGACCGTCCGTTTCAAATATCGAACGGAACTGGCGTTTTCGTCGCCCGCGTCCGAGCACAGGTTCTTGCTCAGGATATTGCCGCGTAGCGACGACAGGCAGCGTATAGAGAGTTTGTCGTGGCATATCGACCCGTCGCCTGTCGATACGCTGTGGAAGACCGCCGACGGTTTCGGCAACGACGCGCTCGCGGGGTGCGTAAGCGCGCCGCACGACAGCTTCGGTTTCGGTATAGAGGGAGTCGCGAAAGTGTCGGGCGATCCGTACGTGTCGTCCGGCGAACCGCAGCGCGTGTTGTTATATCCCACGGAGTTGACGCGCCCGCATCGCGGGATTATTGATTTTTACGACGGCGTCAACAAGGGTATCAAAGGTATTAACAATGATAGCGGCAATAATATCTATGACGATATCGCCTGTTCCGCCGAGATCAACGCGTTGTACCGCATTCAGCATTTCTTGCACGCCGTCCACACCCGTCTGCGCTACGAGCGCGGCGTGACCGCGAATTCAACGACGGCGGAGGAGGCGTTTGACAAAGGCGCGGGCGTATGTCAGGATTACGCGCATATATTGCTCGCCGTTCTGCGTCTAGACAAAATCCCCTGCCGCTACGTAGCCGGCCTCGCCTCCGACTACGGCGAGACCCACGCGTGGGTCGAGGCGTGGACGGGGGACAGATACTGCGCCGTAGACCCTACCCGCGACAAACTCGTAGACGAGGGCTACATCGCGCTGTCGCGCGGCCGCGATTTCGCCGACAGTTCGATAGAGCGCGGCGTGTTCAACGGAACGTGCCGCGGAACGCAGACGGTCACGGTCGGTTTGAACATGGAGATTTCGTAAAGCTCAACCGTAGCAAAATCAACCCCGCCGCGAAGAACAGGGCTATCGCCGACATTCCGATCCGCGACGCTGTCGTCTCCCCCGCCCCCGCGCCCCTTGAGATCATCGCTACAAGTCCGACAACGGCTGGGCCGGCTACGGCGAAGCGGCTTACCACGTTGTAGAAACCGAAGTATTCGGTTGATTCGTCGGGCGGTATCAACTTAGCGAAATAGGAGCGGCTGAGCGCCTGTATGCCGCCTTGGGCCAAACCTACGAGCGCGGCTAAGATGATGAAGTGCGTTTCGGTACGCATAAAGAGCGAACCGGCGACGCTTATCAGCAGATACATCAGCACTCCGGCAAAGATCATCCGTCCCGCACCTATCTTTGCGGAGAGATACCCGAAAAGCAGCGACGACGGGAAGGCCGTCAGCTGCGTCGTGATGAGCGCGGCCATTAGAGACTCGGGACCGAAGCCTATAGAGAGGCCGAAGTCTACCGCCATTCGTATGAACGTGTTTATACCGTCGTAATAGAGCCAATACGCGATCAGAAACAGCAGCAGTTCTTTCCTTCGTATTATCGCCAAGAAGGTCTTTTTCACCGCGCCGACTGTATCTGCCACGGCAGTAGAAACTTTCCTGCGTGTTGACGCTTTGCGGTTCTTCTCCTTGACGAACAGGAAAAGCGGAACAGAGAACACCGCCCACCATACCGCCACCGAGATGAAGGATAACTTCACCGCGTCTTCCAAACTGCCGAGTCCGAACGTCTCCGGTTTGACCATCATCCACACGTCAAAACCGAAGAGTATCACCCCGCCGATATAGCCGAAGGCGAAACCCATGCTCGACACGAAGTCTATGTTCTTGCCGTCGGCTACGTCGATCAATAGGGAGTCGTAAAAAAGATTGGAGCACGCGAAACCGATATTGCCGAGTATGAACAAGAGGAGCGCGGGCATCCACGCGCCTTGGCCTACAAAGAAGAGCGACGCCGCGCTTGCCGCCCCGAGCGCGGCGAAGAAGAGCAGGAAACGCTTCTTCCCCGCCCCGGAGTCGGCGACCGCGCCGAGTATCAGGGACAGCAACGCTATGACGATACCCGCAACGGTGTTCCCGACTCCCAAACGCGCCGTGGTCTCCACAACGCTCGTACCCGCGCCGCAGTAGTAGACTTTGAAGAACAGCGGGAAGAAGCCGGAGACGATAGCGAGGATGAAGGCCGAGTTAGCCCAGTCGTAGAGGCACCACGAGTATATCTCTCTGCGGTTGCGCATCAGGTCTTCTTCTCTTTCTTCTCCGCCGCCGGGAAGAGCACGTTGTTCAGGATCAATCTATACCCCGGCGAATTCTTGTGGAGTTCGAGCATAGTCGGCTTGTCGCCCACCGCGTGGGTGTAGTCCTCAGGGTCGTGCCCGCCTAGGTAGGTGAACTGACCCTGCCCCACTATGCCGTGTATGTAGTTGACCATCTTGGTTCCGGGCGTCTCGCCCAAGATCACCACGCTCTTTTTAATGACGTCGCGGTTGAAGGTGGTCAGCAGGCCGTGGTAGCCTTTAACCGCGTCGGTATGGTTCTGGTTGAGCATGGTCGGTACGGGGTCGAGTTTCGCGCTGAAGTCGAAGAGGGCGAAGTCCACCGCCGGTTTGCGGTTCGGCGTGTTCACCTGGTTCACGTCTATGTTGCAGAACGACGGGTAGTAGGGGTCGGTGTATATAGTAAAGTTCTCGAAAGCCATGCAGTTGGCGAAGTTGAGTTTTTTCTTGTAGTCCGGGTCTACGCCGTCGCCGTCGTAGACTTGGTCTACTATATCGACGCCCAACGCCGCGAGGGCGATTTCGAGCGTGTTGGTCGCGCTGCACATGGCGAAGAGGAAGCCGCCGGCCTCGACGTACTTGCGTATCGTGAGCGCCACCGCCTTTTTGCAATCGCTCACCTTTTTGAAGCCTAGTTGATTGGCGAGCGTTTCCAACTCCAAGCGCTGCTTCTGATACCAAGAGGCGTGGGCGAAACTGCCGTGAAACTTGCTGTACTGGCCGGTGAAGTCTTCATGGTGGAGGTGGAGCCAGTCGTAGTCTTTGAGTTTGCCGCCGAGCACCTCCTTGTCGTACACCTTGTCGAACGGTATCTCGGCGTAGGTGAGCGCGAGGGTGACCGCGTCGTCCCACGGTCGTTTTCCGGTGGGTGTGTAGACGGCGATCCTCGGAGACTTTTCGAGCGCGACCTTCTCCATGTTGTTGCCGTCTATAACGTCGAGTATGGAGGCCCATTCGGTGTTCGATATCTTTCTGGACTCGACCCCGGCCGCCCGCGCAACGGTCAGGAACTTGTCGTCGTTCTCGGCTACGAACGACCCGCCCCGGTAGTTGAGCAGCCAATAGACCCGCGTGCCTTCGGAGACCATCTTGTAGACCACGCCGTATGCCTTGAGGTGGTCGGTCTGTGCGCCGTCCATGGGGATCAGGAGGTAGGCGCGGGCGGGGCCGGCGGCGATCGCGATTACGGCCGTCAGCGCTGCCAGCGTCAGCCGCGCCGACGCGCGCTTTATCCGTTTTATCCGATTAAACATACCTGCCAGACGGGTCATACAGCCGTACCTTTCACCCATAAAACATTGACGAACCGACTCCTTAAGACCCTAATAATATAATTGATTCCGCCCAAAAAATAAAAAAAATATCGATACTTTATGATTGGAATAAATTATATTAATCTACATTGTATCGTGCCGTACTACACGACGTAAGGCGCCGCGTCTCACGGGCCGGAGGGTAAATGGCGGACAAAACGACCGACTACAAGTCGATTATCGGCTTGAACACCGAGTTCAACAAGATTCAGGACCTCGACCTCCTCTTGGAGCGCATCCTGCGCGAGGCGCGCCGCGTGGTCAGGGCCGACGCGGGCACAATCTACGTTAAGCAAAAGCACCACGACGGCGAAAAACAGACCGACGTGCTCCTAATGAAATACGCGCAAAACGACACCCTGCTGAAGACGGTTCCGCACGGGCACAAGGTCAACTACTCCATCTTCGCGAACCCTATAGCCATCCCGGTAAGCAAAAAATCGCTCGCCGGCTACTGCGCCACCATCCGGGACATCATCAATGTCCCCGATATGTACAACATACCAAGCGATGCGCCGTACTCCTTCAACCACAATATAGACCAGCAGACAGGCTACAAGACGATCTCCTCGCTAACCTTCCCGCTGATCTCCGCCGACGGGCTGCTTCTGGGCGTAATACAGGTGCTCAACGCCATGGACGACGAGCGGCATGTAGTCCCGTTCTCAGCCGAAGACGAATTCCTGATCACGCACTTCGCCACAAACGCCACTATCGCCCTGCAACGCGCCATCGAGAACCGTGACATGATCATGCGTATGATGAAGATGTCCGAATTGCGCGACCCCAGGGAGACCGGGGCGCACGTCAACCGCGTCGCCGGATACGCGCTCGACATCTACGACCGCTGGGCGTCGAAGCACCAAATACCGGCAGTCGAACGCGAACGCTTCCGCGACATACTGCGCATAGGCGCGATGCTCCACGACGTAGGCAAGGTCGCCATCTCCGACACCATACTCAAAAAACCGGCGCGCCTGACCCCGGAGGAGTTTGCGGTAATGCAGGGGCACACGCTCTACGGCGCGGCCCTGTTCAACGACCCGCACTCCCCCACCGACATAGTGGTAGGCGAGATAGCCTTCACGCACCACGAAAACTGGGACGGCACGGGCTACCCGGGCTGGATAGACCCCATCACAAACCAACCCGTAATAGACCCCGTCACAAACGAACCCGTAAGGGTCGATAAAAACGGCAAGCCCGGAGGCAAAAAGGGCGAGGAAATCCCGCTCGCGGGAAGAATAGTGGCGATAGCCGACGTATACGACGCGCTATGCTCCAAACGCGTGTACAAAGAGCCGTGGGGCGAAACGGAGACGCTGGAAGAGATGCGCAGAATGTCAGGAACAAAGTTCGACCCCGAACTAGTGGACATTTTCTTTGAGGTGCTGCCCAACATTAAGCAGACGCAAAAGCAGTTCACGGAGACGGAAGAAACTCTTTGACCCGCCGGGGCGCAGCGTTATGAACACGCAAAGATATTTATCAATCCCGCCGGCCGCCGCGTCAATCTTAGCCGTCATAATCCTTTCCCTTATCTCAACAACCTTCGCCGCGCCCAACGACAACGAAGACTTCAAATGGCAGGAGGCATCTAAAGAACTCGACGCGCTCCCCTTCTCGCAAGCGTTTATCGACTCCGCCAGAAAAGCGCACGCGGGCAATCCGGCGCAGCAGAACGGCTTGCGTAACGTGAAATCAGGAAGTTTTATCAACGGGGAAACACTAGTCCTTGAGGTCGGATGGACGGTCTTCAACGCGGGCTATCTTATTCTTTCCGCCACGCATATGCGCAGCCGCGGACTGCTCCGCGCAAACGCCAAGGCGATGACAAACAATACCGTAAGCGCGATCTACAAAGTACGCAACCACGAAATATCATGGATCGACGCCGACGGCCTCTATCCTGTCTTCTTTGAACAGCACGTCCGCGAGGGCAAGAAGTACAAAGCCGACAACTACCTGGTCTACGACAATATCGCCGACAAACTCTTCTTCAAAAAAAACAATGATCTGAAAACATTCGACACGCCGAAGTTCACGCACGACTATATATCCGTGATTTACTACGTCCGCTCAATGACCCTCAATCCCGGCGACACATTCGAAGCGTCCCTGTTCGCAAGACCGAAAACGTACCCGCTGAAGTTCAAGGTGCACGAAAAACGCGAAACGGTGAACGTGGGCGGGAAAAGTTACAACTGCGTAAGAGTCGAAATCGCCATGGTCGGGGAAGGGCGCGTGTTCACCAAAAGAGACAAGATGGAAATATGGGTCTCCGACGACGAAAACCACTATCCTGTAATGCTCAAATCAAAAGCCAAAATCGGGTCGCTCAACGCCAAATTGGTTCAGGTCATTAAGTAACGGTATTCAACAGGAATGCTGATTTCAGCATTATCCGGCGAAAATATCATAATCATTAACCCCGACGACCCTCATCCTTGCAATCTGCCCTATCTCAAAGCTTCCCGACGACACGAACACGCGCCCGTCCACTTCCGGCGCGTCGCCCTTCGTCCGGCCCTCGTAGTTGAAGTCGGGGTCGTCGCTGATCCTGTCTATTATTACATCAACATCCGCCCCGACTTTGGCTTCCAAGAGGTTGCGGCTGATCTCCCGCTGTATCGACATCAGCTCTTCGCAACGCTTTCGCACCGTCGGCGCGCGCGGTCTGGGGCGCAGCGGATAAGCGGCGGTGCCTTCTTCCGGGGAGTATGGGAAGAGGCCGAGTTTGTCGAATGACGCGGATTGTATAAAATCCCTCAATTCGCCGAACTCTTTTTCCGTTTCGCCGGGGAAGCCGACGATGAAGGAACTGCGCAGCGTCGCTCCGGGGACGGTTTTTCTGATCCGCTCTATCAATTCACGTATTCCTGCGGAGAGCGGCGTACGGTTCATCGCGGTAAGGATCGGGTCGGATATGTGTTGCAGCGGGATGTCGAAGTATGGGCAGATACGCGGTTCGGCGGCGATCAGGTTCAGCAATCCATCACTCACGAATTTTGGATGGAGGTACATCATCCTTATCCATTGAAAATCCGTACCCTTTAGTAATGATTCCAGAAGCGCGGCAAGGTTCGTGCCGATGTCTCTGCCGTAGAATGATGTGTCTTGGGCGACTAAAATCAGTTCTTTGACGCCTTGCTTGTAGAGCCAATCGGACTCTCGGAGGATGTCGTCAATCCCTCTGCTTTTGAACTTTCCGCGGATGGACGGGATGACGCAGAAGGAGCATCCGTGAGAGCAGCCTTCGGCGATCTTCAGGTATTGGGTTGAGAGCGGTTCGCTCAGAATCCGCCGGAAATCGTCTTGTCGATTAATATTTGAGTTGGCGGTGTTGATGGGGATATTGTCGATAAGGCGCGGCAGAACGTCTTCCCAGTCGTCCACCCCGGCCCAGAAATCGACCTCCGGCAGTTCTTTTTTGGCTTTGTCGCGGTAGCGTTGCGAGAAGCAGCCGCTCGCTATCAGCGTTTCGCAGCGTCCCGTCTTCTTCAGTTCCGCCATTTCCAATATGGTGTCGACGGCCTCTTGGGTAGCCTCTTTTATGAACGCGCAGGTGTTGACTACTATGACGTTTGCGAAGGATGGATCGTCGATTATGCGGAAACCGCTACGGGCGAAGAGCGCAAGTATGCGCTCTCCGTCGATTAGATTTTTGCTGCAACCCAAATTTTGTATGGCGACGCTCTTTTGCGGGCTGTCGTCCATTGATGTTTCGGGGCTTACCAATCAGCCGATCCCCAGTCGTCCGTCGTCCCCCACTCGTTCGTCTCCTGTTTTTTGGGCTGGGCGGCGGGTTTGGCCGCCGGGGCCGGGGATGGTGCCGGTTTAGCGGCCGGTTGAGGCGCGGGCGCCGCTGCCGGCGGCGGAGCGACGGGCGGCTGGGCCGGGGCTACGGGCGGCGGCTGTTGCGGTTTAGCGGCGGGTTGAGGCGCCGGAGCGGGCGCCGGTTGCGGTGCCGGGGCCGGAGCGGGCTGGTACTGTTGTTGCGGCGCCGGAGCCGGTTGTTGCGGCCTTGCGGCCGGTTGAGGCGCTTGGGTCGGCTGTGTCGGCTGGTATTGTTGAGGCGTTTGGGCCGGCTGGTACTGCTGCGGTGTCTGAGCCGGTTGGTATTGCTGCGGCGTCTGACCCGGCTGGTACTGCTGGGGCGCGGCGCCGGGCTGATACTGCTGCGGTTTGGCGGCCGGTTGGTACTGCTGCTGACCGCCGGCGGGGGCGCCGAAACCGTTGCCCTGAATACCTACATTGTCGTTCGCTTTACGGTCTACCCAGTAATCGTACCCCGCCGGCGAGAGCGTGCCCTCCGCAAAGGCCTTGGCCTCGGAGTAGTTGTCGAACCCGCCCAAGCGGACGCGGAAGAATGTCCCCGTAAGCGTCGGTGTCGGGTTCTGGACTGCCGCCACGTAGGCCGGATAACCCAGATTCTTAAATTTGGCGGCTATCCTGTTGGCTTCCGCCTCGGACGCGGTCGAGTTCACCTGAACGACGTATCGCCCGTCCTTTGAGAAGTTCGGGGAGCCGGAGGAGGCGGGGAGGGCGCTCTGCTGCCTGGCAGCCGCCGGGGCCGGGGCGGGAGCCGCCGCGGCGGCGGGAGGCTCAGCTTTACCCTTGGTCTTGGCGGTTTTGGAGTCCCCGGACGCCGCCTTCTTCGTGTCGTCCACGTAAAACTCGTCAAAAACGTCAACTTTCTTCTTCTTTTCCTGAGCCGCCTTCTTCGCCTGCTGCGCGGCAAATTCGATGTCTTCGGGCGATTCCTTCTTGGGGCAGCCCGCAAGCGTGAGCGCCGCAAGCACGGCGGACGCGATCAAATACCTTCTGGCACGTGAGCCCATAAAACGATCCCTTTCCACTTACAGTAAACGATTCGATGACACCCCTAAAATATAAATTTAATAAAAAGTTGCCGGTAAAGTCAATAAAATCTTTAAAATCCTTAAAATCAAAAGATTAAGGTCAAAATCAACGCCCTTGGAGCATCTTCCTCTCCCGACGCTTGTTCCTGAAAGCATAGACGTATATGTAACTGCATCCGTATAGTAATATTGTGAAAACAATAATATTTATCGGATGATGTAAAAACTTTTTGTAGTTCAATATACGCTCGCAGAATAGAGTTATCACCGACATAAGCGGGATGTGTATCAGGTACGGGTAAAACGACGTCCGACCCAGTTTCTGCACTACGTTTTGCGCCATTATGCCGGCGAAGACGCCCTTCTCTATAGACATGGTGTAGACGGCGGTCAGATAGATGGGTATCATCAAAACGTGGTATGACAGCCACTCCGCCGCCGGCGTCGCCCTGACGGCAGAGGACAGGTTGAAGAATACCAAGCAGCATAAAAGCAGTACGGCCAGGTCGCATCGGACGGCGATAAAGAGCGGCGTCCGCCTGTTTTCGTCACGCAGCGCGAAGAAACGCGCCAGCAGCGCGCCCAGTCCGAACTCGAAGAACCGCACCGGGGCGAAGCCGTGGAAAAACTGGTACAGGGCGCTCGGCGACCCTATCGCCCCGTACAGCAGCCACCAAGCGATAAGCGGAACGAAGAAGAGCGCCATCCACCCCATAACCGCGAGCCTGCTTTTGAGCTTCAGCGACCACTTGAGCAACGGGCCGAAGAGCACGTAGCATAGAAACATCGCCGACAGCGCCCACGAGGGCGTGTTCAGGTTCATAGAGCCCAGCGGGCAGAACGACCAGAGGAACGACAGGTGCATGAACGAGGAAAAAATCAGTTTCGGGATGTTGATAACGTCGTCCGTGCCCCAGCGTTTGATGACGTACAGCGCGACCATGGTAAGCGTGGTGATCAGGTGCAGCGGGTAAAGCTCGCGCAAACGCTTCTTTATGAACCCCCAAGAGTCGAATTCCGTTACTTTCGGCGCGAATTTGGTCACGAAGATGAAGCCACCGAGGATAAAAAACAGGCTGGCGTGGAAGGCCGGCCCCTTGATGATCCTGAATAGCCACCCCGGTTTTCCGCCCAAATCGTTAAACCCGCCCATAGTCTCCAGATGAAACAGCACCACATTGACGGAGGCTAGAAGGCGCAACCCGTCAATCGCGTTGAAGTACCGCTTTTGAGATGTTGATGATGGTGTTGACGACGGCAATGTTACTGCGGTATCAGGCATTTGCGTCCGCCCTCGCGATAATCGCCCGCGCCGTCTCCAAATCAGCCTTGTCCGTTATCTTGAAATTCATAGCGTCGCCCCACGAATACCCAATGCTTATACCCAAACGCTCAAAAAGAGCCGCCTCGTCGGTCGGCGCCGCCGGCATATCCGCAATTAACTCGAAAGCCGGCATCAGCCGTTCCCGCCTGAATAACTGCGGCGTACCCACGCGCATCAATGTAGATCGGTCTACGGTAGCCCCGCAACGCCCGCCTTCGGCGATAGTACGGATGGTGTCTACCACAGGCGTAGCGGTGATCACGCAGTCGAAATCATTGCGCTTTTCCAATACGGAATCGATAACAGCATTGCTGACAAACGGCCGCGCCGCGTCGTGAACCGCCGCCCACTCGCCGCTAGCCGCCGCGCACCCGTTCCTCACAGACTCCCACCGCTCCGCTCCCCCGGCTGCAATCCGCACTCTGCCGGCAAGATCGCTATACTTGTTGATAATTTCCGACGCTTCCTCCGCCAAGACAGGAGGAACCACCAATATCGTTTTATCAATCGACGGATGATTGACAAACGTTTTAAGCGAATAATAAACGACGGGTTTGCCGCAAAGGTCTACGAAAGCCTTGGGCGTCGAAAGCCCCAACCGCGTCCCCGCCCCCGCGCCCACTATTACCGCGTCAATACTTGTCATCTCCTGTCAACCAACCCCGCGACTTTCATCGGCAGCCCGAAAATCTTTATGAACCCCGTGGCGTCCATCTGATTGTAAAACTCCGTGTCCGTGAACGACGCCAAATCCTCAAGATAAAGCGCCTTGTCCGCCTTAACCCCCGCCGGCACGATGTTCCCCTTGTAAAGTTTCAGCCTGACTGTACCGGAAACATTCTTCTGCGTGACCTCCACAAACCCGTCAAGCGCCTCGCGCAGCGCCGAGAACCACTGACCGTTATAAACGAGTTCCGCGTACCGTATAGCCAGCATTTCCTTGCAGTGCGCCGTGTCCCTGTCGAGCGTCAAACTCTCAAGTATCCGGTGAGCGGCGTATAGTATCGCTCCGCCAGGCGTCTCGTAGACGCCGCGAGACTTTATCCCGACCAGCCTGTTTTCCACCATGTCAACGTGGCCTATACCGTGCTTCCCCCCCAATTTGTTGAGCGCCGTCAGCAAATCAACCGGACTCATCGCCTTGTTGTTGACCGCGACCGGATTCCCACGTGTAAAGGTGATCTCTATGTGCTCCGCCGCGTCAGGCGCCTTTTCGACTGTATTGGTCAGCGTGTAGACGTCGTCCGGCGGTTCGTTCCAAGGATTCTCCAATACGCCGCCCTCGTGGCTGATGTGCCAGATGTTGCGGTCTTCGGAGTATATCCGCTTCTTGCTTTGCGATACCGGCACATTGTGCTGCTCCGCGTAGGCAAGGCAATCCTCGCGGCTGTGGAGCGTCCATTTGGGATCCTTCCACGGGGAGATGATCTTTAGTTTCGGATCAAGCGCCATCACCGTCAGTTCAAAACGGACTTGGTCGTTGCCCTTGCCCGTCGCCCCGTGCGCCACCGCCGTCGCGCCCTCTTTGTTGGCGATCTCTACGGCGCGTTTGGCGATAAGCGGACGAGCGAAACTTGTGCCCAGCAGGTACTCCCTCTCGTATATCGCGCCGGCCTTCAGGGTTGGGAAGATGTAGCCCGCGACAAATTCGTCGGTCAAGCGCTCAATATAGAGCTTGCTCGCGCCGGTCTTGAGCGCCTTATCCTCAAGCCCACTAAGTTCTTCCCCCTGACCGAGATCGGCGCATACCGCTATGACCTCGCAGTTGTAATTCTCCTTGAGCCAAGGGATCATTATAGACGTGTCCAAGCCGCCTGAATAAAGCAATACTACCTTTTCTTTTCCCATAAACAGTTTACTCTCCTAAATATGATGATGTTATTGAAATCAACCCGCCGACAACGCCGCCTCAAATATCTTCACCGCCTTGTCAATATCCCTACGCCCGACTATCAGCGGCGGCATGAATCTTATCGTGTTCATACCGGCCTTTATCACCAATAAACCCCTCTTTCTGCACTCGTCCACAAGTTTCAACGGATCGTCTTTCATTCGTACGCCGACCAACAGACCCGCGCCCCTTATGTGGTCGATGGATGGGAATTTACCTGCCGATACCGCTAATTTCCCCTTCAGGTAATCGCCGTTCTCCTGTACTTTGGCTAAAAATTTCTTGTCGCTGACTATGTCAATGACTTTCGTCCCCAAAGCGCAAGCCACCGGGTTTCCGCCGAAGGTCGTTCCGTGGTCTCCTGGGGAGATGCAGGAGGCTACTTCGTCGATACAGAGCACCGCTCCTAATGGGAGACCGCCGCCTAACGGCTTCGCCAATGTCATGATGTCGGGGACTACTCCGGCGTGCTCGTGGCACCACAGCGTTCCCGTCCTGCCCATCCCGCACTGTATCTCGTCAAATATCAACGAGACGGAATGTTCCGTGGCATATTCCCTCAAAAAGCGCAAAAAATCGACGCTTGCCGGATTGACCCCGCCCTCTCCCTGCAACGGCTCAACGATGATCGCCGCGAAGTCGTATTTGTCAAGCGTGGCCTTAGCGCATTGAACGTCGTTGAACGGGGCGTAGTGGAAACCGTCGGGAAGCGGCCCGATGCCCTCGTGAAACTTCGGCTGCGCCGTCGCGCTCAGCGCGCCGTAAGTCCTCCCGTGAAAACTGTCGGAAAAAGAGAGCACGTGGAACTTCTGCGACGAGACTTTAGTCCCGCGCTTCCTCGCGAACTTTATCGCCGCCTCGTTCGCTTCAGTTCCGCTGTTGCATAGGAAAACTTTCGTGGCGAAACTGTGCTTAACTAGTTTCGCCGCCAATTCAATCTGCGGTTCGTTATAGTAAAGGTTGGACGTGTGGATAACCCGTCCGCCCTGAGCGTTCAACTCTTTAAGCAACGCGGGATGGGCATGGCCCAGCGCGTTCACCGCGATACCCGCGCCGAAGTCTAAATACTCCTTGCCGTCCGAGTCGTAAACGTACATCCCCTTGCCGCGGATAAACGGCGCGCCGCCGCGCTTGTAAGTAGGGACGAATATCTCCTCAGGGGACACGTCCATCGTTATCCTCGGCGTAGCCGCTTTCTTTACCGCCGACTTTGACTTCTTTACCGTCGCCGCTTTTGTCTTCTTTACCGCCGATGTCGCCTTCTTAGTTTTCGCCGCCTTTGTTTTCTTTGCCGATACCTTCTTCGCCGTAGCCGCCTTCGCCTTGCTTGCCGATGCCGCCGCCGTCTTCTTTGCCGCCGCCTTTGTCTTCTTTAGTTTCGTCGTCTTCGCCTTCATAATGTCTTCACCCCTTTCATAATTAGTATGGGTTGATTAATCTATAATCTATAAATTATTTCTGAACGGTAGTCCCCTGCGCCGTTTTCTCATCCATCTCATCCAAGAGCGTCGTAGGCCCGTGCCACCCGCAGATATGCACCCTCGCCACGCCCGCCTCCACAGCCGACGCCGCCGAACGCAGTTTGGGGATCATGCCGCCGGTAACTTCGCCGGACTCTATCAGCCCCTCTATTTCCGATATGCGTATAATATTACGCACCTTTCCGCCGATCTTCACGCCCGGCACGTCGGATATGTAAATCAAGTCGCCTACCTTCATTACTCTGGCGATGTCGCTAGCCGCCGAATCCGCGTTGACGTTGTAGATATCCCCGTGCAGACCGTGCGAAACCGGCGAGATTACGGCGATGTAACCGACCGAAAACAGGGCGCGGATTATCTCGTCCCTCACGATGCCGATCTCCCCCACAAAGCCGATGTCCTGACCGTTCACGAGCATCTTGGTGGCTATCAGCAAACCGCCGTCAACCCCGCTCAGGCCAAGCGCGGGGACGTTCCTCTTTACCAGCTCGTGCACTATGCGCTTGTTGACATCCCCGGAGAGCACCATCTGAACAACCCGCATAGACTCCGCGTCGGTAACGCGCATTCCCTCTACGAAGACGGACTCCTTGTTCAGCGTTTCAAGCTGCCGCGCGATGTCCTTGCCGCCGCCGTGCACGATGATGGGGAGGTGGTTGTGCTGGAAATTCTCGACGCTCTGGGCGAACTCCTCCAAAAGCCCCGGAGTGTCTACGGTCGAACCGCCGATCTTTATTACCGCCATTCCTACTACGTCTGCCATAATCCTTTTTCCTTATCTCAAAAGCCCGGTAGTTTCTTTCAGCCCGAACATGATATTCATATTCTGCAACGCCTGACCGCTCGCCCCCTTCACCAAATTGTCTAACGCCGATACCGCGATTACCGGCTGGCCGTCGCCGCCGCCGGTGAAGGCTATGTCGCAATAATTCGTATGTACCACGGAGGATATTTGCGGCAAATCCGACGCTTCGCGCATCCTCACGAAATCCGAACCGGCGTAAAACTGTTTGACGATCTCGGCGCATTCCGCCGCGCCGCTCTCCGTCTTTAAATATATCGTTGATAATATCCCGCGATTCACCGGCAATAAATGCGGCGAAAAGGTTATCGTGATCGGCCGTCCCGCCGCTGCCGACAGTTCTTGTTCTATCTCAGGAGTGTGGCGGTGCTTGTGGCCTATGGAGTACGCGCTGAAGTTCTCGTTGGCCTCAGGGAAGTGCGTGTTTTGCTTCAGCCCCCGCCCCGCCCCGCTGACTCCTGACTTCGAGTCGGCGATCACCCACTCGATCCGCGCCCCGCCCTTGTAGAGGGGGAGCAGCGGCAGAAGTATGCTGGTCACGTAGCAGCCGGGGTTGGCGATAATGGACGCTCCGGCTATCCGATCCCGGTAGTGCTCGCACAGCCCGAAGACCGCCCGCTCAAGCAGATGCGGCGCGATGTGCTCCGGGTGCTTTTCGTCGCAGTACCACTTTTTGTAGACATTCGCGTCCCTCAGCCTGAAATCGGCGCTGAGGTCGATCACCTTGATTCCGCGGTCGATAACAGGCAGCAGAAGTTCCGCGCTGGCCGCGTGCGGCAGGCACGAGAAGACGCAGTCCGCGTCTTTGGCGATTGCCTCTTGCGGAGACAGCAGCACGTCGTCGCATATCCCCGAAAGCGCCGGGAATACCGAGGAGAGCGTCTTGCCCTCGTAACTCTGGGATGATACCCAGCCGATCGACGTGCCGGGGTGAAAACCGAGCAGCCTGACAAGTTCCGCCCCGGTGTAAGATGTCGCGCCCAGCACGCCCGCCCTGATTTTATCCTTGCATACGCCCATAAAATCGACGCCCTTTAAACGGTATATGTGATTTCGGGGTTACCCCATCAATATAATGAATATAATATATGGGCGCGGAAAGTCCAAATTTTTTGATTTTGAGCGTTATTTTTGTCAAAAAGTTGCTTTTGACGGCGAATTATAGTATATTTATAGATTGACCGCCGTAAAACAACAACGCCGGAGACCGAAAAATGACGAATGAAGAGCAAAACCTATTTCTGTCGGCGGAGTACGCCGAGGTTGTCCGTTATATGGATAACGCCGAAGAAACGCTGAAAAGGGCGGAAAAGCGGGACGACGGGTGGTACAAGGACGAAAAGTACGTCCGAACTGCCTGCGGGATTGCGTATTTGGGGGTATTGGTCGCCGTTGACGCGTGGCTCACGCTGAAAGGGGTGCGGATACCGAAGAAGCGTAATCACACTAACATAGATTTTTATCTGTCTAACATCGCTAAATTAGATAAGAAAATGTTAGACTACGTGAATGACGCATACAACGTTTTGCATTTGGACGGTTATTACCGCAAAGTAAAAAACATAAAAATAATTGAAAGCGGTTTCGAAGTCGCTTACGAGATTATTGAGAAAATCAAGCCCGAAAACCCCGTCAACATCCCTGAAACGCGGGGCGACAGGGTCAAGATGGCTTTTAATAAATTGATAATCTCCTTGGCGGTGACGTTCGGGGTTTAGAGACGGTTGGCTTAAATACTTTTACGGAATAGACAGGCTTAAAGGAGGGCTAAATGACGCCGGAAGAACAAAACGACTTTCTGTCGAAACAGTACGCCGAGGCTGTCCGCTACATGGAAAACGCCAAGGAGACACTGAAAAGGGCGGAAAAGCAGGATAATAAGTATTACAAGGACGAAAAGTACGTAAAATCCGCCTGCGGAATCGCGCATCTTGGCGTCTTAATCGCCCTTGACGCGTGGCTCGCGCTCAAAGAAGCGCCCTTACCTAAGAAAAAACAGCGCAAATCAATAGGGTATTACACCGACAATATCGCCAAAATCGACAATAAATTGTTGTCCGCCTTGCAAACAGAGTACGAGGTTTTGCATTTGAGCGGATATTACGACGGGTTGCGCAACATAAAAGCGATTGAAAACGGTTTCGACGTCGCCTACGAGATTATCGACAAAATCAAACCCGAAAACCCCGTCAACATCCCTGAAACGCGGGGCGACAAGGTCAAGATGGCTTTGAATAAATTGATGATCTCCTTGGCGGTGACGTTCGGGCTTTAGAGACGGCGGGGTTAAATACTTTTAATGGAACTTGATTTTGAAATTGATAAAATAACCGAATCAATAGAAAGCGCGGAAACCGGCAGGCGTTTTGAAACACGTGTGTTTCCGATAAAAGAATTTGATTTGAATGAAATAACGGAGTCAAGCGGGTGGAGGTTTGATTGGAGATTCGAGTTTTATCAACCTAATCGGCAAGTCTATAAATTAGTAACCGAAGAAAGGCCGGACGTTATTCAGGGTTTGGCGTCATTTGAAAAACGTGAGGATTTCGTGTATATGCACCTTATAGAGTCTTCGCCGTTTAATATAGGAAAGGGCAAGAAATATCTTGGAGTATCTTGCAATTTAGTCGCGTATGGATGTAATTTATCAAAAAGGTTTGGGTTTGGCGGAGTTTTATCTTTCGATTCTAAAACGACGCTTGTTTCTCACTATGAAAAAACATTGGGAGCGGTGCGTATAAGCGAGCGAAGAATGGTAATTTTTGAAGAAGATGCGGAGATATTGATAGGTAAATATTTTTCATAAAGGATGGAGCGGTTATGTATAGTATAGATACGGAAGAAAAACTTAATTGGCTTATTGACGGTTTGGAGAGCGGGGATATTGTTATCGGCGGGACAAACCCGACGGAACAGGACTTTGCCGAAATCAGCAGAGAAATTAATGAGTATAGGGCGGTCTCACGAAAGAGCCGAGAGAGTACGCTGACGGTTTCAGTTTAAATCATTATGTACGTCCCGCGTCCCCCCGCGTCCCCGCCGTCTGAGCCGCAATCCATACCTATTCGCTTTGAGGCTGACGGTTTTTAGACGGCGTATTGCGTAATCGCTTGATTATACACGTGCCGAATATGTATATTAAGGTACGTATGGACAGCAGACCTCAGACCGAACCCGTAACCGAAGACAGGCGCCACGGCTCCGTCGCGGAGTTCGTCGCGTTCTCCGTTGTGCTTTTTTTGATAATCCTCGTGGTTGGCGGCACGGCCTTTTTCTTCTCAATGCGGCAGATAATAAGGGACAACAAGGGCAACGAACTTATGCGGATGCTCGAAAACGAGCGTATAAAACTATCGGCCTTCGTCAACAACGAGATCGCCTCGGCGTTGAAGATGGCTAGGTCGCCGCTCATCAGGCGGTACATCGAAGACCCGGACGCGCCCGGGCTCGCGCCGGCGGCCGTGGCCGTGGAGGAACTCAAGGCCTACCGCGGCGGCAGCCGGTCGGTCTCGGTCTTTTGGATAAGCGACAAAGACAAAAAGTTCTACATAGACGACAACGCGCCCTACGTGGTCGATCCTGAACTATCCGATAACTATTGGTACAACATGACGCTCTACAGAACCAAGGAGTACAACTTCAACATAAACTACAATCCTGACCTCAACACGATCAAACTGTGGATAAACGCGCCTGTTTTCAACGCGGATCGGACCAAACCTCTTGGTATCGTGGGCTTGGGCATAGACATCACCGAGTTTATACGGAAAGTCTACGAACAGCACACGGACGATGCGGAAATCTACTACTTCAACGCCGACGGGGAGATCACCGGAGCGAGCGACGTGCTGCTTGTGATGGACAAAAGGCGCATAGATGATTTTCTGGATCCCGCCTGCGCGGACGTTGCAAGCAAGGCGCGCAAACTCAAAGAGGGCGAGACCCTGACCTACGACTGCCCGTCGGGCAAGACCGCCGTCTGCGCCATTCCCGCGCTCGGGTGGTACGCGGTGGCTGTTATGCCCGACAGCGTGTCCGACTACAAAAACCCCGTAGCCGCCGTCTTCGTGGTGATGCTCTTGGTGATCGCTATGATATTCGTCGTCTCCAATATCTTCATCGCCCGCTTCCTGCGGTCGCTGCGCCGCACGATGGCCTCGCTCGAAACCTCTTCAAGGTACAAGAGCGAGTTCCTCGCCATGATGAGCCACGAGATACGCACACCCATGAACGCCATCTTGGGCATGGCCGAACTGGCTATCCGCGAAAAGGATCTGCCGCCGCGAGCCATGGAGCAAGTGCTCACCATACGGAAATCGGGATCTAACCTGCTCTCCATCATCAACGACATCCTCGACTTCTCGAAGATCGACAGCGGGAAACTCGAGATCGTCCCCGCCGATTACCGCTTCATGTCGCTCATCAAGGACGTCACGAGCATTATCGGCATAAAGGTCGCCGACTCGCCGATAGAATTCCGCGTGGACGTGGACGACGGCATCCCGCCGGTTTTGATCGGCGACGAGGCGAGAATCCGCCAAATCATCCTCAACCTTCTGGGCAACGCCGTCAAGTACACGGCTAAAGGCTTCGTCGCCCTGACCGTGACGCGCCGCCCCGTAGACGACGAAGTGGTGAATATCATAATAGAAGTGTCCGACAGCGGCAGGGGCATAAGGCCGGAGGACATAGGCAAACTCTTCAAAGACTTCGTGCAGATAGACTTGGTCAAGAACAAGGGGATAGAGGGGACGGGCCTCGGCCTCGCCATCACGCGCAGCCTCGTCAAGGCCATGGGCGGCGCGATCGACGTGCGGTCGGAGTACGGCAAGGGCAGCGTGTTCACGGTCGAACTGCCGCAGGAGATCAGCAAGCAGGAGTGCGTCGCCGACGACGCGGCGGCGGCCGCGCTGTTCAAAGCGCCTACGGCGCGGGCGTTGGTCGTTGACGACGTTCCCACGAACCTCGCGGTGGCCCAGGGCCTGCTATCTATCTACGATATATCGGTCGATACATGCCTGAGCGGCGCGGAGTCCATAGAGGCCGTGACAATGCACAATTACGACCTTGTCTTCATGGATCACATGATGCCCGGCATGGACGGCATAGAGGCGGCGGCGCAGATACGCGCCCTCGGCAGACGCTACGCGGCGTTGCCGATAATCGCCCTGACCGCCAACGCCGTCTCCGGCATGAAAGAGATGTTCGAGCGCAGCGGCTTCAACGGCTATATCTCCAAACCGATTGAAATCTCGAAACTGAGCGCGATCCTTGAAAAGTGGATACCCAAGGAAAAGCAGATCATCCAAACCCAAGAGGAAATAGCGGCAGCCGTTACCGGCAATCCGTCGGCAACCGAGGATAAACAAGCCGCGCGCCCCGAAAGCGGGGCGGCGGAGAACGCCGCACCCGCCGCCGGCAAAACGCAGGCCGAGATAAAAATAGAGGGCTTGGACACCGCCAAGGGGCTTGAAGCGATGCACGGCAACAAGAAGATTTACCTGCATATAATAGGCGTTTTCCACAAGAGCGGGCAAGGCAAAATCAACGATATAAACGCCGCCCTTGACGCGTCCGACCTGCGCCTCTACACAACGCACGTCCACGGTCTCAAAAGCGCGCTGGCGAGCATAGGCGCGACCGAGCTGTCGGCGGCGGCTTTGGCGTTGGAAATGGCGGGCAGAGAGGGAAACCGCGCCTACATAGACGAACACACGCCGCATTTCATAAGCGGGCTTTCGTCGCTGCTCGCGTCTGTCGGAGAGTTTTTGGCGGCGGCGGAGAAGTAATCGGGCGCGGTCTGGATGGCGCGATATATATTTGGATAGACGGGTATCTTGTTGATTGATCAAATAACACTTTTATTCTGCGAGGGATTGTATGCGGAAACTTGGACGGATCGGACGGGCGGTGTTGTTAGTCGCAATATTTGCCGCCGGTGCGCACGCGGCGAAGATAAAGAACGTGGCGGTCTTAGAGTCAGTGCTGGACGCGCAGTGCAACGCCTGCAAGGAAATAGAAAAGTCCGAAGTCAGGCAAATAACGGACGAGCTTCGCAGGGTGGCCCGTCAAAACCTGCCGCAGGATAAGTACACCGTTATGACCAAAGAGACCATCAAAGCGCAAGGCAGCGAGGTCGTACAGGCATGCGCCGCCGCGGAGTGCATAATGGACGCGGGAGGGGCGATAGGCGCGGAGTACATAGTGATAAGCGCCATAAGCAAGTTCCGCACCAAGTTTACGCTGACCGTCGAGATGTACGAAACAAAAAACGGTACCTTAATCGCGACGCTGCCGGATCCTATCAGATCCGAAAAACTCGACGACATCTTGGAGAAAGCGGCGCCGGTTTGCGCAAAGATGTACAAAGATTTCGCCAACGCGCAAGCGGGAACCCAACCTCCGACACCGCAACCGCAGCCTATACCACAGCCGACACCGCCGCCTCCGCCGCAGCCTGCGTATCAGCCGCCCGCTCCGACGCCTACGCCGAAACCCGCACCTGCGCCAACGCCGACAAATCAACAGACCGTTGTAGACGCTTCGGGCATGCTTACGGACGGCAGAGACGGGAAAAGATACAAAACGGCGGTAATCGGCGGGATGAGGTGGATGGGGGAGAATTTGAACTATCAGCCGCAAACGGGTAATTCTTGGTGTTATGATAACAATAATTCCAACTGCGGAAAGTACGGTAGGTTATATGATTGGCATACGGCTAAGACGGTTTGTATGTCGGGGTGGCATTTGCCGTCTCCTCAGGAGTGGAGTAATTTGGCGAATGCGGCCGGCGGAGATAATAAGGCGGGTAAAAAATTGAAAGCGAGAAGCGGTTGGAATAGCAATGGTAATGGTACAGATGAATATGGGTTTTCGGCCTTGCCGGGCGGTAGCCGTTACTCCAATGGCAATTTCTACAATGCCGGCTACCACGGCTTCTGGTGGACGCGTACGGTGAGCGGTGGTGTCAACGCCTACCGCCGGTACATGGTCTACCGCAACGACGACGTGGACGAGGACGAAGACGAAAGGAGCAACGGGCAATCGGTGCGTTGCGTCTCCGACAACTAACCGCCCCGCAACTCCCGCCGAATCCCCCCAAACTAATTCTCAATCCGCCAATCCCCAAGAGAATCATCCCGTCCAATGAATCCGTCTTCAAAACCGTAAAAATTCACAATAATATTGACTTTGTCCGTTAAAAATATTATCTTTATATATTGAGATTTAGCGAGCGTTAAGGGTAAATCGTAAACACGGAGGTCTTATGGCGGTGAAGGCGGCGAAGAGGTCTGTGAAAGCGGTGAAGGCGGTTAAGAAGTCCGTTAAAAAGGCGGTGAAGAAGGCTCCGGCGTATCCGAGGCGTCCGAGGATGACGCTGGAGGAGTTTATAGCCGCTACGGAGAGGTCTCGCAAGGAGACCGACGCCGCGATGGAGAGGTCTCGCTTGGAGACCGAAGCCGCGATGGCGAAGTCTCGCGCGGAGACGGACAAGGCGATCCAAAGGACGACCGACAACATCGCCGCCTTGTCCGCCAAGATCGACAAGCTGTCGGACAAGCTCGACGGCGTGTCCGACAACGTCGGCGGGGTGAACAGGCGGCTCGGCCAAATCATCGAGGTCATCATCGCCCCATATCTGCGCCTCGACTTGAACGCGAAGGGCGGGCACAACTTTGAGGATATGCGGGGAAACAGAAAGGTGAACGTTTTTGCCGGCGACCGAAAGGAGACCGTCGCGGAGATGGATATATTCTTGTACGGTCCCGCCGAGACTATGGCCGTAGAGATAAAGACGCACATGAAAAAGTCTGATGTCGCGAAACATCTGGAACGCTTGAAAACTCTGCGCTTATACGAAACGGAAGCAGAGATTAACGGCAAGAAACTTTTCGGCGGGATGATCGGCATCAGCGTGGACGACGACGCGAGAAAATTCGCGAAGAAAAACGGGCTGTACGTCATAGGAATACACGAGAAAGAGGACAAACTGCTGATAGACGCGCCGGAGCAATGCCAAGTGTGGTAGCAACGTCGGTCGGGCGCGATATATATTGTGAGCGGATGTGTGTCTGTCGATTAATCGATTAACGCTTTTATCCTGCGGGGGATTGCATGCGGAAACTCGGACGGGCGGTGGCGACGGGGGCGGTTTTGCTTGCCGCGGCGTTTTTTAATTGCGCGTCTAACGCGAAGACTTCCGCGGCGGCGGGAACGAAAATAAAGTACGTGGCGGTTGTGGAAACGGAAATCGACGCGCAGTCGGGCGCGTCCGCCGAACTGAATCCGGCGGAAGTGCGGCAGATAACGGCCGCGCTCCGCAGAGAAGCCGTTGAAAACCTGCCGCGCGGAACGTACAACATCATGACTACCGAAACCGTCCAATCCATGGGCGGCGCGGTCTTGGAAGAGTGCGCGGATGAGAATTGCGTTATCACGCTGGGAAGCAAGATAGGCGCGGACTATATCGTGCGCGGGATTATAAGCAAATACGGGGCTGATTTTACAATGTCCGTGGAAATGTATGAAACTGATAACGGGACGCTGGTTGCGTCGTCGGAGTATATTCGGTCGGATAATACCAAGGCTCTTTTGGATAAGGCGATTGTTGCAAGCGCGAATATGTTCAGGAAGTTCGCGAATCCTCGGTGGGTTGCGCCGAAACAGGAGCAGTCTGCGCCGGTTGCCGCCCCGCGATCTGTCAATAAGCCCGTTGCGCCGAAAAATCAACACTCTGACGCAGTCGGTTCTAGCACGTTCACCGACAGCAGAGACGGGAAGAAGTACAAGACCGTGGCGATAGATGGAAAGGTGTGGATGGCGGAGAATCTGAACATAAATAAGGGAGACTCTTGGTGTTATAACAATGACAGTTCTAACTGCGCCAAGTACGGCAGGCTGTATGACTGGAACACGGCGAGGGCGGCGTGCCCGGACGGGTTTCATTTGCCGTCGCGTCCGGAGTGGGATAACTTGACGGCGGCGGCCGGCGGCAGAATGGCGGCGGGCAAAAAATTGAAATCGGGAAGCGGCTGGAAAAAAAGGGAGGACGGGACCGACGGCAACGGCACGGACGATTTCGGCTTTTCGGCTCTGCCGGGCGGCTTCCGCTACGGCGGTTATTTCGAAACCGCCGCCCAATACGGCCACTGGTGGACGGACGAGGAGCACTCCAGCGGCAGCGCCTACCTGCGCGGCATGCTCTACAACTACGACTTCGTGTTCGACGGCAACTACGACAAGGAGTTCGGCTACTCGGTGCGCTGCGTCGCGGATAAATAACCGCGCCTTTTTTGTTGCGGACGGCTCGGGCGCAATATATATTTAAAGCGGATAATATAGCACCGGAGACATCCCAATGGCTGCCGCCCAAAAAAGAAAAACCGTCTTTCTCGTAGACGACGACCTGACCAACCTCACCGTCGGCATATCCGCCCTTGAGGAGCTCTACGACGTTCTCACGCTCAGTTCAGGCGAACTGCTGCTCAAGATGCTCGGAAAGAGCGTCCCCGACCTTATACTGCTAGATGTCGAGATGCCGGGGATGAACGGGTACGAGGCTATCAGGCACATAAAGAGCGATCCGTCCACGGCGGCTATCCCCGTGATCTTCCTCACCGCGAAGAGCGACGGCGGCAGCGAACTCGAGGGGCTGTCGCTAGGGGCGGTAGACTACATCATTAAGCCGTTTTCGGCGGCTCTTCTGCTCAAACGCATAGAGATACACCTGCTCATCGAGGCGCAGAGGCTGGAACTTATGGCGCAAAAGGCCGAACTTGTCAGTTTCAACAACAACCTGCAAGGGATGGTGGACGCCAAGATCAAGACCGTCGTGGAGCTGCAGGACACCCTGCTCATGGCTATGGCGGAACTTGTCGAGTGCCGCGACGACGTTACCGGCAGGCACATAGAGAGGGCGCGCGGCTATTTGGCCGTGCTGATAGAGGCTATGCGGAGCCAGGGGCTGTTCATGGAGGAGGTGTCTTCTTGGAACATCAAATTGGTGCTGCAGTCGGCGCAGCTGCACGACGTGGGGAAGATCGCGGTTAAAGACGGGATTCTGAACAAGTTGGGCAAGTTATCCAACGAAGAGTTCGAGGAGATAAAGAAGCACGCGGCTTTCGGCGGGTCGCTCTTGGAGAAGATCATCAGGCACACGAGCGAGCGGGCGTTTCTGGAGTACGCGAAGATTTTCGCCCTCACCCATCACGAGAGGTGGGACGGGAGCGGCTACCCGAACGGGCTTAAAGGCGAGGAGATACCGCTGCTGGGCCGGATTATGGCCATCGCCGACGTATACGACGCTCTGCGGTCCGCCCGCCCCTACAAGGACGCGTACTCCCACGAGGAGGCCGTCAAGATTATACGGGAGGGCCGCGGGACGCACTTCGACCCGCGCCTTGTCGATCTGTTTATCAGCGTCTCCGGCGAATTCGCGAACATCGCGAACGCGCTCTCCGAACCGTCGGGCGAACTCAGGAGCGTGGCCGCGCTATGAAGACCGGAAACCGCGGGGCGAAGTACGAGACTAAAGCCGAAACGAAAGCGCTTGACTCGATGGTAAGCGGCAAGCGCGGCGCGAGCACCATACACGAGTTTATAGCGTTTTCCATCATGCTCTTCCTGATAATACTCGTGGCGGGCGGCACGGCCTTTTTCTTCTCTATGCGGCAGATCATAAGGAACAACAAGGGCAACGAAATGCTGCGGATGCTCGAGAACGAGCGGATAAAACTTGAGACCTTCGTAAACAACGAGATCACGATCACCATGAAGATGGCAGAGTCGCCGCTCATAAAGCGATACTTCGAGAATCCCGACGTCCCCGAGCTAGAGTCCATGGCAATAGAGGAGATAGCGGCGTACAGAGGCTCTACGCTCTCGACCTCGGTGTTCTGGATAAACGACAAAGACAAGATGTTCTACATGGACAGCAACAACCCCTACGCCGTAGACCCCGAAGCCCCTGAGAACGCCTGGTACAAAAAGACGCTCTACAGAACGAAGACCTACAACTTCGACATCAACTACAATCCCGCGCTAAAAGCGACCAAACTGTGGATCAACGCGCCCGTCCTCAACAAGGAGCGCACCGAGCCGCTAGGCGCGGTGGGCGTGGGCATAGACATCACCGCTTTCGTCAAGAGGCTCTACGAACAGTACAAGGGCAGGGCGGAACTCTACTACTTCAACACGGACGGCGAGATCACAGGGGCGCACAACGTGGAGATCGTGGTCAACAAGGAGCACATAGAAAAGTTTTTAGGCGTGGCGGGCGTAGGCGTGCAGACCCGCGCTCTGCGGCTCAAAGAGGGCGAGATCATAACATACGATTCCCCCTCAGGCAAGATCGCCATAGGCCCCGTGCCCGCTCTCGGCTGGTACGCGGTCGCCATCATGCCCGACACGATAAGCGATTACAAGAACCCCGTGGCCGTCGTGTTTCTGCTTATGCTTCTGCTGATCGCGCTGATAATCGTCATCTTCAATATCTTCATAGCGGGATTCCTCAAGTCTCTGCGCCGCACCATGGACTCTCTCGAAACATCCGCCAGATACAAGAGCGAGTTTCTGGCCATGATGAGCCACGAGATACGCACGCCCATGAACGCCATCTTGGGCATGGCCGAACTCGCGATGCGCGAAAAGGAACTGCCGCGCGCCCAAGAGCACGTGCTGACAATACGAAAATCCGGCATGAACCTGCTCTCCATTATCAACGACATCCTCGACTTCTCAAAGATCGAGAGCGGGAAGATGGAGATCGTCCCCGTTGACTACCACTTCATGTCGCTGATTAAAGACGTTACGAGCATAATCGGCATAAAGGCCGCCGAGTCGCAGCTGGAATTCCGAGTCAGCGTGGACAACCGCATCCCGCCGGCCCTTGTGGGCGACGAGGTGAGAATACGGCAGATCATCCTCAACATCCTCAGCAACGCCGTCAAGTACACGTCTAAAGGCTTTGTCGCGCTGACGGTGACAAGCAACCGGCTGGACGAGGAAAAGGTGAACGTCACTATAGAAGTGGCCGACAGCGGCAGGGGGATAAAGCAGGAGGATATCGGCAAACTCTTCAAAGACTTCGTGCAGATAGACTTGGTCAAGAACAAGGGCATAGAGGGGACGGGCCTCGGCCTCGCCATCACGCGGAGCCTCGTCAAGGCTATGGGCGGCGCGATCAACGTGCGGTCTAAGTACGGCAAGGGCAGCGTGTTCACCGTCGTGCTGCCGCAGAAGATCAGCAAACAGCAGGACTTCACCGACGATACCACCGCCGCCGTATTCACCGCGCCCGCCGTTAAGGCCCTGGTGGTGGACGACGTTCAAACGAACTTGGTGGTGGCTCAGGGGCTGCTCTCCTTCTACGGCATGGAGGTGCACACCTGCCTGAGCGGGGCGGAGGCGATAGAGGCCGTTAAGGCGCAAGACTACGACCTTGTCTTCATGGATCACATGATGCCGGAAATGGACGGCATAGAGGCCGCTATGCGCATACGCAATCTGGGCCGCCGCTACACGAAACTCCCCATCATCGCCCTGACCGCCAACGCGGTATCGGGCATGAAGCAGATGTTCAAACGCAACGGATTCAACGACTACCTCTCCAAACCCGTCGATACCGCCAAACTGAACGCCGTCCTCGAAAGGTGGATACCCAAGGAAAAACAGGTCAAACTCTCCGCCGACGCCGCCGCCGCGAGGTCGGCGACCGTCACGAACAATCCCGCGGTGACGGAAATAGCGATCAGCGGCGTGGACACCGCCAAGGGGCTGTCTATGGTGCGCGGCAGCGCGGAGAGTTACCTGCAGGTGCTGAGCGTGTTCTACAAAGACGGCCAGACCAAACTCGCCGAAATAAACAACGCCCTGAACGCCCCCGACCTGCGCCTGTACACCACCTACGTCCACGCGCTGAAGAGCGCGTCGGCGAACATAGGCGCGACGCAGCTGTCGGAGACCGCCCTCGCCCTAGAGACGGCGGGCAAAGAGGGAAACCGCGCCTACATAGACGAGTACACGCCGAGGCTCGTTTACGATCTCAAACTTGTGCTTTTCAACTTGGGGAATTTTCTGAGGGCGAACGCCGATAAATCGCGGCAGAGCGGCGGCGCGGTCGATACCGACGCGCTGAAAAACACGCTCGGCAGACTGAAAGAGGCCGTGTCAACGGTGGCGATAGGCGATATCCGGGCGGCGATGAAGGAACTTCAGCCCTACGCTTCATCGGACAACCCCGCCGCCGCGCAGGTTGACGCGATCCGGCAGTGCGTTCTGGGCGGCAGGTACGACGAGGCCGTCGGGCTGATCGACGCGGTGATCGGGATTCTGGGATGACCGCCGCAATGCCGGCCGCAGGCTTTAACCTTATTTGACTCCCGCAACACCCATGAATTATATTAGTAGACGATAATGTTGTATAAATTAAACGTACCTTTAAAGTGTACAACTTTTACACGCGGAAAACGCGGAAATCAGGGTAATAGAGAGGGTTTGAAGGGTAATAAAAGTGGATAATTTAAAGGTAGGTTTAAATTGTACAATTTTCACGGGGAATCCTGTGTTTACAGCGGTTTTAACCGCGCCATTGTACGATGAAACCCCGTTCGGAAGCCGTTTTGACCCGCCATTGTACAATGAAACCACGTTCGGAGACTGTTTTGACCCGCCATTGTACGATGAAACCCCGTTCAGAGACCGTTTCGACATTTCGCCGTACGGCGAAACCGTCTGCAACGCCGAAATTTACGCGTTACACGGACGTAACGCCCGTTTTTATACCTTAGAAAGGAGTTTTTAACATGAATTCCGCGGAAAACTACGCCGCCATCCTTTGGATTCCGTTCTCGCAGCTGCGGAACGA
>Ga0182488_11529_pt1 | contig 31532 bp, 39 predicted proteins | sample TergutNc150P3_FD_120830 | JGI IMG/M metagenome (GOLD analysis project Ga0182488, IMG submission 120830) | reverse complement strand
GCGGAGGCCGAGGCGTTCTGCGTATACTCACCGCTGGCCGGATGTGATGTAATAACCGGCGCTTGGGCGTTCACAAAATTATTTACCGCCACAGATACAACGTCGCTTGCAACGCTCGCGGTTATGGCCACTGTTGCGCGGTTGTTGGTATTAGTTACCACCGCGTAGTAATACTTCGTACCGGCCACGTCAGTAGGTACTTCGTACTCTTGGCCCGTCTCGCCCTCAATGGGGAGGCCGGTCGTCGCGTTGTTTACGTTGTTAGAGTACCATTGATACGAGAGGCTTCCCCCATCGTTCACAAACGCCGACACGCGCAAAGTATGCTCGCCGCCGATTGTTACCGTGCCGCCCTCCGGTTGATTCGAGATATTAGGCTCTTGGGCGTGTGTCGGACGCGGCGCACCCTCGACGCGCAATTTGCCGTCGCTCGTTTCGGCGGTCAAGTCATTCGGTTCGTCGCGGCTGACAAGGTCGGCGGGATTAAGTTCGCCCTCGGCGATAAAGTTACGGGCCACCCATTCCTTTACCGCTTCCGCTGAATTAGAGATAGATTCTTCAAGCTCCTCGGTCTTTTCAATAAATTCATCGCGGGGAACAAGCGCGAGAGAGCCGTCGATTACGAGCTGAAAATTATTAGTATCGGAAACTTCTATTGTTACGCGGATAACCGACGCGGACGCGCTGCCCGACGCAAGCGTAGGCTTGTAAGTTGGCGCCCATGTCGCTATCGCAATAGCCTGTCCCGTTTCGTCGGCAACCGCTATTTCGTGAATCCAGTGGCCGCCTATATCTTCTCGGATGATACCCTCGGCCTGAAGCCACGCCGGATTAACCGGATCAACCTTTAGGGAATTTAAGGCGAACCTATGCCATTCATTTTTCAGGCTTCCCTGATTCGGATCGAGTGTATAACCGCCGTTTCCGTTGTCTTGTGTACCGTAACCAACGGCCATACTGGTAAGTTTTACTGTCTCGCCGCCATTAAATACGTTGCGCGAAACGGATTTCCCGTAGGGCGTCAGGATTGAGAAAAAGGTTTGTTCCTCGCTCACACATAGCTCCTTTGTTGGTGATTATTTTCCCGCAGATAATATAAATATAATCACCGACTTCTCTCAATCCTTTAAATATATACATATTTGTTATAGTATATACTATATTGCGTGTTTCGGATATACTCTCCCGACTGTGGCCGCATACGTGCCCATACGGTTGCCTTTGTTCACAAGCGTCAAAATATTGCCCATCCACATCTTGGGTAATACCCGTGCGCTTTCAGCAAAGTAGTTACCCGTTGCGCGGCCTTTGCCAATCGTTACGCTCCCGCCGTACCACCTTTTCGGCGTAACCTGCGACGTTACCGCGCCGTAACTCCCCGCCGCTCGCCCATGTTTTAAAAGAGCCTTGCCGCCCGGCCATGACTTGGGCCGGACGCGCCCCGAAGTAAAGCCTTGTCCGCCGACCGCCCGGCCATGTTTAAGGGATATGTCAGCGCCGGGCCAAAACTTAGGATTTACGCGCCCGGACGTGAGGCCCAAGCCGCCAATCGTCCAAGCCTGTATCATTGTTATGGCTTTTTCGTGCCAAATGTGCGGTCTCACGCGCCCCGCCGCCGCTCCGTAGCTCCCCGCGCCCCAGCTATATTTGACATAGGCATCGCCACCCGGCCACCACATAGGGCGGATCGTCCCGAAGTTCACCCCTTGCCCCTGCGCCCCGTAGTAGGCGGTAACTTTCCAAGTAGACATTAATATAATATTCCGCAGGTAGGAACGGACGTTTTTTATGGCGTTTATTAGGTTACGTATATCCTGCTGAATCGTCGGAGAGGCCCCGCGCACGCTGGTATCGATGGCAAGGTCAAACTCGTAAGGCTCCATGTGCGTACCGAGCAAATCGGCGTCAAACCACTCAATCAAAAAGGCCGGCATACCTAAAAATTGCGGGACGCTTTTCATGGCCCAAATAGTGCCCTTGTGCCAATGCAACATAATGGCGTGTTTCACAAGAGCGCGTTTATCTTCGAGCGATTCAGCGAACATATAGCCCTCGTAATAGCCTATGTTCCACTGTTGGGCCAAATCGTCAAGCTGCTGGTGGTCAAGTTCATCTATTTGAGAGTAAACCAGCGTAGATTTCACCCGTTCGTCAAAACCGGTAAAGAGCTTGTCCAAACACTCGGACGCGGCCAAGAATTTAGGATCGCCCTGTACGCTTAACGGCAGCAGGTCATTGAATTTGAACGCTGATAGATTCGGATTAGTCATTCTCCACCCCGCCGAAAGCGACTTCGCGGCTATTAAAACGCGCCACCGTAGTACGCCCTAATTCCGTGAATACCAGCCCGTCAAATTCAACACGTTTGGCCCCAGCCGCAAGGCATAACTGTACAAGCCTATCCGGATTAACGTCGCGCCCTATACGGTCGATTTGCCACGCCTCGTATTCGGCGACGGCGGCGTTTACCCGTTCTTCTATGATTTTGAATTGTATGGCTTGTTCCGTCGTTATAAACCATGTGAGCGAATAGTCTATATCATGTGTGTTGACCGGCAAAACGTTCACCTTATCGGTCAACGGGCGTATTTTTTCATCATTTAGGGTATCGGCTACGGCTTTCAACTCCGGCCCGTCTACTTCCGGTATTGCGCCGCCTTTGAGCATAACAATTATATCTACCTCGCCCAGCCGCTCGCCGCCCCGATCCTCCGGGCCGCTTATCGATACGTCGGCAACATTGCCATGAGCGGTAAGTGCCCAGTAGGTATAAGACAGCCGCGCCCCAGCCGTCGAAAACTGCCCAGGGGCCATACGCGCCCTATTACGCAAGGATTCATCATCCTCAACGTCCGAACCGCCCTCTGAGGCCTCCACGTTCACCACCGCCGCCGCGAGCGCAATCACATCAACAGCGCGGTTTATTTGGCCGGGAAGTAGCCCATTACCCTCCGCGCCGTAGGTTCGGCACGTCGCCGATACTTCGACAGACAGCTGGCCGGCAGGGATTACTACAAGTGAATCGGTCGCAAAGAATATTTTTCCGTCAACTGTGGCGCGTGTTCCCTGCGGTATGGCTACGTTGCGCGTTATAGGCTCTTTTACGCTATATTTTAAGCGTGTTTTCGCGGGGGAGGCCTCCAGCCTGTACACGCCCAAAAGTGCCGCCAGAGCGTCTAAATATGCGCCTGTGGCGTACCGTAAAAAGTTTTGTTTCTGCGTCCAATCGATTACATTGTTTTGCGCCGATATTACCGCCGCCAGCGTAGATAAAAGTAGGCGCACCGGATCGCCCGGATAGAGTACGACGTTTTGAATACCCTCGTACATAGATACTACGGAAGATATAACCTCGGCGGCGTCCATGCTCGCGAGCTTGTTTTGCTGGTCTATAGTATCGGTCAGCTTCTCAATGAAAACCGTATAATCGCCCTCGGCCCTCTCCCAAAGACGGGTAAACGTGGCCACCGCCTCGGCGCGGTCTATGTGGCCGAGAGCGAAAAGCGGCAAGTTATAGAACCTATCGGCGTTATCGTCTAATTTTGTAAAACGTGGATCACTCATAGCAACGTTCCCTCCTTTACCCTAAATTTCACTATCGGCACTATAAGACCTTCATTTAATTGGCTTTGGTCAAAGGTTATAATTACTATGTCGGCCCTCGGTTCATATTTCTCTATTTGCTCGGTTACGTCAATTATTAAGTTTTCCAAAACCATATTTTCAGGCTGGTCAATTATCGATGAATCAATACCGAATTGCCGGTCGAGAAATAGGCTTCCGCGCCACGTCGTAACAATGGTCTTAATGCATTGAGCGATCTCTCGCCAGCCGCCGACAGCGATCTCAATCTCCGTCAGCGGATTCCCGATAACTTCGTATTCTTTTGGTGTCATTGTTACTCCCTAAGTATCTTTCCTACGTTATCCGCCGTAACAGGCTGGTCGTCGTTTTTACCCGTTCCCGGCAACCTATCAGGGCCGCCCTTGCCGGTATCGCCGCGCCGCAATTCATCCTCGCGGAGCTTTTGTTCGGCCACTGTCGGCAACGATGATATATACTCACGCAACGACACCGTGATTTTTATAACTGCCGGTCGGCCATACGCCCAATATGTTTCTTCGCCCTCAATGCTGCGTATTGTCCAACGCTTATAGTTCTTGCCGTTAATAAATAGCCGTTGCGGATCGCCGCTTTCGAGCATTTTTTCAAGAGCCTCATACGTTGAGAGCGGGTCGGGACATACGGTACTATGTAACAACATTTCCATTTCTATATCTTTGAGGCTTCGCCCCGTAAACTCGCTCACCGGAGGCCCGTTTATTATTTCGTGATCCACCCAACGCGCCGACGACTTCCGGTTAAGGCCTTGGTACGTCCGTATATTCGTAATCCCCGTGCCCAAAAAATCACCTGCCGTAAGGAATACAATTTTGCCAAGAATACCCCGAAATGGCGTTTTGGCTAACAACGCGGCCAGCGTTCTCTCGGCGGTGTTATCAGGGAGTAGTTGCGTTATTATGCTCATGTTATCTTCCCATCCGTTAAAGCTCCTACCGCTCCGGCAACCGGGCCAGCGTAAGGAGCCAAGCCCGACGATCCGCCATTTACGGCTATTGTACTACTTGATACAACGGCATATTCCTTTATATGATCTATGACTTCTTCCGCTATGGCATCACATAATACTTGAATTCCTACAAGTTCGCTATCAGGACGGTCAGCCAGCCCCGGCATTCCGGTTTTTAGCCTGTCGTATAGGTTGTCGCTAAGATCGCTTGCGTTCATTGCCATATTGCCCTCCTACGCCACTGTATTACCGCCATGAGGCGGCCCCAGCGGACAAATCGGTATACAGTTTAAAGGCCCCTGCGCCGGTGCTGCCGGAGTCATTTTGTTCAGTTTAAATATCGCCGTTGGCGACAGCGTCATATTGCCGGTCGAATTAATATCCATGTTTCCGGTAGATTCCACTTTCATATATCCGGTCGATTTTACTTCTATGTTGCCCGTAGCCTCAACTTTGATATTTTTTGATGTCTTAACCGTTATATCTCCGTCATTCGTTATCTTTATAAAATCGTTTACCTTTATATCTACCGTACCTTTTTTACTCTCATTTTCTTCCACAGTTATAACCACATCGCCTTTTATATTGCCGGTCAAAAGGTGATTTTCTCGGTCATATTTTAGCCGCGTCTTATCCTTGTACACCCTATAGTAAATATCTTGACCGTTCTCCGGCGGCGTGTCTTTTTCGTTATAGACTGCGCCCAACACAAAACCGGCTATCGGCCCGTTACCCAAAAAAATACATAGAACAAGCTCTTCCAAATCGGGCATATAGTAGTGCTTGTTGTCAAATGTCTGTTGCTGAACGACTTGCAACCAATAACTCACAAGTCCGTCATAGTCAGGAAATTCAACCCGCACCATGCACTTTTCGGGGTCAGTTTCTACCACTTCCCCAGTCCGAAAAAGGTCATTAAAATCCAAGTATCCCTCGCAATGATAAGGTTGAATTATAGCCGCCCGTCTTACTGTAATCGTGCGTTATTTCTTCCAAATTCCATATAACATTGTCCCACCGCCCGAAGCCAGAAACGATTAAAGTCATTCCGCTGTACAAGTCCGGCCTCCCCATCATTGTCAGCGTTCCCCGTACCTGCCGCATATTCTTTTCACGTAGGGCGGCTTTGGCCACCTCCTCGGCCTCTCCGATGTCTTTGACTATTTGATTTATTTTCAATACTTGCCCTACTTCGGGATCAGGAATATCGCGTTCTTCCCGGTCATGTCCATGCATATCTTTTATAATCCTGTTTTTATTTCCTTTCACTTCTTCGGAATAAAAGATATACTCTACCATGTCTTTCTTTTTGGGGTCATAGTATTTGACCTCGCAAGCGGCGTAAATATCCGAACTATTAGCGTTGAACTCCCAAGATTGTACCGTATCATCCGAACGGAATATTACTTTTTCGGGCGTTTCATCGTCAGATTCTTCACCGCGAAATATTATTATCCATTTATCGGTAATCTTAATCATTAAACCGGCGTAACTGCAAATATCCATAAGCAAAGACAAGTCGCTTTGGCTTCTTTGCTCCCATCTATCCATTGTAGGATTATATTCCGAGAACCACTTCAATTCAAAACCATGTTTTGAGGCTATTTCCTCGGCAATATCTTTTATTGATAGGTTCTCCCACCCCTTTGTATTTTGTTGGCGGCGTATAGGGTGCGTGATTCCTACCGATATAGCCGACACCTGAAATATGCTCGGCGGCGAAGAACTTGTTAAGTCGTCAATTTCAAACGCGCCGCAATCCCTCTCAAATTTATCGCCCGGATTAAACCAATCAAACGCTTTAATTTTGGCCGCAAACTGTGCGCCTCTGTCAGGCCACCAACCCGTGCGCCATAGCTCATCAACATCCTGAAATGTAACGCTTAATTCGTCCATTTTGTCCGGCAAGGTACGGTCAACGTACCGGAAATTTTCGACAAACGGCGCGACGTCGCGAGATATATCCTCGTTGTCGTATTTTAGTTCGAGTATCACTTCGCGTGAAGCCATAGTATCACCTCGCCCACGGCGGTAAAGGTGAGCTTTTTGTTCTGGCGCTTGCCGGCAGTTGCGGTACGAACAAAGTCAGGCCGGCAGGTAAAAACAGTAGGGGCATATAGCCGGGATTTGCTTGTAATAGCAAATGGCCGAGCTTGTCGCTTCCGTATATTCGGAGCGCGAGCATATCCCACGTATCGCCCTGCCTTGTTGTCGTTGTCCAAGTCATCTTGTAGCCACCCTTAAATTATTATTTTGCATTTGAGCATACCACCGCTCAAATTGCGCCTTTGCCTTTTCAAGAGCTTCATCTATCGCCGCCTTTATTGCTGCCGGATCGTTACCCCCTGTTACACTTATATTAGGTGAAAAATTAAACGAGTTACCGCCAGTATTATTTGTATTGTTTGTGTTGTTTGTATTATTCGTGGTATTTGTTACATTCTTTGAACCACGTAATTCTTCTAAAAGCGACGGTTTTGATTGTTGTTTTGCAATAAGCGCAGAACTATCCCGCGTTCTCCGCATTGAGGCCGAATCTTCATTGAAATCCAAAAATCGGGCCTTAAATGCTTGCACGGGCTTGGATTCCCCGATCCGCGCCGCCACGTCCTTGACCGCTTGCACGGGCTTGGATTCCCCGATCCGCGCCGCCACGTCCTTGACCGCTTGTACGGGCTTGGATTCCCCGATACGCGCCGCCACGTCCTTGACCGCTTGCACGGGCTTGGATTCCCCGATCCGCGCCGCCATGTCCTTGACCGTCTGTACGGGCTTGGAGGCCTCCTTGGGCGGCATAACCGGCGCGATGTCGTTTATTTGTTTTATCAATTCTGCGGCGCGTTTGGGCTTTGTCAGCGGTATGACCATTTCAGGCCGCCCGTCCTCGGCCACGATAGACGGCTTTGTCGCTATACCGCCGTTGCTGAATCCGGGTATTTTGCTTCCTACCGCTTTGGCGGCCCCGCCTATGGTCTTAACCACCCCTCCGGCCACGTTTATCACGCTCTCCGGTAATAATCCTTTGACGGCGTCCCTTACCGCGCCAGCGGCGTTTTTCAGCACCGATAGTACACCGTCGATAAACTTTTGAATCCAATCTTTGCCGGTTTTCAAAATGTCTATGCCGGCAATGGCTTTTATCGCGTCGTTTAAAAGGCGCGGAATCAGTGTAGTCAGCCTTGTAAATATCTCCCTCACCCCATTGAGGAATCCCCCCGAAAAAGCCTCTTTTATCCCCATGAGATCGCCCATGAAGAACCCTTTAACGAAGTCTACGGCCCCAGTGAATACGCCTTTTACAGTGTTGAATACACCGGCCACGGTGTCGGCCACCGGCGCCAGCCACGCCGAAACCGTACCTACGATGTCTACGCTTCTGACCTTATCAACTATAGATAAAAAGGTACTTGATACCTCGTTCGTGATTCCCTTTACCACTGATACCGATTTACCGAAAGCACTTTTAACGGCAGAATAAGCGCCGGATAATCCTTTTACAAAACCACCAATCCATTTTTTACCCACGCCGATTAAATCTACGCCGAATATGGCCTTTACCACGTTGTTACCCATACGTATAATGCTCATTATAACATCGTTGGCCATAGCCCCAATGCTGTCTGCAATCGCTGACATACCGTTTAAAAAGCCGCTCCCAAATGCCTTTTTAATCACATCAAATTTATTTACAAGGTAACTCGCTATGGCGTCAATACCGGAATCAAGAGCGCCCCATACCGCGTCAACGGCAGGAGAAATCCACGCCTTAACCGCGCCGATTATATCAATGCCGAATATCGCCTTTACGATCTCGTTCCCCGCTCCGACAATCATCAACGGTATAGTGTATATATAGCTTAATATAGTCTTTCCGAGACTTGTAAAAAAGCCTCTTATATCGCCCGAAATAAGCGCTTGTATAGCTTGTATTGGGCCAAGTACAATATTCTTTATCGGGGCCATTATGCCCTGCAACCATCCCGGCAAATGCCCGAAAATACCCTTTATGTCATCCACCAAGTCATTGAAGAATATGGGTATGGTAGTAGTCAAATTTTTGAAAAAGTAGACAACGCCGTCCCAATTTTTTATCAACATATAGGCGGCCACTCCAAGCGAGGCCACCGCCGCGACAACGGCAATTACTGGCAACGTTATAGCTCCCATAACTGCGGATATTGCCGCGCCTACGGCTTTAAATATCGCCATAGCTGCCGCACATCCTTTTATAGCCCCTGCTAACTTAACTATTGATAATATAAATGTTGCAGTTGCAGTAACCGCGCTCATGATAGAGAATACTATTCCTATGGCTTTAAGCATAAGAAACGCCTTGCCTACCTTTTTAAGCACCTCTATAAGCCCCCCGTTCTTTTCTATCCATACCCCTACTTGGTGGATAAACTCCACAACGGAATCTTTAAGCCCGATGATACCCTCACGGTTATCTTTTATCCACTTCACCACATCTTGAACAAATTCCTTTACTTTTTGGCCTATAAGTTCACGGTTCGCGACAATCCAATCTTTAATTTTATCGTTTAGTTTCGTCAATACCGGATGAAATTGACTACCGATCTCAATAAACAGCCCTTTGAACGCCGATTTCAACCGCGTCAGGCTATCCATAAACGCAACGGAGTTACCCGCCGTCTCCTCGGAGAAAGTTACCCCTAATTTGTCGGCTTCTACGCCGAGAGCCTCAATAGCTCCCCGCCCTTGTTCGAGAAAGGGAAGCATATCGACACCGGATTTGCCAAACATTACCATAGCTAACTTTGATTTGTCGGCATGATTCTTCATTTTTGACAGAGCGTCAGCAGTTTCAAGAAGTAATTCTCGGTTACTTTTCAGCGCCCCGGTAGAATCCTTTAGGCTTATTATTTTTTTACCGTAGGCTGATACAAAATACTTGCCATTGCTTACGGCTTTAATGTTCTCCGCATTAAATTTCTTCATATTACTTACAAATTCATCGACTTTAAGGCCGGATTGCTCGGCGGCGTAGGTCAGCTGACCGTATTCTTTGGTAGTAATACCTAATTTTTGTGAATTTTTGGCGGCCTCGTCGCCCATCTGCGCGGTCTTTGTGGCAAGGCCGTAGACGGCAGCACCGGCAAGCGCACCCAACGCTATTATTTGCTTCAGGGGATTCATAATGGAGGCCCCGACGTTACTCCACGCGGCCCCCATATTGCTCGCCGCATGGGTGAAATTCTTCATAGCGGCGTTAAATTCTTTATTCAGCTTATTAAACTTCATAGCCTCAGCTGACTTTTTCGACAGCTTCGCTATGTCGGCGGCGACTTGGCTGTTTGCGGCCTTAAATGACGGGTCTAACTTCCCGCCTATAGCAAAGGCCAACTCGAAAGTCTTTTTATTAGCCATGATTATTTCCGTCCGATTTGGCTACATTTGATATTATGTTCGTCCAGTCTCTTAGCCGGTTTATAGGCATACTCATAAAAAAATCAATAGAAGAATGGCCAACCCTCGCGAGGCAGACCATTAATTCCATCGTTCCTATATGGCTTTTGAGACCGCATTCAACAAAAAAGCCTGCGCCCTCATGGTCAAAACAGTACAGTCAGTAATAGAACACATTCGTAACTCGTTGATATTGACGCCGGAAGCGCGAGAAACAAGATTCAACAGATACGTTTTGGAAAACTCGTTCATATTCGCGTCCCCCGCGCTTGATCCGGGCAGGGCCGCCACCGCTTCCATATCCGCGCCGGTGAGATTGTCAAAGTTTACGGATATTTCGTCCGTTTCCTTGCCGCCGACGCTAACCTTGCGCGACAGTTTGTACTTGAACGACGATTCGCCGCTTAAATCCTTTATTACGGCTTCCGCGTCGGGCTTTTTGCTCTCCAACGCTAACTCCTGCGTTTTGCTTTCCATGGCCATCTCTCCTTAAAAAAAGTGTAAAAGTGGCCCCGCATAGCACGGGGCCGGTTGATTATATACCGATGGCAGAACGAAGCTTGCTCAACAAGTCCTCGCCGCCGACCTTATAGATCATATTAAACTTGTCGATCTCTCGGACATCCTCTCCGTCTATCGTTTCCTTGAGATAGACGACGTTAAACTCCATCGACTTACCTTGCAATTCGCCCGGATTCATCACACCGAGGTTATCACCCTTGGGCATAGCCTTTAGGATGACACGGTGTTTGACGACTTCGTACTCACCACTTCCGGCGTCGAGGTGCTGTAGTCCGGCCCACAACTCAATGTGGTGGTATTTCTGCGTCAACAAGGCTCGCGCTTCAATCGTGGCCGTGCGGTAGTTGACCGTCATGACCATATCTTGCGTATGGCCCTGAACAGGAACGTCCGCAACGCCACTTATACCAGCGCCTTGGATAGTCTGCGTAACCGCTTGTATGTTCGGCATGGTAACATCTACCACGGCCACTTGGCGAGCGCCGTCTAAAAACATACTGTAGTTTTGCAACACTTCGGGTACTTTGTTGCTCATAATCACTCCTTATTAAAAGATATTCTGTAAGAGGTACGGGTCAAATTCCAAGTCGAACCGGATCAACTCGGCAGGTAATACCAAACCGAGCATTACGTGGAACGTGAGTTTACCGGCCATCAGGGAGAGTACGTCATTATCCTCTGCCCTTGCCGAGATAGAACTTCCTGGAGCAAGCGCACCGATAGCCATTAAAGCGTTCAGGCTCATTTGCTCGCTGTTTGCAATAATCTGAATCAGCCTATTATTGTTCGGGTCGTCTACCTTGTTCCACCACGTCAGTACAAGGCGGTTACCATACCAAGCCAACATTCTGCGGCTCGATATGTACGAATCCTTGGGGTCAGTATTGCCGGGAAAGGTTGCGCTATGCGTTCCCCACAGCGTATTGCCGGTAGTGAAGTTTAGGACCGACGCTATACCGTTCCCGCGCAAAAAGTTCACTTTCGGAATCGACAGGGATATTTCCGTACCGTCCGCGAGAACGGCGGCCTGACATTGCAGGTGCTTGTTCGACGGCGAGCTAAACGGAATACCGTTTTGCTGCCTATCTTCAACCGCCGTAACTCCTGCGGCGTGGGTGGCCAAATTCATCTGCCGCGAACCTACTTGTACTTTCGGCCAGCATAGGTACAAGTTTTTGTCTGTAAGCCCTACTTTGGCCTTGTAACCGGGAACATCCGTATACTGTTTTATGGTATCAGTGGGTAAATCGACGTAGGCAACGCAACTAAAGACGGCGTTGATACCCTCACATTTGGCCCCCATAATCATGGCTACAGTCGGATCTTGCGAGAAGTTCGGCGCAAGCAAAATACCCGGCACCATCCTAAACTGTGGGAACGCTTGTTCAACCAACTCAAGCCCGGTAGTGATAGTAGTCAGCACGTCATAGCCGCCGATAACATCGTCTACCGTTACAAGTTCCGGCGCGGCGTACCGATATGACGCGGTGAACACTTTGCCGGCAGTGATGGCGGCCTCAAGAGCGCTATCCTCAATGACCGTAATCACGCCGGTTATCTTGTTGATGGTGTAATCCGTGCCCTCGGTGTAGGCGGTATTCTCCGCGTCTTTGAGGGTAATGGCGTTGAGAATATCTCCGACGCTTAGCGTGGCCGTGTCCAACGAGAACGTTACAACCTCGTCGGTCTTTGTCTTATAGTGTTTGGTCGGGTCAAAGACGTTCGCGAAGATTACCGGCGCTTTGCCGTAGAGCGTGAACGAACTGAAAGCCACCTCGCTCAATCCCCACTTCCCAAAGTCGTCACGCGCCGCCATGATACCGAGCTTTTGCCCTGCCTCGGCGTCGCTATAGCACAATACGATATTGCCCGGCATAGCCTTATCCCTCGCGTCGAGATCAGCTATACGGTGTATGGGAGCGCACCCAAACGCCATAGGGAGCGATCCGTCAACATTTACGGGCGGTATAAGTGATGTAGGGACTTCATTTACGCCTATACCAAAGTCTACAGTCATATATTACCTCACTTTCTTTTTACGACGGTTTAACGACGAATGTTTGATGTTCTTGCTTATCTGCGAAAGCTCCGATTCAGGGTCGGAGAGCTTGTTCATCATGGCCGGAGCTTTGCCGACAGGAACAAATAATCTTGCCAAATCGGGGTCGGCCTCAACTCGTTTTGCAACGTGCGGCGGTAATCCATTTATGTAGATCGCGCCTTTCTGCAATAAAAATTCGCCGTCGTTTTCTACCAACGTCGGCCCCAAATATATCACCTTTTCAGGCTTTTTGGGAGGCTTATCCACCGGACGCGCCGGAGGCGGTGTCTGCTGCCCTTTGTTTTTTTCTTCTGACATGTTCATTCTCCTTTTTGTCAGGTGTTAGTTGATTATATAGTCGTGTTAATGATTGCCGCACATTTGAACTTCACAATAACAGCCGCTCCATAGTACGGGTGGTAGTGTAATCCGGCTTCATATATTGATCCTATTTCCTTTTGTAAGCCGGTTGTTCTTTTAATAGAACCTATACGTGCCCATATCTTTCTCCCATTATCGCCCCAATAATCTTTTTTTGTTATGGTCAAAAAGACCCTATCCATCATGTTCATAATGTCTTTATAACCCATTTTTATATCTTGTAGGCTATCCCTGCTGTACGTGCCGCATAGAATACCTACCGTAGACGCTATAGATTGACCGCCCTCCCGCGTGTCAGTAAATTCATCATCCAAATACCGGACAAGAACGAATGGGGGGCTATCATCATCACGTCCATCTTCCGGTTCTTCCGACCCTGCCGGCATAGACTTCTTTGGCGGAGCATGGCCGATCCATATATTAGGTATCGCCGAAATACCATATTCCGTGTCAAATTTAGTTTCAGCGAAGTTTTTTTCAAGCTCCTGCGCTATATCATCAAGTAAAAAGTATGTCGCTTTCATTTGGCCCCCAATACACTAAGCCATGATTTGGCTTCTTTTATAAATTGATTTTCAAATTCCTCTTGTATCATAGGCGCTATTTTGTCGGGAATACCGGTCTTTTCCGAAGCAGTCATCCCCGTAGCAGCTACCGTTGTTAATTCCGATAGTTTCTCTCTCTTTATTGGGCCTCTCTTGCCTTGTCTTATCGTATGTTCATCCCATAGGCGACGGTATATCCCAATATGATCTTCTCCAGTAGGATTTTTCATTTTTGCTATGAATATACCTTGCTGAAACGAGAGATTTCGTCCTGCAAACATAACCGATACGCCGCCTGTCGTTTTACCGGTCATCGGGCCACGCGGCGCCACATTTTGAAACTTAAAGAGCGCCACGTTTTGACCTTGTAATATTGCAGCTGCGACAAGCTCTCCATGACTGCGCATAGCCCTTTTTAGGTGAAAATTTTTCATCTCCTCTTTTTTTATGCCCCACTTATTAGGCGTTTCTTTCTTCACGAGATACCTAATTCTTTGTGTGGCCTTGTTCATAGCCGTTTCCATGGCGTCGGTAAAGCGTTCAGGGCATTCCCTGACAAACTTTTGGACGGTCTTATCATTAACTAATTCCGTAGATAGATTAATCATGATGTTGCCCTCGTCAATGTAATAATTAAGTGTCCAAATGGCTTTTTTACATTGTCCACGATCCATATTTCACCGTCAAGAGTTACTTGTTCGGTGGCTTTCGGGGCCTTTTTAAAATCAACATCCCGACAGTATATTGTTTTTATCTCCCCGTTTATGCCCTGCGCCCGATACTGTAGCGTATTAATATTGGCGTCTTCCGCAATGGTCAGCGGCGTACCGTTCCAAGAGCAAACCCGCCCGAATACGTCAGGGTCTAAAAGCACCTTGGCGAAGTCCTCGCGAATTTGCTCTTTGAAACTACTCACTGCTTCGCCATCGCTTCTTTTAAGGCCGCCGCTAAAACCTCACGGTCGGCGGTTTTCTTAAAAAGTACACCGCGCACGGACAATTCTTGCGCCAACTCGTCGCGGGTCATCTTATCAACGTCTAACGACGTATCGGAGTTTTCGCCCGTCGTTCCGGTAGCCGTTACTGTAGGCGGCTGTGTAGTGGGCGCGGTAACGTCGCCCTCGGTAGGTTCGGCGACACCCAAGTCAACCAAGCGCTTGCCGGCCACCTCGTCCATTTCCAAAATATCGCCGACCTTGCAGACAGCTTTGTCGTGCCTTATCGGGCCTTTGGTAATCTTAACTTTCATGGCATATCCTTTCCTTTTAAAAGATTGGGGCCTGACTATAGCGGCTTCGCCTACCCCTGCTTTTTGTGGATTATGTCCACGGTTATACAGACCGCGAGACACCGCTTCCACTTGTTATTACAGTACCGTCGCCACTGTAAATGCGTCAACCTGATAGAGGTTCGGCATCGGCGCGGACTCCAACTGTACAAACCGGGCCGACCCGTCATCCTCTTCCCAAGACCACGGGAAACGCGGGAGCGGTCGGAGCGCTTTAAGGTTTTGGATAAGGCCGTAATTAAACGTAGCCCTTGCTCTTGTACTACCGAGCAATACCTTGTTGTCCGGCATAAGCGGCTCATCTTCTCCGGTGATCGGGTTAGTTGACCACTCGTTATACGTGTACAATGAAACCGGGCCGGTCGGCAACAAAAGATCGCCGCAATAACTAATACCTTCCGGCTGGCTTTCGGCTGTGATTAAACCTAACCTAATTCTGTTGTTGTCGAGGCGCTCCTTAACTTTGGCGTTGTTTAAGATCGCCCAGTATACCTCGTTGCCTATAACGCAAACGTCAGGGGAAATCCCGCAACGCTTCATTATATCAAGCCGCCACTCGTCAAGGTCTTTCATGGGGTCGGCGTTTTCGTTGTCCCACTTGGCTGTGCCGGACAATATACGAATGTGTTTGTCCATTTCATAACCGAAGTCTACTTGGTCGTTCCAACCGTCGCCCTTTACTATTACCTTTCCGGTAAGCAAGGCCTCCGCGCACATCTTTTCTTCAAGCCTCGTCAGGCGCTCGTCGAGCATGGCCAAGTCCTCGCCGAGAATCTGCGCTGCGCGACGCGCAGGGTCAAGCGCGTCGTAGATGTTTTCGCCCATCACGCGCTCGGTGGTATCTTGGGAACGGAGCGCGGTCATCTCTTTGACATACGCGGGCCTCGTTTCTTTCGTCTCGAACGGATCGCGCTCAACAACCTTGCCTTTGAGTATGGGGTTGACGTATACGGCCACCCTGTGCTTGCCTTTTCTGACGTCAAGTTCTACCGTTTTGGTGTTATGCAAAAGGGTAGTGTTGAAAAACGTATTATGAAAAAAGCGCTTCGGTATAGCCACCTGTTGCAACGCTTTCAACATCATACGCGGCTGGTAAATACTGACATTTCCGTCTGCCATTTTAAAGCCTCCTTACTGATTCGGCGCTAAACGAGCGTCTTTGAGAAAGATTGATTTGCTACGGGCGCTGTCAACCGCGTCCTCCCAGTTAGATCCATCGGCAACCACAACGCGAGGCCCGACAAATTCGCCGGTAAGCCACGCCGCGCCTACGTCGTCCGCTTTGATGTCCTCCGCAACAACGGCATAGACAGCGTCGGCGGTGGTACGCCACTTTTTAACCTTGCCGTCGTCGTCGTCATCACGGTAGACAAGGCTACCGACTGCCAAATCCTCGCCAGCGGTAACTGCGTCTGTTGCGCGGGGAAAATCTCCGGCAATTAGTGCCGGTATGCTGGTACTACCTATCGTATTTACTCCAAGACTGTTAGACACGTTTTACCTCCTTGCCGCCTACGGCTTTGAACCCTGAAACCATTGCGGAAACCATCGCGTCCGCGTTTTTATCGTTGTCGCTCACACAAGCCGGAACATCATCGGCTTCCTTGGCATCCTCTTGGTAATCCGTCGCGGCCTTTTGGATCGCGGCGTTGTCGGTTTTGATTATCTGCAAGGCAAGGTCGCCGGCAGTCATGGGCGTTTCAAACATGGCCTTTCTGACAAGGCTGGTATACCCAGCGGAAGCGGCCACGTCGTCTATGGCTTTGATACGCTCGCGTTCTTCGTTGGCCCCTACCTGCTTTATTGCGTTAAACAATGCCGGATTTTCGGATTGCACCGTCGCCATCTGTAGGGTCAAAGACGTTTCCCCGTCCTTTGCTTTGGGCTTGGACTTGGCCTTGCTTTCCTCCTCCTCCTCATCCTCGTCCTCATCTTCTTTATCCAAATCCTCATCTTCGGATTTGGCTTTGGACTTGGCCTTGCTTTCCTCCTCGTCCTCTTTTTTTGCCGCTGACATATCTGTCGCTCCTTTTTTGGGTGTGGTTAAATTGACTAATTCTAAAAATTTCTTGTTTTGCCGCGCTCCGTATTCGCCGCTTCCTGTAGCCACTTGCGCCGCTTTAATTGCCAAAACCGGTATAGCTTCCGATAATTCAGCAATGACGCCCTCCAAACTCCCTACCTCGTCGGCCATACCTACCCTTATGGCTTCTTCGGTAATGAGTATGCCGCCTTTGCCAAATTTTTCACTGACCTGTTTAGGTTTACTATTACGGTTACGCGCAACGCTCTCCAAAAAAATATCGGCCAGCGCGTCAAGTTCAGCCTGTAGTTTTGCCCGGCCCTCCGCGCTGTTTGGATCTTGCCTTTTATCCGGCGACTGCGAGCTTACTACCTCATAATCGATAATACCTTGTTTTTTACGCGCTTCGCTGTCGTCCGTCCACGCCGCCACTACGCCTATACTACCAAGAAACGCGGTATCATCAGCGACAATTCTGTCTGCTGCGGAGGCGATCCAATACGCCGCCGACGCGCAATAGCCACCCGTATAGGCTACTATGGGCTTTTTGCCCCGTGCTTCGTAAATCTTTTTAGCAAATTCATTTATACCTACGATATTGCCGCCAGGACTGTCTACATTCAACACAATGGCCTTTACATCGGGCGCGTTAAGAGCTTCTCCGAACCGGAGCGCCAGCGTCTCAACACTGGTCGCGCCGGAGATGTCTGTAAAAAGGTCAGCGTGAGGGAATATCGGGCCAAAGACGTTTATTACCGCAACGCCATCACGTACATTCACCGCACCGCTTTGGCGCCGCTCCGTAGGTGTGGTAAGGACGGCCTCCATATTTGAATACGTCCGGTCAGCTATGCCGATCATAATATCCAAGTGATTAGTCTCTATCGCCCATTTTCCGGCAAATATCGCGTTTAGGGCTTTTTTATTCTTCGCTTTGGCCACTGTCCCCTCCTTGTTGTACTTGGATCATAGGCACTATGTCAAACGCTGAATTATATTCATCTTTTAGCCCGTAACTTTCAGCGAGTTTCTTTTCCTCGCCGCGCTGCCTCAATATGTCTTTGTAGTCTACGCCGCGCTTGCTGCATTCTATTTGCAGTGTTGACATACAACCTTTAATACGTATCATTGCGGCGTTGGCTTCTTTTACCTCATCTATCTGCTTGCCGCTGTCGCCTACCCAGTACGCCCCGCAATACGCCAACTTAACCATCGGATCAACGAAGAATCCCGGCGCTTTTATCCTGCCGTTTATTATGGCCTCGGATAAAAATTCTTCATATATCGGTTGATTAAAATTGTCGGCGAAGTCGTCGCGCATCCTCATTACGGTGTCGCCAAATTCCAAGAGCGCGGCCCGGCTCGCGGAATACGAACTGTCGAATTGTCCCACCAACACTTCAAACGGTATGCCCAGCGCCATACCTATTTGCTTCATGCAAGCCGTAAAGAACGGGTCAAAGCGGTCGCTGGGGCGCTCCGCGTTTATAACATTTAACTTATCTCCGGGCGGTAGATCAATCCATGTACCTGCGCCTAAGTTATAATTATCAGGGCGATTCCAAGGCTCTTGACCCTCATCGTATTCCACAGCATTAACCGATGTGGAATCTCCAAGCTCGCGGGTAACAGCCACGGCAAGCATAGCATTTATAACGGCGGCGGTCAGTTCGGCCTCCGAATATTTTGTTACCTGCTTTAGGGTATCAATTACGGGCGCGAGGATAGGAACGCCACGGCTTTGACCGATCCGGGCAATGTCTACCAAGTGTAAAACATTGCGGCGGCCTGTTTTTTCGCCGTAGAACGGGACGCGCTTCCATTTGGCCGCTATGTTCGCCGGTGAAAACAACATTGTACCGGGGTGCGGGGTTCGGATAAATATTGCTTTGGGAATACCGTCTGCCGTCCGCTCAATACCTCCGGCCACTTCAACGGTGTCGGCGCCATCGTTCTTGTTTACTACCCTTTCGGCCTCAATTAATTGTACGCGCAAGCTGTACGGTATTGATCCACCCGTTTTGTAGGGTAGCAGGACAAAACAGTCGCCGCTGGTCAATTTAGACCGGAACGCAAGCCTTTGAAGCCCGACAAAATTCATTTGCCGCATATAATCACAGTCTTTGCTCTCCGACCATATCCTAAATTCGTATTGAGTCTTTTCTTGCCATGCTTGGGCTTGTTCTTCCGACAAGCGCAAATACTCTCTATCAATGGACGGTTGCAGTCTAAGGCCCGAACCTATAACGCCGGCCACAAGTTTTTCAATCGCACCGGTGGCCGCAGGAGCGTTACGGAGGAGATCGCGGGAACGGTCGCGGAGCGTCGGCAAAGATAAGAGCGTTTCAGCGTCGGCGTCGCCACAACCGGTGAGCCAATTTAAAAGAGACCGCTTGTCGCTCGCCCCAGTATAGGGCGACGACGCGGCAACCCGAAAGGTTTTCAGGTTATTTGTTGGCGAGGTTGTCGTTTTTGTCGCTTCCATATCAATCATTCACCGGTACTATGCGCCGAATTATGCGCCGGCCTCCGGTCAATTCGGCTATTTGATTTTCCCAATACGTTAATAATTTCAATAAATCCGATATATCATGGGCACTATATTGTTGTCCGCCTATAGCCCAGGACTTGGCCCCGCGCTTCGTGAGGGCGCGGATCGCTTCCATAACATCCTTGCGCATTTCTTTGGCTTCCGCAAGTCTTTCCGCGTTTGACATAAGCGCCTCCGTTATTATGGTGGAGGAACGCATGGCGGCCAAGTACCATGCGCGGGGAACGTTTAGGTTCGGCCCAACTCCACCAACATCAATATATAGTCTGACGGGAGAATATTGTTTAAATTTGTGAATATTTGTTATAGTATATAGTATATTTACATATTTTACGTCTATATGTTTATACCGGATGGACGGCGTAGATTGACAACCACCTTTGACTTTTGTACTGTAGTAGGCGCATTGTTTTTCTTTGATCCAGCGTACCTATTTTCAAAAACATCCCAGTTAGGATTAAGAAATCGTATTGCGTTTAGGTTATAGACGCGGAGGTCGAGCGGTTCATTCCGGCCATTATTTGGCTTCCACCAGTAGAATTTTTTATATCCCTTTACCCATTTAAACCTTCGGCTCTCACATATTAAACCGGCGAAGTAGTCGGCGTTATACCCTGCGGCCACGTCGCTTGGAAAGTGGCAATATCCCGGCCCCGCCTTGTCTATGCGTAGGCGGTCATGTATTAATTGCTTTGCTTTGTCCACGCCTATTATAAATAGTGCGCAGTGATTACGGTTGTTTCGGGTGTGTTTGTTGAATATGGGTTTGCTCGCCTGACTGCTGCCTTTTACGGCAAAAACGCGATCTCTTTCCCTCGGCAGGGTGTAGGCGTATACGGTATCAGTGGTAGTATCAATGCCGCCGCTGTCTATCATAACGCAGGAAACCCTGACGACATATCCATCTTCGCGGATAAAATCTTTACAGCGTATGGCATCGAGTTGCTTCCATACAGATGGAAAGTCAATATTGCCGCTGTCAAGCTCCGTGGTCGGCCCCTCTATTTTTCCATGTTCTATACCCCAGCTTTCTTCACCACGCGCCCACCCGCATACTTCATATTCAAGCCATGTTTTTTGTACGTCTACGGCCATAGTGAGTTGTAGTACCTCATTTGGAACTTGGGCGTTGTAGTGTTCTATTCGCCGTGTTAAATACTCTTGGGCGATGGTCTCTCCCGTTTCTTCCCACGGTAAGCCCAAAATAGTATTCGTGAAAGTCTGTAGCCGCTCCGGGTCATTGCCGCATTCGTCAAATTTACGGGCGATAGTTGACCATGACAGCCACCCTATAGGGCTATATAGGGAACTTATGAAAAAGCCAACGCGGGGATGGCCGGGATTTTGCGCCACCCACTTTCCGGTTTCTAACATTTTTGTTTTATGGTATTCCTCAATACCCACTCCGCAGTGTGGGCACTCCAAGAGTACCTCATCATACTTACCTTTCTCCCACTGTAACTGTTCCATTTTGATTTCAAAATATCCGTCATCGTCGGCGACTTTATAGCAGTGTGGGCATTGCACCTTGTAGATATTTTGCGTACTCTCCATATATAAGCGGTATATATTGGAAGTGCTTTTAAGTGTTGGTGTCGATAAACAAAATAACTTTGCGTTCGGAAACGTGGCAAGCCGCGCCCGTATAAGTTCGAGCGGATCGCCCTCGGCCTTAATCACGTTGTAGCGGTCGATTTCGTCCGCAATGGCGTTCCCTATCGGCATCGACGCGAGCGCGGACGGGCTATTTGACCCGCTCATTATGACAATTCCACCGGTATAGACTTTCTCAAGTAGGGAGTTGCCGGTTCGTTTTTGCATTTTTGAGCGTATGCTTTCAATGGCTTCTATTGACGGCGTGATCCTTTGCTTGCTTAATTTAATGGCGTCGCTCTCGGTAGGCATTACGCTTAGAAAGCTACCGCCGCGTAAATCCATATTGTACAAAAGAAAATTTGTCGCGCTTTCGGTTGCTCCAAGCTGCGAACCTTTCAGCAGGACTATCTCTTTTGTCTTAGACTGCGGAGATAATTCTTTCATTATTTCGACAAGGTAGGGGGTGCGGTCGTTCCTCCAAGGGCCGGGGGCTGACGAACCGGACGCCGGAAGTATGCGCTTTTGCTCTGCCCATTCCGAAACGTCTATTAGTGGCTTTGGACGTAAGACAGACGATAGGCCTTTGTAAAAAGGGTATTCGCTTCTCATTTATAAGTAACTTCCCCAGGTTTATAGACGTCGCTCCGTAGTGTTGCAGGGTCTACACCCAACGCACGGCCATACTTATAAACTTTTTCAGCGGATAGCTTCTCGCGTGAAACATCATTACAAATATAACTCACCGGACAGTTCATAAGACTGGCCACCTGCTTATAAGACAGGCCTTTACTTTTGATAATATCTTTTAACGCACTCACTTGGCCTCCTATTTTATGATTTAAGTGTTCTTAGAATACGAATACCGCGCCTATTCCGACACCCAACTTACTGTTAAGTCATAGAATACGTCGTTTCTAAATATAGCAGGATGAACCTTTAGGGCGCGGCTATATAATACCGCCTTTTCTGCGGAAAGCCTTTTGCGTAGAACATCGGCCCCTACGCTTCGCACTGATAAGCCTACCATTTTAGCGACATCAACGTAACGTAGATTCTTTTCTTTAATAACATTCTTTAATGCTGACATACTTGTCCTCCTACTGGGGTGGTAAAGGCTTTTTCTATCGGCCATTTGGCAATAACTATTCTATACCGCAATATGGGGTATCTAATATTTATTTTTTTGGCCCATTCTTTAATAGTCATATTCATACCATTATAAAAGACATTTAGCGTGTTTTTACGGTTATATAATTGCTCTTTTCCCGTAGCCCATCTACAATTTTCCTTACAGTAGTTACCGTTCGGGTCAATTCTATCTATGGATGTGCCCTGCGGACGTTCCCCCATATCCCGCAGGAAATTTCTAAAATCATCCCATTCGGGGCAAACTTTTATTCCGCGACCGCCGTAGTAGTCGTATCCGGTAGCGTTTGGGTTATTACAACGTAAACGCATAGACTCCCATGATTTGTAGGTTGGGGTATAGTGTTTACCTTGCATATCTTTCCTTGTATTCCCATGTATTGTATTCTTTACAGCCGTTAATTTTGCGTGTTCTTTCAACAAACACCCACAAGATTTCGTATTGCCATTTATGAGACGGCTACCTCTTGTTATATATTCTTTCCCACAATCGCATTGACAACGCCAACAATTTGACCGGTGTTTGTCTCTATGTGAAAAGCCTAATACGATTAACCGCCCGAACCGATGACCGGTTAAATCCTTGATATTTCTATACATAGCTACCTCCCGCTTTAAGGTTCGTCCGTGATTCTTTTATGGATACTTATTATAAGCTCATTTACTTCGCGTTCAAGAATCTGCTGAAAGTCGTGTAAATCCGCGCCCTTCATGGCCGCCAATTCCGGCGCAAGGCGCGACGGAAAGGCTTCTAATACGCCCATGATCAGCTGGCCAACCTCTATGCCCTGCTTCATAGCATCTTCTTTGTCTATATACTGTCCGCTCTCGACTTTTAGTTTTATTTCCTTGCGCTTAGATTCTGTGATCTCGTTTTTGAGTTTAACTTTTAGAAAACCATCTTGTAATTTAGAACTGACGTTGACGCTATCCTTGGTATTATTGGCATTACCTATATGGGTGTCATCTTTTTTTGGTGGCCGGCCCCCTTGTAAGGCCGGTGGAAGTTTACGGGCGTGGTTCTGAAGCTGGGCGGTCTCCCGCGTGGCGGCGTGTTCTTTCTTTACGACCGATGGGGCGAAAAGCGGGTGGCCATGCTTATTGCGTCCGGCCACGGTAAAACGCCCGGACTTTACCGACGAGTAAAAAGCCTGTTTACTCATACCAAGCATTTTGGCGGCTTCGGTGCTGGTGATAAGATTTTCCATATATGTAATTATACTATAAGCATATAAAATATGGTAAAATGAATCATTGATTATTGTAACAAAGCCCCAAAAACCGCGTAAACCCTCCAAAAACGCATATAAGTTACCGGAAACTGCGCCTCATTCTGACCCGCAAATTCTTAAACTCGTGGAAGTACCTTTTAATTTTTGAGATCGGCGGCTACTGCGGCTATAGGTTGCGGTAGGTGTTGCTATTATTTTTTCAAAAAACGCTTAAATCTATTCAAAAACGCGGTTTTTGCGGTTTTGGGTTGCTATGTTGCTAAAGGATGAGAGAAACTTTAAAAATATATATACGTACCCTCTCCCCATATAGACATATAATATTTTATATACACTTTCCTATTCTATAGCAACTATAGCAACCATAGTAACCAATATGTAAAAAACATTAGTATTTTTAGATATATTTGGGGGTTACTATATGTTGGGGCGGTTGCTATCTATAGCCGCTTTTTAGGTTATTCATACTTGTTTAGTGGGTGTGTCCTAATATAAGTGTATCGTTTTTTTTCTTCAAACCCTGCGGGGATCGGGAGGCTATAGCGGTAGCTTGTAGAGGTTGGCCGCCGACTTTACCGAGACGGGCAAACGCTGACAGTGGTATAAAGTTATTGCCATATTAGGCAAAAAGTATTTACCGGAGAATTGCGGGAGGATGAAAATAATTTTAAAGGCTATTGTATGGATATGTATAGATTAGTATGGACATAAACGCCTATATTTTATTGATATTATTAGTTATTAAAAATTCATATTATTATATAGCAATATAGGTAGTATTAAACCATACAAACATTACAAAAATCAATAATAAAGTTATTGCCATATTCCGCAAGCGGTTGTATATTTTAAAAAGCAGGTAGGAAAAACATAAACCGATTTTGTCCCTAATCCCATCTAAACTACATGGCCGCGCCTACCTGCAATAGACTAAGGCTATAGGTGGGGTTGGGGACTTATCTTTCAAACCTTTGCAGGAGGTTGTTATGGGCAGACCGCGTAAACATTGGCCGGTACAGAGACTCACCAAGAAACTCTTATCTCCTACCATTAAGGATCGTTTTAATGAACTCCGCGAGCGGTGGGCAAAGGACGGGGCCAGCTATCCAACCGTACAGGGCCGTAAAGGTGAGATGTTGCCTAACCTGACAGGCTTCAGTTATGGCGGAATAAAGGTTGTGGCTTTTTGGGGCTATGACTGGGACGTAGGTTATAGTCTTTGGCTTTGTGAATGTGAACATGGCGGCGAAGTTTTAATAAATCATAGTGCTTTTGTATTAGGTCATAGCTGTTGTATGTGGTGCGCTCACCACCATTTACTTCACCTTCGTTGTGGTGGGTATAATGAAAATTCATTTTCGCCTTCACCCAAGGCTGGGTGGGGGGACAATGTTCCTATTGAGCGCGGAATTGACCGATTTAAACACGTCTTTAATTGGATAAAACAAAGATGGGCAGATTTTGAATGGAATGGTGGCCCTTATACTCGAATAGACTTCGCCGGTATCAAAGACCGCGCTGATGGGACGGCGTTGAAAGGATAAGCGACATGGCAAATCGAATAGACTTCGCCGGTATCAAAGACCGCCTATTACCAAACGCAAAAAGCCTCCTACAAGAATGGCTACCGGGTGGGGTATTTGAGGGTAATGAATATAAGGCGCTTAATCCTACGCGCAACGATAATTCTATCGGGAGTTTTTCAATAAATTGGAAGAACGGCGAATGGATGGACGGTGCTGTAGGTAAAACCGGAGGCGATCTTATCGCTCTATACGCCTACATTAACGGAATTAAGCAAGGCGAAGCAGCCAACGAGTTATCGACAAAATATTTGGGTGGTAACTATGTGTCGCAGAATGACCGCCCTAAACCGCCGCAAAAAGACGATGACGGGTCTGTGTTGTGCTTACCCGTACCGAAAGGCGAAAATATACCCGAAGTGCCGCCAAAGCCTCACGGTAGAACGCCGTCCATGATTCATACGTACACGGACGCGACAGGGCAAATAATGTGCCTTATCTACCGCTTCGAGGCCGGCAACGGTCAGCAGAAAAAGAGTTTTATACCGTTCACGTGTTGGAGAAACAAATCCGGTTTATTGCATTGGAAAAATAAACATATCCCTGAAAATCGTCCATTGTACGGGCTTGAGGAATTGGCCAAATATTCCGACTATCCGGTATTGGTGGTCAGCGGCGAAAAGTGCGTAGACGCGGCGCGAAAGAATCTTCGCGGCTATGTTGCGGTAACATGGATGAACGGCGATCAATCAACAGGAAAGACGGACTTTACGCCGCTCAAAGGCCGGAAGTTGATATGGTGGCCGGACAACGATATACAAAGCAAGAACGTCATGAGAACGCTGGCCAACACATATGGCGGCAGGGTGTTAAACATTGAAGCCGACAGATACCCTAAAGGCTGGGATTGTGCCGATGCCGTCGCGGAGGGCGTAGATTTGGAAAAATTCATAAATACAGATGTTGTTATTCAATACCCATCATTAGAAGTTGCTATGCCGCAAGAACTATTACCGCATACGCTTCAAATGGGTAAAGGTAAGGTCAAAGTACAAGGTACTCTGCTTAATCTTAAAACCTTGCTAAAATACTATGGGATTGAAATATGGTACAACGTAATAAAAGATTCAATATGTTGTAGAATTTCAGGTGGCAAAGTATTAGATAGCTCACGCCATTATTATAGCAAAATTGACAGCACTTGCGTACTTAACGAGTTTCCAAAGTTTGATTTAAAAAATTATATTCGAGATATAGCGGTTGAAAATAGTAAAAACCCAGTAGAAGAATGGATAAATTCTACTCCATATATGGGTGGAAATAATGATTCACTTATAAATATATCGGGCGATATGATACATTGTGACAATAGCCTTATCGATCCAAAGCTAAAAAAAGTGTTTTGGAAGAAATGGCTTATAAGCGCCTACGCAATGGTAACACGTAAAGACGGCGATGATAAAAGAACGCGGGGTGTATTGGTATTTCAGGGCGGTCAGGGAATAGGTAAGACCGCATTTCTTAAAAGCCTATGCGGTGAAAAATGGGGAGGGAGTGCAAGCTGGTTCGGAGAGGGGTCACAATTTAATCCAAGTAATAAAGATGATTTAATAAAAACGCAAAAATTTTGGATAGTAGAATTAGCCGAACTTGAAAGCGTATTTAAGTCATCAAGGGCTTTGCCGGCGTTAAAGGCTTTTTTAACTAATCCGTCAAATACAGTACGCATACCATACGGGATAGATCCCGATATTTTTTATAGTAGGACGGTCTATGCCGGAACGGTAAATCAAATGGATTTTTTAGTAGACGATACAGGTAATGATCGCTTTTGGTGTTTGCCGGTGATTGAATTTGATGATAAAGGCATGGAAAAAATCAATGTGCAACAGCTATGGGCAGAGGTGAAACTTTGGTGTGATAACGAGATGAAAATGGGACGTGATTATATATGGTGGCTCTCTCCCGAAGAAAGGGATATGCTTAACGCTAATAACCGTCAATATAATGTTTGTAGCACGGCAAGGGACTATATTACCCAAAAATTAAATTGGAATGCACCGAGAAATGAATGGAGAGATAAAACTTGTACAATAATACTCAAAGATGTTTGCGGTATGCCGAATGTGACCAACGCCGACGCAAGAAGTGCCGCCTATGTTATGCGTGAAATGCTGGGTATGGATAAAGCGCCTAAATTAGGTAGTCATGGGGCGCGTGTTTACCCATGCCCACCGGCTAAAGTAGAGCCTACAATGATGACAATACCAGCGCAGCCAACTTTATTGTCGCATTGGTCAGGTTAAGTAATAATGATTAGGCGGCAGGGGTTGACGGTTTGGCGGCGTAGAGAGCTTCCGCAGCGTTATTTATGGCCGTGCGTGATTCCGGTGACAGCTTCCGGTATATGTCTAACAGGTGCGCTTCCTCCGTCGAACATACCGTATCCGGGATTTTATGGCGTTCAAGAACCCGCTCCATGTTGCTTAAAAACTTTGCTGACGGCGGGTATATGGCGTGTTCAAGCTGTGAAAGGTATTGGTATGTTACTCCGCATTCTTTGGCAAATTCGCCTACCTTTAGGCCGCAACGGTGCCGAGCGTCGCGGATCAGCGCAGCGGAGGCTTGTTTTTCGGCTTCTTTATCTGTTTTGGATTCCATACCCTATAATATAACACATTTTTTGATAAAATGCAAGTTTTTTTTAAAATTCCTTGCATTAGGGCGGCATGGCGACGGCGAGGGGCGCGGCAGGGTAATTCGCGGCTTTTTGTGCGCGCCGAAAAACCGCGTTTTTACGGTAAATTTCGCGTTTTTTTGATAATCTGCAAGGGATATACCCGCCAAATCCGCGAGCCAACCGCTCGCCGCCGCCTTGCCGCCCGTTTTTTGGGGTCAAAAACCGTGTTTTTTATACTTTCTTGGCTATTTTTAGATAAATAGAAAGGAAAATAAAAAAAACCTTGCAATCTGTCAAAAAATATAGTATATTTATATATAGAGGGGCCGGAAAGGGAGGCCCGAAACGACAAACCTAAAGCAAGGAGATGTGAAAATGTTAAGCGAAACGCAAAGGTTGGCAATAAGGGCGGCGGCGGTAAAGGACGCGACAAGGCCGGATTTGGTAGAAGATTTGGTGAGGGCGCGGACAATGGCGGCGGCAATGAGGGCCGCGATGAGAGCCGCGAATAAGAGTAGGAAGTAAGGACAAACAACCATACAATAGGGGCCGGAAACGGCCCCGTAAACAAAGGAGCGGTAGATGAAAAAGAGCATGAAAGTACAGAGCAAGGTAGTTTGGGTAGGCGACCCGGAATACGCGGTAGACGAACTGGAGAAGCCCGAAGACCCGCTATACGGCGAAGTCTACGAAATCGACACCGAGGCGGGGAAAATCCTATGCGCCCTAACCGAGGAAACGGGCGCGGAATACACCGGCGAAACGGAGTTTTTCACCCCGATAAAGTTCAGCGTAGAAAGCGGTCTTTTGGGGGTAATGGGAATAAAAAGCGTACACGCCGGCCCGAAAACCGGCGACGGTTGGGGCGCGACGTTTGAGCTGGACACCGACACGGTAAGCATAGAGAGGAGCGAGGTCGAGGAAGACGGAATGTTTACCTTTTACGACGGCGACAAGGTCTTTTTAAAGGTAGACACCACAAACGCGCCGGGCGTGGTGATATACCACTAATAGGAAAGTAAACGAAACTTAAACCGGGGCCGGAAGGCCCCATTATAAAGAAAGGCAGGACGAATATGAACAAGAAGATCGACTTAACGGCAGTGTTAGCCCAGCGCAAGGCATTGGTGGAGCGTAAGGCAATGCTGGAGATCGCCCTCGTCAGCGTAGCGGCGCAATGGGACACCTACCGCAAGGTAGTCAACGAGGCGGTAGCCGCCGAGTATAAAAAAGTTGACGGCTTGCTTGCGGAGCAATTAGGGCTTGCGCCGGAGAATAAGTTGCATACCCACTATAGCCGGGGATATGGAGATGACTCCCCGGAGCAGTTTGAAATATCTTGGGTTCGGGGACAGGTAGACATAGAGTTGCGTATAACCGTTGACGGCACAATCGAGGGCGTGTCCATCAGCACGATAAGGGTTGGGAATGCTGAGGCTACCCTTTCCGTGATGGATGTTATCAGGCGCGACCTCTCGACGTTGTCGGTTATTACTGACAAACTCACTGACCTAATGGCGCAGAGGAGGGCAGTTAAGGACAGTTTGCCGAAAACTCCGGAAGTTGGCGTAGATTCGATTGAAACCGAGATACGCAATATTGACCGCGAGATCAGAAATATCGACCTAAGACCGGGCGTTATAGTTGAGCTTCCGAGCGGCGAGCAAAGGATCGTATCGTGGTTGGGCAAAGACAACGTAAGATACCGCTATTATCATTGGACAACATCAGGTATTCTATACCAAGGCGCATATAGCGAGAACAATGCCGATGCCAAGCGCGACTACAAAGATTCGCTCTACAAGCTGACAATCGTAGGCCACGAAGATATTGACGCCCTGTTGGAGGCCGCAAAAGCCAAAAAAGCCGCCGAATTTGCGGCGGCAATGGCGGCGAATGAGGCCAAAAGAAAGGAGGTTGCGTAAGTCGAAACGGGCGCGAAAGCCCGTCCATCGGAGATAGCCTACCGGTGCTGAGGATGACAGGCTAAAACATAAACATTAAGGAGGTTGTACCATGACGAAAGCCAAGCCCATAAGTTTGACGGAACTCGAAAAGCTGGCCGACAGCCACGACGTTAAAGTTACCATACGTAGCATGGTAATCAAACCCAACGCCCCGGTAATGGTTACTTTGGGCGGTATGACAATCAAACCCAAGAAAAGGGATCAATAATGAAAAGCAAAGAGACAATCAAAAAGCTGGCCGACACCGACAAGGCGTTTGTCGGAATGATTACCGTCCGGTACAACATACGGCAGGAGGCCAAAGAATTGCGGAGCGCTGCCGCCACGCTTAAAAAATTGGGCTTGCCGGTGAGCGCCGAAATAGACAAGGCGCTTAACCTTTACCACAAAAAGGACGTTTCGACAGAACGCGCCCTCGATGAAATATACGGGTGGGTTTGGCAAGATGACGAAAAGGCGTTTGAGGTTTGCGGACTGGTATAAATCTACTATCACCGGCCCGAAAGGGCCAATATAGAAAGGGGCTTTAAAATGGACTTACAAGAAATCAGGGCGCGGATCAGCGAGGAGGTTACGCCGGATCAGTTAGAGACCTTGCAGCCCTTGTATATCCTGTTGGACGTGGACAAGGACGTATTCTGCCGGTTCGTCGTGGATGCTGGAGGGGTCGAAAGGATATGCGAGCGGATGAAAGGCTACTACGGCGAAATCATCAAGGCGGTCGAGGAGAAGAAAGCGCGGGAAAACTACAAGCGGTCGGTGGTGAGGTTGCAGGAGATCGCGGACGAAATGAGCGAGTTGTCGAGAGAGCGCGAGCGGATAAATCAGGCTTTAGACAAGAACTCGCACCTAATCATTGATGAGTTTAAATTTAAGCGCACCAAGTCGGGCGCGGCGTAAAAATAAAAGGCTTCCGGCTAAGGTTGGAGGCCTTAACTATAACATAGACGAAAGGAGCAAGAAACCATGAATACGACAGCACGTAAAAGCCGAGGGCCGGGCAAGCGCGAGCGGCAGGAGATTTTAGAAGCTCTTGGGCCGCGTGAGGGCTGGGCGCTTATAGAGAGCATGGGCGGGAAGCGCACCGCAAAGCGCGTCGAAGAACACAAGCAGTTGCATGATAAAATGATGTGGTATTAAACACTTAAACGAAAGGAGCGGTATCATGTCGTTGTTCGAGCCGACGTATTACGAAGCGAACCCGCATATCTATTGGGAACGCCGGTACTTTTACCTTTGCGAGCTTTACGACAGGGTAAAGAAAATGAAAAGGGGGCTACGGCGGCTGTGGATAATCAAACAGCACCGCTTGTCAGCGTGGGGGCATTACCAGCGCGGATATTAAACCATTGATTTGCCAAATTTGGCAAATCAAACAACCGGCCCCTTCGGGGGCCAACCTTGAAAGGATGGCAATATGGAGCCTTACAACATAAGCCGCATAAAGCGTTCATCGGCAACCTTAAAAGAAATCGCTATGGCAGCGTATAGTGTGATGGTTAAAGCCGCCGTTGCAAACGAGGAGGCGGCTACGAACAAAGACATACAAACTGTGGTCAACGCCCCGGACGCAATGTATACGTTCGAGCGGGCGTTGCTGTCGGTGATTGATATTACGGACAAGGCCGAAAAGTCGCGGATATGGGGCGAGGTCAAAAAAGCCCTTGCCGCGACGAAATAAACTTTTACTTGGAGATACAGTTCTAACCTATACCGGCCCCTTCAGGGGCCGATCTTGAAAGGAGGTAAAAAGATTGAACGCCCGCGAAAGATACCGCATAGCTGGACGCCTTGACGGGTTATCAGAAAAAGAGAAAATTGAAGTCATCTTGTCGTATGCCCATGACAGCAAGTCGGCGGTATCAGTGGCCGGTCGGCTGTGCAAAAAGTACCCTACCGTTTATAAACTATTATATGCCAAAGCAGATGATGTAACATCCATAGCCAAAGACGACGGCAAAACCGCCGAACTATTAAATGTTATGCGGGAAACAATGTCAAACGCATTGCGCGTCTCGGTGTTGTCAGAGCCGACGCCGAT
>Ga0182488_12530_pt1 | contig 33919 bp, 17 predicted proteins | sample TergutNc150P3_FD_120830 | JGI IMG/M metagenome (GOLD analysis project Ga0182488, IMG submission 120830) | reverse complement strand
TATGATCGAGCTTATGATGGCTGGCAAATCCGAGGTCGATGCGTGTAAGCAGGCCATGGATGAGATTCCGTCTTAGCAGTAAACGCCCGTCATTTAAGTATCTGTATTCTTGCCGCAAAAACCTGTTTTTGACGCCCACAAGTACCGTTTTTACGGGAAGAGGGGGGCGGAGGACGGCGGCGAAGCCGAAAAATAGGTCTTTTCAGGGCGGCAGGGTAGTAAGGGCCTTAAGAGTGAGCCCGTGGTTTCAGTAAGTCTGCGCTGTTTGGGCTGTTTCGAGAACACCTGCCGGGTTGCCTGGTTAACGGGTGTCCCCGAAACAGGCCGGTTCATCCCCGAAATAACATAAAAAAGTTTGTTTTTTGAACGGTATTATATTATAATACTAGTAGGCGGCGCATACCATATATATGCTATGGAACGACAATTATTTGAATTCAGGTAATAGAAGGAGCCTTTATTATGGATTTTCTGAAAGACCACGCGGGAGTCATAGTTATAACCGCTTCCATTCTTTTTTTCTGGCTTTTGGTCTGGATTTTGTCCAAACGCAGAATAGTGGCCCCGAATGTCGTGCATATAGCGCAGCAGGGCAAGAGGACCATCTCTTACGGTTCCGGCAAACCGGCGGGCAATGTGTACTATAAGTGGCCTAGTTGGATGCCGATTATCGGTATAACCGTCCGCGAGCTGCCTGTATCAAACTTTGACCTTGATTTGCTGGAGTACGACGCCTACGACAAAGACAGGTTGCCGTTCAAGGTGGATATAAAGGCGTTCTTTTCGATTGCGGACACCAATATCGCCGCCGCTAAGGTGGAGTCGTTTGAGGAGCTTAGGGTGCATTTGTCCGGCATAGTGCAGGGCGCGGTTCGCTCGATACTTGCCAAGTCCGACCTGGAAACGATAATGAGCGAGCGTTCCCAATACGGTCAGGAGTTCACGAATTCGGTTCGGGATAACTTGATGCAGTGGGGCGTTCAATGCACAAAGAACATAGAGCTTATGGACGTTAGGGACGCCTCCAGTTCCCGCGTTATAGAGAACATAATGGCTAAGAAGAAATCCGACATTGAGAAGGAGTCTAGGATAGTGGTTGCGGAGAACAACCAAAAGGCCTCGCAGGCGGAGATAGAGGCTAATCAGATCGTTGAGATCCGCAAAGCTGAAGCGTTCCAAAAAGTAGGCGAGAGGAAGGCCGAGTCGGAGAAGAATGTAGGGATAGCGGAGGAGAAGTCCAAACAAGAGGTGCAGGAAGAGGCTAAGCTCACAAAGACAAAGGAAATGGCGGTATTTGAGGTAGCGACCGTTCGCAAGGCCGAGATTGAGAAGAAAGCGGTGGTCGTAAATACCGAAGCGCAAAAAGACGCCGCGATAATAAAAGCGGAAGGAGAGCGGCAGAGCGTTATAGTGAAGTCAGAAGGCGATAAAATGTCCGCCGAAAATATCTCGACTGCGATCAAAGTTAAGGGGTTTGCCGAAGCCGACGTAATTCAGAAAACCAAGACGGCGGAAGCGGAAGGTATCAAGGCGACCAGCTTGGCGCAAGCGGAAGGCGAGAAAGCGATGCAGTTGGCCTCCGTTACCGCTCAAAAAGAGTTGGCGGCGGCTATCGGCGAGAATCAGGGCTATCAGCAGTACCTAATCACAATCAGGCAGGTAGAGGCGCAGCAGGCGATAGGCGTAGAGCAGGCGAAGAATATCGGCCACGCGGATATAAAGATAATATCCAACGCCGGAACCATTGAGGAGGGTATAGGAGGGGCGGCAAAATTATTCGGTTCCAAGCTCGGGCAGAATATTGCCGCGACGCTTGAGGGATTGGCGCAGACGGAGACGGGGCGCGCCGTGTTGGATAAGATTTTAGCGAATAAGGGACCGGGTAAGTGAGAGAAAGGCCGAGACCGCGGTGAAAAGCCGTACGTGTTTCAAGAGAAACGGCGAACCCCGCAGCGTGTACTCTTCTTTGGCGGAGGCGGAGAGCGCCGCCGATTACGAAAGATGTGTCCATGGTGCGGATTTGGTCCCCTATTTGTGTGATAGTTGCGGCGAGTACCACAACAGTCCAAAAGATAGAGTAACCCCAAGCAAGGCGTGTCCGCATTGTATTGACGGTAATGGAAGGCGCAAGGAGCTTTACGAAAGCCGCGAGGCGGCTTGCCGCAGGGCGGAGATTATCTCCAAAGAAAAAAAGCGAGGGATCAAATTAGATGTTTATCCCTGTCCTTATAAATTGGGTTATCATTTAACAAAGAGGTGAGATATTTAAAATATTATATTTTTCTTGACTTATAGCCAGGAATTGACTATCTTATTATATGGGGGCCGCATTATATAGACGTTTTAGAGAACGTTTGACGACGATTATGGGAGGCGTGACAAATGGATTGCGAAGAAATGCGGACTCGGCTTGGCGAATTGCGTACGCAGGCGGAGGAGATGCTTAAGCAATTGGAGGCGACGGAGGCCGGAAGCGGCGCCGACGCGTGGGGGTTGCTCGAACAGTTTGCTTCCGCCGTGGATGGGATGATTACGCGCACAGGGGAGTCAGATATTTTGGCTTCTCTTGAGAGATTTTTTGAAATTTTGCCGCCGGATAATGTGAAGGATGAATTTAAATGGGCCAAGAAGTTTCTTGAAGATAGGCTTCGACCACGAAAATCACTTTCTGAAATAACTAAGTTGTATAAATTGTTTATTCGATTTGTTGAAGAACCGGATTTTGAGTGGTCAGATGAGGAATACGACGCTGTTGAAGATTTTTTTGATAAGCCGTTGGCAAGGTCGTTGTTGAAGAGGAAGTATTCTATTGCGCCGTCCGTGTCGGCAAAAGACGGCGGCGGTATTCCGCTTGCGCCGACGGAGGGCGGAAATTGTATTCCGAGCGCGGAGTCCGAGAGTGTCGTCGAAGAAGAATCAGACGCCGGTGTCAAAATATCTGCGGCATTGGATAATGAAAATTCTGAACGACAAGAGAGTTCATCGTCGGAACCCGTCGAGCCGGAAGTTCAAGAAGAATCATCCTCAGATACAGAGGTATCAACAGCGTTAGATAAAGAAACATCGGAACAACAAGACGATTCGTCGCCGGAAGTTATTGAGCCGGAAGTCCCGGATCTACAGGAAGTTTTACCCCATTTTGAAATTTTACCGCAAAAGACCAAATCAAGTTTCAGTGTGAAAACGTTTGCCAACGACTATTGCCGTAAGCCAAACAGGCGAGGGGAACTCAGTTTAATTTGCTGGTTTGTGAATATGGGCGCGCTTACCAAATCCCAATTGGAGGAATATTTGTTTGATGAAAACATATCTAACGCGCAGGTTGAAAAGCTGTGCAAGGACGGTTATGCGTCGGTTGTCAAACATAAGGAGTCGGGCGCGGAGTTTTACGCCCTCTCAGCGAAAGGCGCGGAGATTTTCAAAAAGGAGATGAGCCGTGAAATTATGAAAAGCCTGATGCCCATCCTCATGAAAAGACCGATACTTCTTCCGTCGCCGCCATTGAATTATGAGTCGGAACTCGCGCAAATTGATGCCGACATAGACGCTTATCAGTGTACCGCCACCGTTGCGCTGCGTTTAGACGATAACGAGATTGTGAAATGCGTTGAAAGAGTTCACGCTGACCCCAAGATCCCTATTACTCTGCTTAGGCTGCGGGATAAAGGAATCAAGCGTGATTTAGTTGTTACCGGGGTGTCCAAAAAGGTACTGCTCTTGCCGTTGTCGCCCGATGACCATCAAAACACGCGAGCGGAGCAAGAAAAGAGTTTGAGACGGCTTGTCCAGTCCGAGTGTTCCGACTCGGATGGATGTAAAAGACACTATTGTACCGTTTCAGACGACCATGCCACGGTTAGCTGTTTTGATCCGGACGGTAACAGCGTTGAACTTGACAAATATATCGAGAGTCTAGTCCAACCCGCGTCGGAAGACGAATCGGAAAATCTTACGTTAGGTGAAGTCGATACGATTGAGCTTATGGATTTTGTCGAGTGGCTTACTCCTGAAAACGGTATATTTCTTGAGCTTAAAGAATTCGTTAAAAGGATCAAAGAATTTACCCCGAAGGAAGATAAGTCCGTTGGGTTTAAAAAACTCGTTAAGAGCCTCAAACGGCTTTCTATTAGAGACCCTAGGATTCTTATATTTAAAAAGTTTATTGAAGGTCTCAAGCAAAGACTGATCGAAGGCGGCGATAAATGTAATGTCGGACTTAAAGAATTTATTGAAAGTCTCAAACAAAGACACACCTCGGCGGAAGAGACAGGCGACGGTGATACCGATGACGCCGCGGATGATTTAAAACAATCTGACGGAACAAATCATGGCAATGCCGCGGACGCGGCGAATTCAAATTCCATCTATATGGCGCGGCAAATATTAGATAAAAAAGATATTACGCCGTCGGCTGATAAGGAATCGTTTAACGCGTTGGTTTCGTCATTGCTGGACGCGGCGGCCGACGCTACGCCTGGGGAAAAGAAAAATACGGATTATATCGGACGCGCCGTCGTCTTACGAAAGTCGCTGGCGCTTGCCGACGCGGAAATTTACGACGCTGATTATCAGCGCTTGTTACTCGCTACCGATATGCCTTTGGACGACCGTTCATATTCGATGGAAAAACTGTCGGCATATTTTTCAGGAGAAAACGAAGGAACGGCGTTTCATTTGGCGGCGTTGTTGCGCGCGCTGTTTCTTCCGGCGTCACAGTATGAATATTCACTGACGGATTACGCCCGTGAACTTTTCAAACGGTACGACCGAGTGTTCGGCGCATATCTTGAACTTAAAAGCACGCTTGGCGTTTTTATAGAGATCACCAAAGTTTCCGGCGATGGGTTTACCGATAAGATTGTCAGCCGATTCATTGACGAAGACTCCAAAAATCAGTTTATCAAAGGGTTGAGTTCCGATGCCGCCGAGCTGCGTCAGGTACCGCATATAAATCAACGATTTAACGGCGTGTTGGAAATGCTTGAAATATGTTTCGGGCAAGAGAGCGAACTGGGTTTGTGCATGAGATATATTTCAGAGAATAAAAAATCAAACCGAGAATTTGTCTCAAAAACACATGAATCGTTCGTTGATGGCGGAAAAGCGTCGCCGCAGAAGATTAATGAGTTTATTGACGAAAGTTGGAAAGAAGTTCACCATAACTCGAAGAAATGGATTCGTAACGACGACATTATCAGCACGGCGCGTCAAAAGATAAATTACGCGATTGGTCAACGTTTGGAAATAATTAATCGCTGGTTGGCGTACGCCGATACGTCATCCGATAGGCGGGACGACGCTCTGAACGCGATGTACTCAAAGACAAAGAAAAATTTAGAGTCAACCGAGGAATTTCTGCGCGAAGATACGTCATTGCCGAAACCGGCCCGTGCCGTGTTGTTTCGCGCGATTAAAAATTTATCCTTGCGGCTTTCGGGTAAACGCCCGATATCATTTTTGCCGGAAGACTGGCTGTCTACGTTTTTGTTCGCGGTAGCTGACGGGCGTCCCGTGATTAATGAGGAACATGGGGACATTCGTTATTATGAGCCTTGGCGCAACGCGGTGCGCCATATTGCCGAAGAACCGGCGCGCGGTTTGCGGGATGTGCTGACCAAAATCGAAGATGTTGAAGATCCGCTTTATGATAACCTTGGTCAGGCGATCGCGATATGCGAATATTTGGGTATTGACAAGACCATATATCAAAACAGCGTGAAGAATGCGCGTGAAAATGCCGAAAAGCATCTGATTCTAGAATTTGAGGAAAGATTAGGCCTTGATCTTGCGTACGGTCGTATAGGAGATCAAAGCAAAGACGCGGTGGTTGAAGATTTAGAGCGAATGAAGTCAGAGTTTTTTGAAAGAAATGATTTTGCCGGATTACGGCGCTTTCTAACGGTGCTTCGGGATAGGTTGAACGATGAAATCGCGGAAAAGAGGAAATATTGGGAATCGGCTATTCTCGAACGTCGGAACAACAGTTCGCCGGATAAATTTGAGTTTTTGGATCGGGCTGCAAAACAACTGGAGAGAGGCGAGAACGCGCTCGTTGAGGAATCGCTCAATCTCTTTGACGTCAAAGCCGACCCAAGCCAAAGCGATATTGACTTTGATGAGGAAGATATTTTTTCGGAATTTATTAACGATAAAAAGTACAACGCTCTAGAAAATCTTTTTAATAAGAGCAAGTCGATTCCGCTTCGGAACATAGCTGAGAAATTTGTAAAAGAACGGGTCATGACATCCGGCGGGGATAAGGAATCGGCGCGAAAATTATTGCAAAACCTGCCGAACAGTCCGGAAAAAACGGGCGGTGAGGATATAAAGATAATGCTGACCGAGCTTGGATTCGCGGTTTCAACCGTTAAAAGGGATAACCCGAACCAAAGTCCGGCCGTTTTTACCGCCAAAGTCACGCTTGATCGAAAGAACGCCGAGGAGAGTTACAAACATCCCATCGCTGAAATGGGAACCAATATAGGCGACACGCTCCGGGTTATAGAATTGTTCGGCGAAATGGAACCGCGCGATATCATTGACGCGGTGCAAAGCGTAGGTCTGAGTCGGATGTCGGTTGTGTTTTTAAACGATTACATCACCCTTGCTCAGCGGCGGCAGCTCGCTAGGCTGTTTTTAAAAGACGGGAACCCGCAAACCCCATTCGTATTGGTAGACTGGATTCTCCTATTCCACTTGGCGCAAAAGTATCAGGGGGGCAGACTTCGCGCTATGCTTGCGTGCGCCATGCCCTATACCGGTTGTCAGCAACTATTTTCCGAAAACAGCGAGGAATCTATTGCGGACGAGATGTATGTCGGACGGACGGAAGAAATCCGGCAAATTATCGATAAGAAGAACGATCCTATCTTTGTTTACGGCGGACCGCAAATTGGGAAAACGGCGGCGCTGTCGCGGGCGAAAAATATATTTCACGCCCCAAAAGATAACAATTACGGCGTATATGCGAATGTGGAAAATTATCACGATGAAGAATCTTTTGTTACCGCGCTGACCGATAAAATGAGGGAAGCCGATATAGGTATCGCGTCCGGCAAAACTACGATTAAAGATATGTGCTATGAAATCAGAGAATGGTTGTCTAAGTCAAACAACAGACGGTTATTGCTGTTGATCGACAAGTCGGATAACATACTATCCGCATTCGCTGAAAACCGCTACGCCGCGTTAAACGACTTTGCGCATCTCAGCCAGGAAATCAAGCGGTTTAAAATTGTCTTTGCCGGTTTGCATAACGTTTTTCAGGCGGTGAAAGACGCGAATACCGTCTTCGAACATTTCGGGAAATCGATTTGCATACGTCCGTTGTCTCAATCTGACGCATATAAACTGCTCGCCCGGCCGTTACGGTATCTCGGATTTAACACCAACGCGGATACGTTGCTGCCGTTGCTGGCGAATACGAATTTTTATCCGGGCGCGGTGCATTTTGTAGGGGCGGAACTCTCGAAAATGCTTATCCGCAATTACTCGGAGCACTATAAAGAATCCCACCATCCGCCCTATCGGTTGGACGACCGGCAAATCGGTTCGCTTATGCGCTCGACGGGATTGTTCGACAAGATTGAGGAGCGCATACGGTTAACGCTTGAGGTTGATATAAAATACATAATGCTTGCCAGATGTATTGCGGCGCTCTATTATGACGACACACAGAATCGAAGCCTTGGATACGATGTCGCCGATATTATGAAGTACGCGAAGGAGTTGTTTGAAATAGACGTTCTGCGAAACGAGACGAAAGAGCAATATGAAAGCCTGCTCTTTGAAATGTGCGATATGAACGTGTTAGTCAATATGGCCGGACGTTACCGTTTTAGGCAGATACGTTTTTTGAAAATTATCGGTAAGGATATCGACGACATTCTCGATCAAATAGCGCGCGCTAAGGAGGGGTCGTGATGGATGGAAACCGTAAAACGCCGGACGCCGCTTGGTGGGATCATGTGACCGGCCCGTCGCGGTTTGTAGTTGATGTCGCGTCCGCACTTCAAAGCGGAAAAAGCGTCTTTTTCAGCGCGCGTATTCCATTTTGCAAAACTTTTTTCAAACGAGTCGCGGATACGCTTCGCTTAACCGATAACACGCTTTTATTTGACATTGACGATATGATTGAGACCAAAGAGGATCCGGGAAAGTATTTAATCAAAAGATATAACCTCAGTGACAAATACCGATCACATGAGTCGGCCGCCGAGTGTTTGAAAAGAAACGGGGCGTTAAATAATCGGCTACTCCCTGTCGTTGCGGAGAGAGAGGGTGTGGGTAAGTGGATCGATTTCATTCGCGCCTATATGTCAAATAAGCCGACAAAGCTGCAGGATGGTCACTGCCTATTTTTGCTTAAAACGGACGACGGCGTTTCGGCTACATCTATAAAATGCTTGCGGGTGTTGGATTATCACAAGTTAGTTTCCGAATACGATTCGCTTTTGTTCGCCGGGCTAATCTCCGACAAATCGGCGTTGAGCGTAAGCGAAAATCGATACATATCCGCCCTATCGGTATCTCTGTTCGGCAAGAACGCCGAGGGTATCGCCGATTTTATCGACAAGTATAAAATCGATCTTTGCCCGCAAGATGTTCTGCCCCAAGGCGTCTTTTCGACCGAGGAATCGGTATATAAACTATGGAACGCGCAGGTGCAAGAGCTGTTTCCTCTGATCATGCGCGAAACACGTGAGTTTATAGAGACGTGGCGTACCACCATAGACGAGACGTTTAAGAGCATAAAAGAGGAGCGTGATTATCCGGGCAGTCCGTTCTCGCAAGGTCTTTTGAACACGTATAAAGAACCGGTAGACTCTCCTGACGACTTGGAATTGGCGACGATAATTTTCCTTATGCGCAACAAACGCAGGAACAAGAGCGGATACGAAACCCACGAGTTCTTGCTGTATATTCCCGACGAACCGGCGCGAGAACGGATAAAGTTGCTGTACGAGATGCGCAACAACATCGCCCACGGAAAGGTTTGCTCGGAGAGCGATGTCGTGCGGTTGTTGCGAAAGCAACAATAAGAATCAGAACAGCCCCGTGATATTTCCTTTGTTGTCGCAATCTATGTTCATCGCCGCCGGCGCTACCGGCAGACCGGGCATTGTCATTATGTCGCCGGTCAGCGCCACGGCGAAGCCCGCTCCGGCGGAGAGTTTTACGTCGCGTACGGTTATGTTGAAGTCTTTCGGTTTGCCTAGGCGCGTCGGGTCGTCGGAGAGCGAGTACTGCGTTTTCGCGACGCATACGGGCATATCGCCTAAGTTCAGGGCCTCTATCTCTTTGATGGCTTTTTCGGCGTGCGCTATGTATATCACGCCGTCGGCGCGGTAGATTTCTCGGGCTATGATGTTGATTTTTTCCTTCAGCGGGATGGCGTTTCTGTAGAGCGGCGCGAAGGTTTTCGCGCCGTCTTGTTTCTCTATGGTCTCGCAGACCTTTTGGGCAAGCTCGACCCCGCCTTCGCCGCCCTTTGCGAAGACCTCGGCGAGCGGCGCCGGGACGCCCGTCTCGGCGCAGAAATCTTGTATGGCCGTTAATTCGGCTTGGGTATCGGTATTGAAGCGGTTTACCGCCACGACCGCCGGTACGCCGAACTTACGGATGTTTTCGATGTGTACCTGCAAGTTCTCCGCGCCCTTCTTGAGGGCGTCGATGTTTTCACGGTTCAGATCGGCCTTGGGGACGCCGCCGTTGTACTTCAGGGCGCGGGCGGTCGCCACTATGACGGCGCACGAGGGCTTAAGGCCGGCGTATCGGCATTTGATGTCGAAGAACTTTTCCGCCCCCAGGTCGGAGCCGAAGCCGGCCTCGGTGACGCAGTAGTCGCCCAGCTTAAGCGCCAGTTTTGTGGCGCGGACGGAGTTGCAGCCGTGGGCGATATTGGCGAAGGGGCCGCCGTGGATTATCGCCGGCGTGCGCTCTATCGTCTGCACGAGGTTCGGGTTGATCGCGTCCTTAAGCAGGGTGGTCATAGCGCCGTGCGCCTGTAGGTCGCTGGCGAAGACGGGTTTGCCGTCTTGGCTGAACGCCACGAGTATCCTGCCGAGCCGCGATTTCAGGTCGCTCAGGTCGCTTGCCAGGCAGAGTATCGCCATAACCTCGGAGGCGACCGTAATGCGGAAGCTGTCTTGACGGGGGATCCCGTCGCCCTTCTTGCCTATCCCTATGACGCAGTTGCGCAGCGCCCTGTCGTTTATGTCCATGCACCGGTCGATCATTATGCGGCGCTGGTCGATTTGCAGTTTATTGCCGTGGAAGAGGTGGTTGTCGAGTATGGCGCAGAGGAGGTTGTTGGCGGCGGTGACGGCGTGCATGTCGCCCGTGAAGTGCAGGTTTATGTCCTCCATGGGCAATACCTGCGAGTACCCGCCTCCCGCCGCGCCGCCCTTGACCCCGAAGACCGGGCCGAGCGACGGCTCGCGGAGCGCAAGGACCGCTTTCTTGCCGATTTTCACCAGAGCTTGGGCGAGGCCGGTCGAGACCGTGGTCTTGCCCTCGCCGGCGGGGGTCGGGTTGACGGCGGTTACCAGAATGAGCTTGCCGTCTTTACGGTCGGCGACCTTCGCGAACAGGGTTTCGGAGATCTTCGCCTTGTAGTGGCCGTAAGGCTCAAGGTCGTCCTTGATAATCCCGAGATTTTCGGCGACCTCGGTGATTTTAAGCATGTTGGCGGCGGCTTGCTTGGCGATTTCTATGTCGGGTAGCAAAGGGGGGCGTCCTTTCGGGATTGGGGATGAGTTTTTATTATACGATAATAATAGTAATGATGTAATCAAATATAATAAACCGCGCCGTTAAAGTCAAAGCGTTAAAAGATTTTGGCGGGGGCGGGGCGGACAGACGTACAAGACTGTTACCATCGGGACGCAGACTTGGATGGCGCAGGATCTCAATTATCGGGCGGAAAGCGGGTCTTGGTGCTACGGTAATAACGCCGATAACTGCAAGAAATTCGGTACGCCACCCCGCTACTTTCATTAGCCGGAGAAGACAGTAGATAGTGGGTGGGATTTGACAAGTTAGAACCCACCCACGAAGAGCGAACAAATACGTCGACCGACCCCGCCGCGGACACAAGCGGCTGGAACGGATGCCGGTCAAGGGGGAACGACACACCATATCCGGCCGGTTTGCGGGTCGGTGGTTTTTCATCTTTAGCGGGATGGGCGGGACTATGTGGTGGTTTGGACAGGCGGTCGGCGTGGGTCAATAGGGCGGCGTTAGACCGCCCTCTCAACAATCCGGTCAGCGGTTCAAAGTTTGAGGATAGTGTCGACCGAGAATCCGGTTATTCTAGATATGGTGTTTTACGTCAATACCCTCTTCCCTCATTGCGTGGGCGATCTTCTCCGCCGCGATCCCCTTGCCTTTCTCCATGCCCTTATCCCAGCCCATCTCAAAGCCTTCCTCCTTACTGACATCCAACGCGACGTTCCAGTCCCAATCGGTCAGCAACATGGTTTCAATCTCCTGTTTATGTTTTTCGAGAAACGTTTTCAGCACATTTTGGTTAATACTGTCTGTCACCGCCTTCCGAATAGCCTCATCCAAAGGCATCGTTTTGCGGTTTTCGCGGATCATATCTGTAAATATACCATATCATTAAATTCAAAATCTTTTTTAGACGAAGCCTTCGGCTTCATAGATAAATGCGGGGCTAAACCCCGCATTTTCAGTCAAAATCAAAGTCAACGTCACAAAAAAAAAGGCTTTTTTTCTTTTGACGTTGACTGAAGTTCGGGGGTTTAGCCCCCGAACTATCTATGGAAGGCGTAGCCTTCCGTCTAAAAAAGAACTTGTTTATCTCGGCGATATACAGCAGCATCCGGTATGGCATGACGTCGCTCATTGTGGATTGGTGCTCTATCAGAACTATGAGCCTATCGTCCAATATATACGAGAGGTCGTTGACCCGCCCGCGCGATAGGACGTTTTTGAGGGTCGTGATCTCTACCGGTGTGTCCGCGCCGTAGCGGGTTCCTAATAGGGCGTTGGACAGTTCCAAGAGGACGGTCTTGTCATCGAAAAGCATGGTGAAGACGGAGTTCTTGTGCTCGCGGTTAGCGTCGGGGGCTTCGGCGGTCATATCGGCGTCCATTTGTCGGGGCTTTCGGTTGGGGTGGATGGGCAATAGCGGCTGTTTGTATAGGTAAAATAGTTTATTTTTAGGGCTGTGTCAATGGCGGCGGTAACATTTTTGAAGACAGCCTTTGGGGGGGTTAATAATTGGTCTTTACCACTATTTCCGGCTAATAACAGCCATAAACGGCCTCAAAAAAGCCCAACGGCACGGTCATAGCGACAGTAACCGCGAGGTTTTCGCTCCTAAACAGGCACGCACGGACGCCGAACCGTGCCGATTATCGTGTCAAACGGGCACGTAAGTGGGTTCGAACAGACACAAGAAGTAACCAAACTGCATGGGTTAATGGTGGTTTGTTCCTAAATTCGCTTCTTAGATATACGTTTTTTGGTCTTTGGGGGTCTCTATGCAGGTAAATTTGACACCCACTTCTAACTTCTTTTAATTGACTAATATTCTATATATAATATACTACCGAATGGCGGATCAATCAAGAGGGTATCTTATTTAAAGGAACTTAAAACGCTATAAAAAGCCACAAAAATGGCTAGGTACGAATGAGCAAGGTGATGTGGGACGGTGCGATTTGGGTGGAAAAGGATGGTTTAATGGGGGCTAATGGGCTAAATTGATGGGTTCGGACCCGCGATAATTGATCTCTGCGGCGGAAACACTCACGAATAGGTCTAAATAAGCCAGTACCTGCTATTGGTGCCCCCCATCCGCTACAAAAACGGCGGTTTCTGGCTCTTAGACCGCGTCACCAGATGCGTCGTTGCGTCCTTATACTGTGCCGAGCTAAGGATTTTTGTTGGACGGGGGTGGCGGACGGTTCATCAAATACGATCATCAGATAATAAAAATTTTGAAAATTGATCTGGAAAGAATTATTTTTATAACTAGTGGTTGATCAATCTTTGGAGTGACAGAGAGGGGTCTATAAACCATTGCGGACTATTCACCGCAAACCTAATAATAGGGAATTATTTACTTAATTCCGCCCCCGGCCGTCGGGCATCCGCCCGTAGGATTCGGGGGAACTCGTGAGGATTCTGACAGGATTCGCGAGGATTTCGGGGGGACGGCGGAATCAGGTATATAAATCCCTAATAATAGAAAGCCATGTTATGACGACAACTGAAATTTTACGTGCTAACTTAACGGACGAGCAGTATAATGCCGTTGTGGATGAGTCGCGGCACATTTTGTGTTTGGCGTGCGCTGGTTCTGGCAAGTCGCGCACGTTGGCGTATAAAATCGCCTATTTGGTTTCAAAGGACGAAAAACCCGAACGCATCGTTGCTTTTACGTTCACGGAGAAAGCCGCCGAGTCCATCAAACGTAGAGTTGCCGAGGCTTTGCGTAAATTTGAGCTGCCGGAAAACTACATTGGGGCGATGTTCATTGGGACGTTGGACTCTTTCTGCCAAAAACTGCTCGGTGACATCAATGCCAAGTATCGGCAGTACGATATACTTGATAGAAACGGGCTTATCTTGTTCCTAATGTCGAGATTCCGTGAAATCGGTCTTAAGCATGGCGAAGGACGTTACTTCAAAGAGAACATCCTCCCAATTGCCGATGCTTGGCAAACGATGAACAACGAGAACATTGATTTAGTTGCCATCGAGCGGTATGACGTAACCCTGTTCAATCGTTTGGCAAAACTGGGTGAGACTCTTGATAGTAACGGTTATATGGACTTCTCGTTTGCTATTCGGCTCGGTGTACAAGAGTTAAAGAAGATTGTTGACAAGATGAATTCCAACATCGCTAAATTCAAATACCTCTTTGTTGACGAATATCAAGACATCAATCCAATACAAGAAGAATTCATTGAGACGCTGGCAAGTCATCTTGATATGCTGTTTGTGGTTGGTGATGACGATCAAGCCATCTATGGTTGGCGCGGTGCTAACGTGCAGAATATTTTAAAGTTTAACAAACGTTATTCGGATGCCAAAATTCATCGTCTTTTGGTCAATTTCAGGAGTACGGAGGCCATCGTTGATAGTGCGAATAATTTTGTTCAACATACGATTAGCCTTGTGCGTCTGAGTAAAGAGATTAAATCGCATTCTGATGGCAATATTCAGGACCTGCGTAGGTTGTGGTTTGACTATCGTGAGGAGGAAGCAGAATGGGTGTCGCAACGTATTGAGAGCCTTATCGGAACGAAGTATGTGGAAAAAACCAATCCGGATGGTACAGAGATAAGTCGCGGACTCACCTATGGGGATTTTGCCATTTTGCTTCGGACGATACATAACCCAAATGGCGATAATCGAGACAGACAGTTTGCCGATGCTCTTACACGACACGGCATTCCATTCAAGACGGTTAGTGAAGGCGGCATCTTTGATCGACCATTTGCCAACTGTATTCGGCATTCAATGGAGTTGCTCCGCGAAGCAGGATTGCAGAGAGAGGTGGCGTTGGACTTTTTCTCAAAGACTATAGTGCCGATATTCCCTCACGCCAACGAAAATATGTTTATTTTCGCGTTGAATAAGTGGCATCAGAACATTCACGCCCCAACATCATCTACTCGTCGTAAGGTTTACCCGCAAGAGTTTCTGCATGACCTTATCGATGCGTTCAATGTGCGCAATTTCAGAGACGAGACTGCTTTACGCGACCTTGGATTGTTTAGCAAAATAATTCTTGATGTCGAGAAAACCTACACTAGTATCGACTCTTCATTTCGGTATAAAGAGATGCTTAACTTCATCTCAAATATCGCCATTAACAGTTATGAGTTAGAGTCGATTGACTACCTCGTGAAAGAAAATGCTGTGAATATCTCTACGATTCATAAGGTTAAAGGGCTTGAATATCCAGTGGTTTTTTTGGTCGACCTCATTGCAGGTCGCTTCCCGCACAATAAGACCTCATATAATGGCAAATTGCCACATGACCTAATGCATGAGGCGATTGACCGAGGTGCATACGCTACGAGACTTGAGGATGAGGCACGGCTATTCTATACTGCGGTCACTCGCGCCGAGAGATGTCTATATCTTTCTGGTAGCACACATCATTCCGACCGGAAGAATGCTTGTAAGCGTTCGGTTTTTATCGCGAATTTCACACATTCGAAATTGCGTGAGAATGACAGAACGCTGGATGCATTGGCAGACAAAATCGAACAGCAACCACGCTTTGACGAGGGCGATTTTCCTACTGATTATTCTACTGTCAAGACCTACCTGACCTGTCCTTACGCGTATAAGTTGTCAACGGTGTTCGGTTATAATGCCACCATTCCCGAACTTTTCGGTTTCGGTAAGACAAGCCATACTATTTTAGAGTGTTTGCATCAACAATTCAAGGATAGAGCGCCTTCGGAAGAAGAGGTTGCGGAGATAGTCGAGTCAAACTTTATGCTGAAGCACGTTTTTCCGAGTAAGGACCCGATTAACCATCCCGGTCCTTATGAACAGGCGAAAATGCTCGTAAAAAAAATCCTCACGAGATACTCACAGGAATACGCTTCCGACTTTGGTCGTCTGCGACAGGATGAGGCACGATTTGAACTCTCGGTCAGAGACGCTTTGATAACGGGAGCGATTGACCTGTTGCTGTTGGAAGACCCGCAAAGTGGAATTACCACGGCCGATGTTATAGACTTCAAGTCGATGGAAAAGCGGGAAGATGACCCTAACCACTATTGGTGTGATATGTCCATTCAGGTTCAGTTGTATTCACAAGCGGCCAAAGAGGTCTTGGACGAGAATGTGAAAACGGGTTATGTTCACACCCTCAAGGACAACATCAGAACCGCAGTGCCGGTGGACAAAGCATCTATTGACAGCGCTATCAGCGTGATCGAATGGGCTGTTAGGGGAATCCTTGACGGGGATTTTCCAATGCGAGCTTGCCGGAAAAAATGCGAAAAATGGTGCGATTTCAAGGCGATGTGCGCACAAAAGAGACAGGCGTTCAAAAATGAAACGCCGCCGCCGCAAATCAACACGCCAGAAGGGTTCAAGACGATAGGCGCTTTTGAAAACGACGACGGGGGCGACGGCGTATGAAATTTAAGTATGAAGCGATAGATATTTTTTCCGGTTGCGGCGGTATGTCCTGCGGTCTGGTTTCGGCAGGGTTCAAGGTTAAAGCCGCCGTTGAGATAGAGGATGCCGCCGCCGACGTTTACCTCGGTTACCCGCCGCTTTCCGGCGTGAACGTGTTACATGGTGTCGAGGACGGCGACATCTGCAAGTTGAGCGGTAAGAAAATTCTAGATGCCGCAGGTATTAATAAGAGCGACATCTATCTTTTCGCCGGTTGTCCGCCATGTCAGAATTTTTCGCGGAAGAATCCGAACAATACCCAAAAAAAACCGACAGAGCGCAAGAAGCTGTTGTTTGAGTTTTTACGAGTTATTGAGGAGTTGGAGCCGCCGTTTATCTTAATGGAGAACGTGCCTGGTATTAAGACGGAAAGCAACAAAAAAATTCTTAACGAATTTCTTGCCCATCTGCGAAAAAAATATGTGGTTATCCATGGGATACTTAACTCCGCAGATTACGGTGTTCCGCAGATACGCAAGCGATTTGTGCTACATGCCGTACGGAAAAATATTTACAAGAAGTTGACCGATAACGAGTTTGAGTTCGGACTTCCAAAACCTACGCACTCCGGTAAAGGCGGCGACGGTTTGCTCCCGTGGCGAACCGTACGGAATGCCATCGGCGACCTGCCGGCAATCGAAGCCGGCGAGACTTACAAAAACCGGAGAAAACGTATATACAACCACAAGTGCGCAAATCTTGACAATATAAATATTCGGCGCATTCAAGAAATCCGCGCCAACGGCGGTTCCCGTGTCGGTCTGCCGGATGTTTTGACTTTGAAATGCCACAATAAGACGGATGCGGACGGCAATGGATTCTCCGGGCATAGGGATGTTTACGGCATAATGGACGCCGACAAACCATCACCGACAATGACGTGCGGGTGTCTGTGCTATTCCAAAGGAAGATACGGACATTATAAGCAGGACAGAGCTATTTCCGTCCGTGAGGCGGCGCGTTTACAAACGTTTCCGGACGATTTCATATTCAGTGATTCGCTAACCGCGGCGGCTTTGCAGATCGGCAACGCCGTGCCGATAGACCTTGTGAAAGCTAGCGGCACGATGTTAAAAAGGGCAATGTATATAATCAAAGCGGAAAAGAGTAAGAAAAAACATGGCTAACTTTTTTGAAACGTTGACGGAAGTCCTTAAAACGGACGAACGATTCTTTACCACCGACGGGACGTTGCTCCGCAATAAAGTCTACGAGCAAGCCATGAATATGGACGTAAGGCTCATCGGTCTGTTGCTAGGCAATGCCGAAACGAAAAAACGCTTCTTTGCGGAAGTGAACGGCACACTCGTTTTTGACAAAGTCGGCTTTGGATGGGTTGTCAACAATCGCCAATTCTTACCCGATAGCTACACACGTTTTAAGAATCGTATTGGATTGACCGACACTCGTGGCGAATTAATTTCCACTGTAAATGATGTGGTACTCTCATTTCCATACAAAGACTGTGTGCTTGAAGGTGGGCAGACAAAAGACGATGAGAAACGTGATGAGGTCTTTTATAATGTCACCCTCGCGCCGGATGAGGTGGATAGGCTGCTCTATCCGAAAGTGTTGGTCGGGGCACGGCGGTATACTGCGACGGGCGTGGAGGAAGGCGTGACCTTTAGTGACGAGGACAATCTTATAATCAAGGGAAACAACCTTCTTGCCATTGCATCTCTTTTGAAACGGTACGAGGGTAAGATTAAGTGTATATATATCGATCCTCCGTATAATCCGACAAGTCAGGCCAATACGTTTGCTTACAACAATACGTTCAACCGCTCAACCTGGTTGGTGTTTATGAAAAACCGCTTGGAAATAGCGAGGCGGCTACTTAAAAAAGACGGTGTTCTTGTTGTCGCGATTGACAAGAACGAACAACCACGTTTGCAAATATTGATTGAGGAGATATTTCCTAACCACGATGTGGACTGCATTACAATAATCCACAATCCGCGCGGTGCGATAGGTACTAACTTCTCGTATACCCACGAGTATGCCATTTTTGTCATACCAAAAGGCAAAAAGTCGATTGGCAATCGCAAACTAAAACCTGAAGAGATAGATTGGACACCTCTTCGTAATTGGGGTGGCGAGTCGTTGAGAACAGATGCCAAAAATTGCTTCTATCCGATTATTGTTGAGGACGGTAAAATCGTCGGATTCGGAGACGTGAGCGCGGATGATGAACATCCCCAACAAACGGACATCCACGGAGATCAATATTTTGTATACCCTATAGATAGTAATGGCGTTGAGCGCAAATGGCGATATGCGCGTCAGACGGTGGAAAGTATTTTGGATATTCTGCGCGTTAAGACCACCAAAAATGGTTTTGACATCGAAATTGGCAAAGACTTCGGTACATACAAGACTGTGTGGACGGATTCAAAATACGATGCCAGTGTCAACGGTACTAAACTGTTGAAAAATATTCTGCCCGACACACAGTTTACATACCCGAAGTCCATTTATAACGTGATTGATTGCGTTGCCGCCGTTGTTGAGGACGACGAAGACGCGATTATTCTCGATTTCTTTGGCGGTAGCGGAACCACAGGCCACGCTGTCATGGAGATAAATAAAGGTGGCGGACATAGGCGATTTATTTTGGTCGAACAGATGGATTATATCGAAACTGAAACTTTGCCAAGAAACTTGGAGATTATGAAATACATAGCTCCGGAAACGAGTATAGTTTATGCCGAACTCGCTAAATGTAACCAGAAATATATTGCTGAGGTCGTATCGATGGAAACGGATGCCGATCTAACGGTTCTGCTTGACCGTGTCCTTTCCACCGGTTTCATCAGCAGCAAGGTGAATCCAACCGATATTACCGCGTCCGCCGCCAACTTCGAGGCTCTTTCCATCGATGACAAAAAGCGTTTTATTTTGGAACTACTCGACAAAAATATGCTCTACGTAAACCTCTGTGATCTCGACGATGAAGAGTACGCCATTTGTGATGCGGACAAAGCGTTCACGCGTAGTTTCTATGGATTGGAGGGTGATTGATGTTTCTTTTTCAGAGATTAGATTCAGCCAGAGAATTTTTTGCGATCGCCTATAAAGAATTACCGGACGTAATCCCTGCCAATCTTAATTCGGTATTCGAGTTGCGACCTTACCAGCGTGATGCTTTTCGCAATTTCATCACGTTTTATGAAAATGATGAAATGCGTCCGAATCCTACACAGGTGTTGTTCCACATGGCGACAGGCAGCGGCAAGACACTCATCATGGCGGGACTGATTGTGTACCTCTACCAGCGCGGTTATCGCAATTTTCTTTTTTTCGTGAGTCTTAGCAACATTGTGGAAAAGACAAAGGACAATTTCCTGAACGTTACTTCGGCAAAGTACCTTTTTGCTGATGAAATTTTCATAGATGGCGAAAACATTAAGATCAACGAAGTGAGCAACTTTCAAGCCACAAACCCAGACGCTATCAACATTTGTTTCACGACCACGCAGGGGCTTCATTCGGATATGTGGTTTCAAAAAGAAAATGCGCCGTCCTTCGCCGACTTCGCCGATTCCAAAACGGTGTTAATAGCCGACGAAGCGCACCATCTGAATGTGGATACGCGGCGCGGTAAGGTTGACGCGACGGAGGAGTCGTTACGTCAAAGTTGGGAAACAACGGTACGTCGTATTTTTGAGGCGAACCGTAACAATATATTGCTTGAATTCACGGCGACCTGTGATTTACAGAATCCGTTCATCCTAAACGAGTACGAAAATAAGATTATCTTTGATTATCCGCTACGTAAATTCCGCGAGGAGAGATATTCGAAGCAGGTGCGGGCCATCCGAGCCGACATCGGTTATGTCGACCGTATGCTCACGGCTTTGATGTTCAGCCAATACCGCTTAAAGGTTTTCCAAGATCATAGGCTGTACATCAAACCGCTGGTCTTGTTCAAATCGAAAACCATTGCGGAGAGTAAAGAGTTTGAACAAAATTTCCACGAGATGATTCGAACGCTCGCAGGCTCGATGTTGGAACGTATCGTGTCGGCTTCACCGCTTGCGGAGGTCAGGCGTATGGTGGATTACTACGCCGCAAAAGGTATCGACTTTGAGATGTTGGCGCAAGAGTTACGGGATGAATTCAGCCCCGGACGTTGCATTTCGGTCAACGATGACAAGGAGGCAACCGAACGCCAGATCTTACTTAACTCTCTTGAAAGCCAAGGCAACCCATATAGGGCCATTTTTGAAGTTAAGAAATTGGACGAGGGCTGGGATGTTTTGAACTTATTTGACATCGTGCGTCTTTATGAAACCCGCGACGCATCCAAGGGTAAACCCGGCGCAAGCACCGTTGCCGAAGCGCAGCTAATTGGGCGCGGCGCCAGATACTGCCCGTTTGTCATCAATGAGGATGATGAGAAATATAAGCGAAAGTATGACGGCGATGTGGATAATCCGCTCCGTGTTTGTGAGGAGTTATACTATCATTGTCAGTACGATAGTCGCTACATCGACGAGTTGAACAAGGCTCTGATTGCCACCGGTATTATGCCGGAAAACCAGACCGAGATTCATTATATTTTGAAAGACACCTTCAAGCAGAGCAACCTTTATAAGACGGGTATTGTGTTTATGAACAAGCGTGAGGTTAAAAGCCGTAAAGACATTGTTGAGTTATTACCGTCTGTGCGGGACAAAGAATATCCCGTCACAGTGGATACTGGTAAAACGGCTATGGATACTATGATGATGAACGCACACTCCAATACGACGGTCAAAACGTTTCAACACAGAACGACCATCGGGAAAATTGCCGCCTATAACTATTCGATTGTTCATAGCGTACTCAGACGTATTGAGGTGTTTAAATTTAGTGTTTTGCGGCAATATTTTCCAAATCTTAAATCGCTTAGGGCGTTTATCACCGATCATGCTTACCTCGGTGGCGTGAGGATGCTTATCGAAAGTCGTGACGAAATACCTACGTCCAAAACATATTTTGAGGCTTGTCTATATATTCTGACGAAAATAGGCGGCGAGATTTCGGCTATCAATGAGACCTACGAGGGGACAACAGATTTCATGGATAAGAAGTTTTGTGACGTGTTCCGTAATAAAACGCTACACATTACCGACCCGCACGGCGAAGGCGAGGGTATTTCACAGAACGCCATGACAATTAATCCCGATTGGAGGCTTGACCTTAGCGTTGCCGACTGGTTCATCTTTAATGATAACTTTGGCACAACCGAGGAGAAGGCCTTCGTGGCATATTTCGCCTCTTATGTGGATGCTTTGAAGCTGGAATACGAAACGGTCTATCTTGTTCGCAACGAGCGTCAGCTAGTGTTGTACTCATTTGACGGCGGCGAGCGTTTCGAGCCTGACTACCTGATATTTTTGCGTCGTAGAAACGGCACTATCATGGAGCAATACCAGATTTTCGTTGAGCCAAAGGGCAAACACCTGATAGCACTGGACAAATGGAAAGAAGATTTTCTACTTCAAATTGAGAGTCGCGGTATTCCTAAGAAAACGTTTGCGGATGACAACGAATATCACGTTTGGGGTTTACCGTTCTACAATCAACAGAACATGACTGAAAAGTTCACGCGGTTCTTTGAACGTATCATATCAAATGATTCGGAAATAGACTTCGGTATATTGAAGGTTGCCGAACCATCCGCTCAACATAACAACGGAGATGCTTCGACCAAATATTCAACATATCGCGAAAGTGATGGGTGACCATTGGCGGATGTGTATGGTAAAGAAAAACGTTCCGCCGTGATGCGAAACATCAAGGGGAAAGGAAACAAGTCCACCGAGTTGACGTTTATCGCAGTTTTACGAGAACGAGGCATTTACGGTTGGCGGCGAGGCTATCCGGTCAAGGGACATCCCGACATCGTTTTTATCAAGGAGCGAATTGCGATATTTGTGGACGGGTGCTTCTGGCACGGACACGACTGCCGAAACACACGTCCTAAACAGAATGAGGACTTTTGGTCGAAAAAAATCGGTGATAATATCAGACGAGATAATGCCGTCACGAAAAGGTTCAAAAATCGGGGATGGATCGTGCTTCGCATTTGGGAGTGCGAGTTGAAGAAAAAGAACCGTGATTCGCTCATCAAGAAACTGAATCGTGTGTTATAATCCAACTATTAGAGACAGTTTAAAATTTTATGTAAACGTCCCTTTGGTTCACGAAAGTTGGAATCATCGTCATTGCGGGCTTGTCCCGCGCCGTGTTTAAGAAAGAAAAGCATATGCAGATTTGTTAGGTAGTATGCGCATGTATCATCCGTTTTAACGTCTCTATTTCTAATGCCGGTGTTTTCCTATGTAACATGGCATGGCAATTTGGACAAACCGGTCGTAAGTCATTTTCCGGGTTCACGTAGTGATCATGGTTTATTTCAGAAAGCGGTTTTATATGATGAACATGTACAAAACACTTACCTAATTCATCATATACTTTTTCAAAATCAAAACCACATACGGAACATTTATAACCATATATTTCAACGCATTTTTTTCTAGCTTCCGGATTTCTTTCATATATATTTACAATATTCTGACGCTTTGAACCTTCCTTAATAACACTTGTAAATGAATCAAATTCTTCTTTTGTATGATGTTCCTCATCAAAACCATTTGTTATTTTCCAAGTGATTTGAACGGGTGAAATGTTTTTATGGGAATAAGGTATACCAGTCCCGGCAAATGTAAACGGTTTTGAATTATCATATCTGTAAAAAATATATATATAGCCGGAAGGATTCAACAATGATTTTATTTGAGGCTGAAGTATTGTCGTATTATTCTTTGCATACCAATGGAACAGATTCCCTTCAAATTTATTATCATAATCATGTCCGGTTCTACCAGACGTACCAATATTACAAAAAATGAAGAAGTCATTTTTATATTGATTATAGCCTGTATCCCAAATTCCACCACGTTTGTCAGGTGGCAGTTCAATAATTTTATAAATATCTTTTTTTGTATATTCGTTGTCAACTAAAAAAGGATACATATTTACCTCGCTATAGATTACATGTATATATTACTTAAATAATTTTAACGGTATTTAGCCTAACGTTACCCAATTGTAAACAAAGTCGCTGGCAATATAGTAAGGCATTACCCAACTTTATACAATATGTATAAAATAATATATGGAATTTTGTATGTCAATACCAAAGAGTTAAATCTTTTCACATTGCTGGAAATCGCCACCGAAACGTAATGATCAGGTATAAGATGAGGCGAATCTGTTATGGGTTTCTTCGGCCAGATAACGGCTCGCACGTGGAGTGTGACCGCCGTCCGACTGACCGCCCACCGTCCACGTCGAGAGTGGTCGGTGTGGTTGTTGGCGGTCTAAAATCCCCGAAACTTCCCCGTAATAGCAGTTTATAGCCCTACCCCCTTCCTGTGAGGCTACCACCACCCGCCTATAAAGGACGTACGGACGAGATTATAGGGCTATTTTAGGATATTCTGAGGGTATTCATGGGAGTTTCTACTAAAATACTAATAAAAAAGTGTGGAAAACATACGGATTTTCGGTTAAATTGTTTAATTGTAGTACCGTCTCACGCAAAAACCTTCAAAAATAAAGGATTTTTTGCAAATACCGTGCTTCTGCAAAAAATACGGCAGATTGTACACTTGGGACGCGGCTAAAAAGGCTTGCCCTGCCGGTTATCATCTGCCGTCTCGAGAAGAGTGGGCAGAATTGGTTGATTATGCGGGTGGAGTAATAAGGATGATGGGAGTAGCGGTAATGGTACTGACAACTACTGATTTTCGGCTCTACCTAGCGGCTACAAAATGTCCGGTAATTGGGCCGGTGAAGGCACAACAACCTTGTGGTGGTCGGATACGTGGGGTGGTAATAGCGCCCACTGCCCGGAGATAGGCGGCCTAGGCCATGCCTACGACTTTGTAGTCATACATTGGAGCGATAGTTACAAGCCGGTGCGTTGCGTCGCTGTCGCCGACAACTGATTTGCGTCTCCCTTGCGTAGGTCGGGTCGGGGTCGGTAGTTTCTTAGGCTTTCCCGACTTCGCCGCTTAGGGCATGGTACTGTTCGCGTATCCGGGGCTTGTCTCCGCCACAATGGAGAGTGTTCCTCGCGCGCGGTTAGCGTTGTCGATTGCGCGACGTATCTGTTTTTCGTCGCCGTCGGCAAACGACGATTCGAGGTACGCGTCGATTTCTTCATTGCTGCGAAGATGTTCGGCGGTGTCCCAGCGTTTAATCTTTTCGGTAGTAAAGATGTCGTATCGCCCCATATCTATAATATAATAAATGTGCCGAAAGGTAGTCTGGAAATTTAACAAATATCGTGTTTTTTCCGAGTCCGCCCAGGCGTAATCGATCTGTCAAAAAAGTTTGACAGGGTAGGGTGGCTTTATTTATATTTATACGTTGGGTTTAACACTATTCTAAGGAACGGTTATGAGTGAAACTAAGGGATTAAAGGCGAAGCATCCTATTTTGGAGGGGGAGGGGACGTTTACCGACGAGCGGGACGGGCAGACGTACCGTACGGTGACGATGCCGGATGGGAAGATATGGATGGCGCAGAATCTGAATTATAAGCCGGAATCGGGTAATTCTTGGTGTTATAATGACGATGAAGCGATGGGCACCAAGTACGGGAGGCTGTACGATTGGGAGACGGCTAAGGCCGTCTGCCCTAAGGGCTGGCGTCTGCCGTCTAATCAGGAGTGGAAGGATTTGGCGACGGCGATAGGCGGTTCCGATACGGCGGCTAAGAAGTTGAAATCAAAAAGCGGGTGGAAACACGACGCCGGTAACGGTACGGACGAGTACGGATTTTCGGCCCTGCCCGGCGGCATGCACTACACCGGCGTCAGCGACAGTTTCAAATATGCCGATTTCTACGGCAGGTGGTGGACGACGGATCTCGCCGGCAAGCTGGCTTGCGGCCGGGGCATGCATTACAGTTACGACTCCGTGGGCGAGTACAACTTCGACAAGAGCTACGGCCTTTCGGTGCGGTACGTTCAGACGCTTGATCCGAACCTCCCCCGCCCCGGCAGCGACGTCAAAGAGCCGACGCGGAGCGTTCAGGCGGTCCCCCGCCCGATTCCGGCGGTTGCGGACAGCGCCGTCAAAGAACCGGCGCGGAGCGTTCAGACGGCTGAATTGCGCCCCCCCCGCCAGGTTCCGGCGGTTGCGGATAATGACGACGGCAAAGAACCGGGGCGGAAAAAAATCTTTATCGTAGACGACAACACGGTCAACATATTATTGGCGAAGGAAGCGCTTGACGGCATCTATAAGACCTTTGCCTTGCCGTCGGCGGACAAGATGTTTAAGCTCTTGGAGAAGATAACGCCCGATCTGATTCTGCTCGACGTTGAAATGCCGGAGATGGACGGCTTTGAGGCGCTCAAAGTTTTGAAGTCCAACGAGAAGCTGAAAACTATCCCCGTGATCTTTCTGACGGCCAAGAATGATTCGGAGTCCGAGACGCACGGGTTTAAGATGGGGGCGATAGATTTCATCTTCAAGCCGTTCTCCGCGCCGGTGCTTATCAGGCGGATGGAAACGCATCTTGAGACGGACAAGATAATAAAAGAGAGCCAGATGGCCGTGCGTAAAATACGCGACGCGACGATTAACGTTATCGCCAACATGGTGGAGCAGCGCGATAAGGTGACGGGGGCGCATATCGACCGGACGCAGAGGTATCTCTCCATACTCGTGAACGAGATGATGCGCCGCGGCGTTTACATCGACGAGATGTCGAAGTGGGATTTGGAGCTGCTCTTGCCGTCGGCGCAGTTGCACGACGTGGGCAAGATAGTGGTAAGCGACGTGATTCTCAACAAGCCCGGAAAGCTGACCGACGAGGAGTTCGCCCTGATTAAGCGGCACAGCGCGGAGGGCGAGCGGATCATCGACGAGATCATCGCCAAATCCGGTGTGAGCGGATTCATGATGCACGCCAAGAAGTTCGCCGGTTATCACCACGAGAAGTGGGACGGCTCCGGTTATCCGCACGGGCTAAGCGGCGAGGAGATACCGCTTGAGGGGCGCATTATGGCCATCGCGGACGTGTACGACGCGCTTGTCACCGAGCGCCCGTATAAGAAACCGTTTACCCATGAGCAGGCGGTGGATATTATCAAGAAGGACAGCGGCACGCACTTCGACCCGAAGATTGTAGAGGTGTTTCTGAAGGTGGCGGACGACTTCTGGGCGGAGAGTATGACGTTTATGTCGGCAAGTGAAAAAGCGTGATGGTATGATTTGCTATCTATCTAGGGGCGGCGTCAGGCCGCCCTTATTAAATATCTACATCAACCCCGAAGTCAACCGGGAATTCCGCGTCAAAGCCTTATCATTCTGTACCGCCATATCAAGCGCTCGACGTGATCCGATAAATACGCATAGTTCTTTTGCCCGTGTGAGACCGGTGTAGATCAGGTTTCTCTGCAGCATTATGAAGTGTTGCGTGGAGACCGGGATAACCACCGCTCTGAACTCCGAGCCTTGGCTCTTGTGGATGCTTATGCAGTAGCCGGGGATGATCTGGTCTAGATCGCGTTCTTCGTAGACCGCCGCCGTTTTGTCAAACATGATTGTTACCTTGCCGTCGTCTATCTCCGTTATGAAGCCGATGTCGCCGTTGAACACGCCCGCTTCGTAGTTGTTTTTGGCTTGGATGACTCTGTCCCCTAGTATGAATGTGTTCTGCCCAATGCGGATTTTCTTTTCGTTTTTGTTTAGGGCGTTTTGCAAGGCGGCGTTTAGGCTTATGGTGCCCAGCGTTCCGCGGTGCATGGGGGAGAGTACCTGTATGTCGGCCAGCGGGTTTAGGCCGTAGCGGGCCGGGAGGCGGCGGCTTACTAGGTCTACTATGGTTTCCAGGCACTTTTCCGGATCGTTTTCTGTCATGAGGAAGCAGTTGTCGGCGGCGGAGTTTGAGAATTCCGGCGTGTCGCCGCCGATGATTTCGTGGGCGGCGGTGACTATGCGGCTTTTGGCGGATTGGCGGAAGACGTGTTTGAGTTCCACGTGCGGGATGCGCGGGCAGGCGATGAGGTCGGCGAGCACGTTCCCCGGGCCGACGGAGGGCAGTTGGTTTTTGTCGCCTACCAATATGAGTTTGGTATCGTTCCTTACGGCCGCTATAAAGCTCCTCATTAGCAGGATATCGACCATTGAGACCTCGTCGAGGATTACGGTGTCGGCGTTTATGGGGTTGGTTTCGCCGCGTTGGAAGGAGAAGCCGCCCTCTCTGCCGCCGGGTTTGAACTCTAGCAGACGGTGGATTGTACGGGCGGCGATGCCGGAGATGGAGCCCATGCGTGCGGCGGCGCGTCCGGTCGGGGCGGCTAGCTCTACCGTCAATCCCATCTCATTGAAGAGCGCAACGATCACCTGCAGGACGGTGGTTTTTCCGGTGCCGGGGCCGCCGGTGAGGATGAATATGCCGCTCTTGGCGGCGATGCGGACGGCCTCTAGCTGTTCCGGCGCGCCTGCCCAGCCGGTTCTCTTCTCGTATTGGGTGATGAAGTTGTCGATCTCCTTGTCGGATAGACGGCGCTCTCCGTTATCGGCGCCGCCGCGAAATCGTTCAGACAGGCGTTGCGCAACCCCCGTCTCTGCGGCGTATAGGTAGGGCAGGTAGACGCACTCTTCTTGACAAATGAGATAATCTTGATTAACGCAGTGGTCGAGCGTATAGAGTATCTGTTCTGGGGTAACGCCGAGAAGCTGCGCCGCCGTCGTTTCTAGTTCCGTTTTGGGCAGGTAGGTGTGTCCGGCAGTGGCGGCGTTTTGCAGGGTGTAGATTAGCCCCGCCTTTATCCTCTTGTAGGAATTGGCGTCGAAACCGATCTTGACCGCGATGGCGTCGGCCTTAATAAAGCCTATTCCCCATATATCGTCTATCAGCGAGTATGGATTTTCGCAAATCCGTTTCTTCGAATCGTCTCCGTAGACCTTGTAGAGCCGGTTGGCCGTGGCCGCCGAAATGTCGTACTCTTGCAGGAAGAGCACGAGGTCGCGGATGTGCCGCTGTTGCGCCCATGAGTCTTTTATTTTGCGAAGCGTCTTTCTGCCGATGCCGGGAATTTCGGAGAGCCTTTCCGGGTTTTTGTCTATGATATTCAGCGTCTCGGTGCCGAATTTCTCTACGATGAGTTGCGCCCGCTTGGCGCCGATGTTGCTGATAAGCCCCGATTCGAGCAGGTGGGTGATGCCCGCCTCGGTGGTGGGCCGTGTGATCTCGTAGCGTTCAAAGGAAAACTGCCGCCCGAAGCGTTTGTGCTGCACCCAGCCGCCATCAAGGGCGACGCTCATCCCCGCACGTACGACCAGCGCCTTGCCCACGCAGACACAAAGTCCGGCGGCGGCGGAGAGGCGCAGGACGCAGTAGCCGGTGTCGTCGTTTTGGTAGGTAATGGTTTCGATGGTGCCTTCGAGACGTTCCATTGGTGAAAAATACTTTATTTTTTATTTTCCCGGAGTATTTTTATTATTTTAATTATTATAACCCTCAACAAAGGATCAAATCCATGACCGCGTTTCTTGACCTCGCCGCCGCCCGTTACTCCGTGCGCAGTTTCTGCCCCGGGGCGATTGAGCCTGAGAAGTTGACGCAAGTGCTCTCAGCCGCGCGCCTTGCACCCACGGCTTGCAATAATCAGCCTCAGCGGATAAAGGTCGTCTCCGCCCCCGCCGACCTTGCCAAGATCGACGAGTGCACCCCCTGCCGCTTCGGGGCGCCGGTCGTGTTGCTGGTCTGCTACGACAAGACCGTCTGTTGGCGGCACCCCGAGAACAACGCCCTGATCAGCGGCGCGATAGACGCGAGCATAGTAACCGCGCACATGATGCTGGCCGCAAAGGATATCGGTCTAGGCAGTTGCTGGGTGATGAAGTTCGACGTCGCAAAGACCGCCAAGCTCTTCGCCCTGCCGGAAAACTTCGTCCCGGTGGCTATGCTGCCCATCGGCTACCCCGCCGCCGACGCCGCGCCGTCTGATAGGCACGAAACGCGATTTGAAGTAGAGAAACTTATCTTTTAGATGTATGGGTCGTATTTTATGAACGATTGTTTTCCTAGTGTCCGTACCAAGCGTCTATAGGGTCGGAATCACGTTGCCATGTGGCAAGGGTCTTCCACTTGGTGTGTTAATGTTCCCAAAAGATTTTAAAGATTTTGAATTTGACTTTAAATAAGGACCGGTTCGCTATGAAAACAAAAAAATCCCAAAAGTATCAACTCTTTACCGTCAGTCTTGTTTTAGTTTTAATCTGCGCCCGCTCGCTAACGGCCCAAGAGTACGGCGGCATAGTGGTTGATCAAAAAACCGGAAGTTCGGTAAAAGACGTTTTAGTCTCGTTGGGACATTCGGAGTTCTATACCCGCACGGACGGAGACGGCAAATTTACCCTTTCAACAACGACATCTATCAACTCTCCACATCATACGTCAAAGACACGGACGGTAAAGGCGCGTTGGAATTTTCGCAGAGGGACGATTGATTTAAGTTCCGCTCCGTGGATAAATTCCGTATCCATTTACACGCTCAACGGCAAAAGGATCTTTAACGGTCAAGTTCCGCCGTCAAGAATTCTTAATGCGCCAACTTTGGCGAAGGGGTCTTACTTACTTGATTTACGTGGGGAACATGGATTACGCAGTTGCGCCCGCGTGGTCATGTCAAACCGAACGGCCTCTTCTTTTACTTTTCACGTCGCAACGCTTTCCGGCGGCTCTCCGCGTCTCACCAAGTCGGCGCACCTTTCATCCTCTCCGGAGCGTCTCATTTTTCGGCACGACGGTTATTATCCCAAAGATGTCAACGCGGACGGCGCTAACGCCAATATGAGCGTTTCGCTTAAGCCGGACGAGAGGAGCTTTGTTTTCGATCAATCAAAAGTACGCGAATACCGCTTTGTTATCAGCGCCGCCGATTCGGCGAAATTGGATAGCGAGGGTTGGAAGGAAGAGTATGTGTCGTCGAATATGACATTCGAGGACACGTCATACGGGCAGATTGGGCTTCGCTATAAGGGGTCGGAGTACTCTCTTCCTAGATGCTTTGGCATGGGCGCCACCGGCAGGACGTGTCCCAAAATATCCTATAAGGTGAAGTTTACGGAGTACAATAAAGATAAGCGGTTTTACGGCATGAAAAAAATTAATTTGCACGCGTTGACCGCGGACGATACGAAGATGCACGATATGCTCGCTTACGAGCTGTATCGGGAGATGGGAATCCACGCTCCGCGAACATCGTACGCCAATGTGTATGTCAACAACCGCCTTGTGGGGCTTTTTTTAGCGGTGGAAGATATTGACGGCAGGTTTACAAAATCGAGATGGCCCGACTACGGAGACGGCAATCTTTACAAGGAGAAATGGCCGGCTTCCAATAAGACGAATTATTACTTGGAGGGCCTCAAAACCAACGACGACCCGGATGACAATCCAAACGTGCGGAGAATGTTGTCATATTATGACGCTATTCAATCTTCGGACGAGCGAACCTTTGAGCAAAATCTCTCTCAATACATGGATTTCGACTATTTTCTGCGCTACATGGCGGTTGACGTGGCAATACAAAACTGGGACGGCATCAGGTCATGGTACAGCGACAAGACCGCGTTAAAGTGGGCGAACAACCATAACTATTATATGTACGAAGAAGAGAACGCGGGCGGTAAAGTCTGGCTTGTTCCGTGGGATCTGGACAATACTTTTTATGAAATCGATCCCTACTATGAAACGGCCAAAGTGCCGCAGTGGAACGAGACTCCGGCGCACTGCGGGGGACACATGATTTGGGGTGATCCGAACCAATTTATCAGACCGCCCAACTGCGACAAACTGACCAAACTTACGGCCTCCGTTTTCTGGGAGCGTTTCGTTAAATTCGGCGAACGGTTTCTGAAAGACCAATTCGCGAATCAGCGGTTGATCGACAAGATAAACGCTCATAGGCAAGTAATTTCTGAATCCGTACGGCGGGATCCGGTCATTAACAGTAATTCCTGGACACACGATGTCAACACGCTTATATTATATTTGCCTGACCTTGCCGCAAAGTTTTCAAATCATATACATTCGATAAAATCGGATCCGAATTCCGATAGGTATTTAAACCCCGCGCAGGTAAATAACTACGAGTTTACGCTTGCCTCCGATAATATGTATTGGGTACAGAAATACTTCTCCGATAACAGCGAGGGTTCCGTTACCCATAACAAGGTAAACCCGCTTGACGGCACGGCGGATATGCGGTTCGATTTTACCTTTAATGAGACGGACGACCCTCAAGAATGGGATGTTTGGGGCAACTTTCAGCCTGAATTTGAACAAGCCGCCGATCTTTCGAATTTAAAGGCGATTCGCATCACCCTGCGTAGCGATAAGGCGAGAAACTGGAGAATCTCTCTCGGTAATTGGGACGTGTACCAAAAATACAAAGCGAGCAGCGAATACGGGTGGGAATTTTCGGTAGCCGCCCAAAAGCAGACGGTTACTTTGGAAATGTCGAAAATCGCGTACCCAAGCTGGGCGAGCGTTAAGCCGGATATTAAGGCAGAGGTGCTGAAAACGGTCAGAACGCTCATGTTCTCACCAAGCGCGCGGTGCGGCGGCGACGGTTTTTTGTCGACGATTCCGGATATTGGGTTTCTGCAGGTGGATAACATAGAGTTTGTTTATTAGAGGAACGAGTGTCACAAATGTTGTGTAAGCGTCTGTACGAGGAATTATATTTTTATACATCCCACAATTAGATATTGTATCCTTCTGGATTGCTTCGTCGTTTCGCTTCTCGCAATGACTGTCATTGCGAGCGCAGCGAAGCAATCCAGAGCGTTAAATAATGAATTGATACATGTTGACCAATAACGAATCAATCACCCCGCTCCAGTCTACGGACCGCGCCGCGATACAAAAGGCAATATGGCTGCTTGCCGCCGTGGCGCTCAACGCCGTTGAACTCGCTATACCGCGATTGCCGTTTCTGCCTTGGCTCAAACCGGGGTTTGCCAATATCATCACCGTCTTGTGGATAATGAAATACGGTTTCGGGGACGCGCTCCTATACACCGCGTTACGGGTTTGGATATCCGGTTTTTATTTTGGATTCTCACTGTTCACGCTGACACTGAGTCTAAGCGGCGGGGTGCTTTCAACTACGGCGATGTTTATAGTGTGGACCGCATTGGGACGGCGCGGGCTTACGGGGACGGTGGGGATGGCTATTGTCGGGGCGCTGTTTCATAATGTCGGGCAGTTGGCCGTTATATATATAATGATGTCGCGAAACATGGGAGTGTTGGGGCAGATACCGTTTATGCTATGCGCGGCGGTGGTATTCGGCGGGATTGTAGGGGCGCTTGCGCCTAGCGCGGGGAGGGTTCTTGGGTTTGAGGCGGAGGGTGTCGGCAGTATTGGTACGGATAGTATAAATACAAATCGTACTAAGACGGCTTTTCCAGCCAAATTGATAATCGCCGCAACATTTGCGGTGTCAATATCGCTGATGTTCATCAATAATTTATACGTCCTGATCTCCGCAGTGATAATTTATTCTTTGGTGTCATTTTCGCTGAATCTTAAAAAACCTTCCGTATTAATCTATCCGATAAAATTCTACACGTTATTCCTATTCGTGGCCTTCACAAATCTGTTTTTCTCTTACGGCAAACGTATAGACGCCATCCCATTCATCACAGAGGAGGGTATAATCGCGTTCGTCAAGCAATCCCTGCGTCTATGGTGCTGGCTGCAGACCGTCCACATTTTGAATCGGTTCGATTTCCATAAATCATTTATTGGCATACTGTACAGATTTTTTCCGAATAAAAAAGATACCTTAGAGGCCGGGATGATCGCGCTTGAGCATTTTCCTGAAGTTATGAAGCTGTCAAAATCGTCGAAGAAGTTTTCCGTCAAGACATTAATAACCGATCCTAAGGCTGTGTTAACGGGATATGTGGAGATGGTGACGGATAGGATTGCACGGCTAAACCACAAAGCCTTAAAGCCTTAAAATCTTTTAAATCTTTTTTAGACGAAGCCTTCGGCTTCATAGATAAATGCGGGGCTAAACCCCGCATTTTCAATCAAAATCAAAGTCAAAACACTGGATTGCTTCGTCGCTTCGCTCCTCGCAATGACTGTCATTGCGAGTGAAGCGAAGCAATCCAGTCTTTTGACTTTGACTTTGCAGTTGACTGAAAATCGGGGGTTTAGCCCCCGATTTATCTATGGAAGGCGAAGCCTTCCGTCTAAAAAAGAATTTGATTTTAAAGACTTTAAAGACTTTGATTTTATGGGTTTAGCCCCCGACTTATCTATATTTCAACAAAAAGGTGTGATTTCGGGCGGGGCGGTTTATTATATTTAGGTATGGAATCGGGGGCGTAAAGTACGCCCTATACGATGCAATTTAACGATGAAAGGGTATTTCATGAGGATTACTACGGTGATTAAGGCTATGGCGCTCTTGGCGCTCCTTGCGGGGATGGCGGCGGCGGGGGTGAAGTACGTGGCGGTCGTGGAGACGGATGTAGACGCTTCCTCCGGCGCGTCCGACGAACTGAAACCTGCGGAGGTCAGGGAGATAACGGCGGAACTCCGCAGACAGGCTACGGAAAACCTGCCGCGAGACAAGTACAGCGTTATGACTTCGGAAACAGTCCAATCGATGGGCGGCGCGGTGCTTGAGGAGTGCGCGGAGGA
>Ga0182488_12525_pt1 | contig 37523 bp, 20 predicted proteins | sample TergutNc150P3_FD_120830 | JGI IMG/M metagenome (GOLD analysis project Ga0182488, IMG submission 120830) | reverse complement strand
TGTATGGAAAAGGTCTCCTCCGTTTGCGGCCGCTCCGGCGGGTTGTCGGCCACTACCTCGGCGTTCGTTTCGCGGACGACGCTCCCGGCGGCGGACGGCGCGGCGGCTGAGAATGAGGGTTCGCCGCCGTATTGACCGGCCGGCGCCGGCTCGGCGTAGCCGCCGGAGCGGCTTTTGGCCATCCACGCCTCGACCTTGGTCAGCGCGATGAAAGTGAAGACGGAGGCGCATACGGAGAGCAGCAAGGTGGCCGCGGCTATGAGCAGCTTTGGCGTAACCGTCCCGCGGTTATCGGAGAGGTATGATTTTAGGTCGGCGCGGCGTTTCTGCATAATCAACAAAAATAATACGCGCCCGCTTGCGCCGGCGCGTGCCCATAAAATATTTATTTATATACAATGGACATTCTGACAGCAGAAAACGTAACCAAGGTCTACCGCCGCGGCTTCCGCGCCGTCCGCGTGAACGCCGTGACCGGCGTCTCTTTCGCCCTGGCCGGGAACCGCATCACCGGCTTCGTAGGCCCTAACGGCGCGGGAAAGACGACGACCATCAAAATGGCTATGGGCCTTGCGCGTCCGAGCTCCGGCCGCATAACGCTGATGGGCAAGGACTCCAGCCTCCCCTCGGCGCGCGGCGGCGTAGCCTACGTCTCCGAGCAGCCGTACTTCTACAAGCACCTGACCGTGGGCGAGACGGTCGACTTCTCCGCGCGTCTGGCGGGAATAAAGCGCCAAGCCGTAGACGCCGAGCGCAAGCGGGTTCTGGCCGCCGTAGAACTTACCGGGCGCGAGTCATCCAAAGTCCGCAACCTCTCCAAAGGCTTGCAGCAGCGCCTGAACATGGCCTGCGGTCTGTTGGGCGACCCAAAACTGCTAATATTTGACGAACCGATGAGCGGCCTTGACCCACCGTCGCGCCGCTTGTTCAGATCCTTGTTCAAAACTTTGGGCGACGAGGGCCGGACAATCTTTTTCAGCACCCACGTCCTTGAGGATATAGAAACGGTCTGCCAAGACGTGGTAGTCCTAGACGGCGGAAAACTGCGCTTAACAGGCAGCGTGGCATCGTTACTGGACAAAGGAACGCTGGGAACAGAGTTGACCGTCCCGTCATTACCTGATAACATTGCCGATGAACTAAAAAATGAAGGTATAGAGATATCGCCGTTGCCGGACGGAGGCGCGACAATATTCGTCCCGATAAAAATAAACGCCGAATCGTGCCAAAGAAAGCTATATGAAAACAACATATTCTGTCAATCGATACAGAAAAGATCAATGCCGTTAGAATCGTTATTATATGGATAAAGACGTCTGAATTAGGATTTATAGGATTGCCTACGGCGAGATAAACACGTTGGCTTCGCCGAGATAAACAAGTTTAAAGGATTATAGGATTAAAAGGATAAAAGATGCGCACAATCTACTTAGTCGCCCTAAACACATTTAAAGAGACCGTCCGCAACAAGGTTCTCTACAACATCCTATTGGTCGCCGCCGTCGTCCTCCTGCTGGCCATGTCTTTCGGCGACCTCTCCGTGATGTCGCGTGTTCAGGTTATGTCCGACTTCGGCCTCGCCACCATGTCGCTGACCGGCCTCCTCCTCGCCGTCTTCATAGGCGTGGGCGTTCTCGGCGCCGAGATCGCTGACAAGACGGTCTACGGCGTGCTCTGCAAACCGGTCGACCGTATACAGTTCATTGTCGGCAAGTTTTCGGGCCTCTTCGTCACGCTAGCCTTGAATTTCCTGCTGATCGCGCTGATATTCGTAACGGCGATAACGATAATGACCGGCCACGCCCCGCGTGCGGAGATATTCTCCGCTGTACTGCTGCTGCTTGTCGAGATGTCGGTAATCATAGCCGCGGCGATAGCGTGGTCTTGCTTCACGACGCCTACGCTGGCCGCGATCTTCACCCTCTCATTCTACGTAGCCGGCCACCTGAACGACCTGATCACCCTTAGCGCCGACGCCCAATCGAACCCGTTTGTGAAGACAATCCTGACAGCCTTGCACTATATCCTACCAAATCTAGAGTATTTCAACATCCGCACAGCCGTAGTCTTCGGCCTGACCATAGCCCAAGGCCACATATTTTTCGCGACAATTTACGGGTTATTATATACGGGATTACTATTATTGATTTCATCTATCTTATTTGATAGAAAAGACTTATAATAGAATTAAAATCAAATTCTTTTTTAGACGAAAGGCGCTACGCGCCTTTCATAGGATATGCGGGGCTAAACCCCGCATATAAAGTCAACGTCAAAAGAAAAAAGCCTTTGACTTTGATTTTGACGTTATATGCGGGGTTTAGCCCCGCATATCCTATGAAGCCGAAGGCTTCGTCTAAAAAAGATTTAAAGACTTTGACTTTGGTGTTGACTATGAAAAAAACAATATACATACTAATAATCGCCGCCCTTCTCTTCGCGGGCATTGTAGCGGCCAACATCCGCCTATCCTCCATCCGAGCCGGCGACTCCTCCCAAAAGCTCGAAAGCATGGCCTACCTCCCCGGCAGCGAGCGGGTCAAGCCCTTTATGCTCGGCTTCAACACGACCTACGCGCATTATATATGGATTAGCGCCATGATCTACTTCGGCGAACACCTTGACAGCGACAGGCAGTTCAAGTGGCTGACACAGATGATCGATATGATCACGCGCCTCCACCCGCACTTTAGCGAAGCCTACGAGTTCGCCGGGCTTATGATCCCAGACGTCTGCCATGATCCCGACGCGGCGCGGATAATATTGGAGCGCGGGATGAACACGCTGGGCGGCATCAGCTGGAACATACCGTTTTACTTGGGTATGCTGTATAGCAGGTACTACGACGATCCGGAGCGGGCGGCGTTCTGTTTCACGGCGGCGGCGAAGGTGCCGAGTCCGCAAAGCGGAAAGCTGGCGCGGCTGGCGGCGCGCTTCTATGAAAACGCGGGGCGGCAGGACGAGGCTATGGATGTCCTGCTGTTTTTGTATGAAACAAGCGAGAATCCGGAGGTGAGGAGGCATATTGAGGGGAAGATTGAGGAGATTAAGTCAAAGCCTTAAAGTCAAAAGAATAAAATCAAAGTCTTTAAAATCATTTTTAGACGAAAGGCGCTACGCGCCTTTCATAGGATATGCGGGGATAACTTGTTTATCTCGGCGAAGCCAACTTGTTTATCTCGCCGAAGGCAAACCCCGCATATAAAGTCAACGTCAAAGTCACAAAAATTTACATCGTTCGTTTCGCAAAATATATTTTCTGATGATATGAGAAGCGTTCGATCAATACTACTGAAAACTAGCGGTATTATGCTGATGACTGTCTGCGCCGTCTTTGCCGCCGACGGGGACGGCGACTCTGCGGTTATCGGGGCTTCGGGGGTCAGCGTTTACGGGGATATGGCGGCGGAGGCTGTGGTTTCGCCCCGCTCGGCGGCGCTTTCGGCTTCCGATCTGGCTGTTAACGTTTTCGGGCCTGTCGCCTCTAACCCCTCTCTGGCCGCGCGCTATGCCGCGCCGGAGGTTACGGCGGCGTACTCTTCTTACTACGGCGGCGCGTTCAGCGCCTCGGCCCTTAATTATACCGGCGGGGCGGGTGAGGGCGGCGGGGTCAGCGTCACGGTCGCCTACCTCCTTATACCGGGAATAGAGGACACTCGCGGCGTCGACGTCGGCGCGCTTGACGACGGCGATATCAAGGCCTTCTCCGCCTCGGACGTGTGGGTTCGCGCGGCCTACGGTCACGGGTTCAAAACGGCGGGCGCGGATTACTACGCCGGCGCGGCGGCGACGTTCCGGCGGCGCGGCATAGACGAGGCCTCCGCTTACGGCATCGGCGCCGACCTCGGCGTCACGGCCTCTTTCAAGAAGCCCTCCCTCTGCGCCGCGCTCCTTTGGGAGAACGTGCGCTACAGCGCCGTTAAGTGGAAGGGGTACACGGAGGAGGTGCCGCAGCATTTGCGCGCGAGCTTGGCGTTCGAGCGCAGCGACCCGTACATCTACGGTCGCATAGCGCTCTTTTATACGTCGCCGGATCTGTTTTTTAACGAGGGGATAAACGCCCAGGACGAGATAGGGGACAGGGAGGAGAGCCGCTCGCCGGCGGCGCGGACGCTCTCCGACGGGGCCGGCATCCTGTTCACGGCCGGCCGCTACGGCGTAGAATACACGATAATGAACACGCTGTCGCTGCGGGCGGGCTTCAACAGCGACGGGTACACGCTCGGGGCGGGGCTGACCTTGTTAGACGGACGCGCCGGCGCCGACGTCTGCTACATCGGCCACGAGCTGGCGGGGACGGTGAAGGTCAGCGTTACGTATAGGTGGAAAGAAGAGAATAAGTGAGTCAAAGGATGTCTGAACTAGGATTATTAGGATTAAGAAAAAGATTATAGGATTAAAAACACTTCATTACTTTATTGAAAGGATAGAAGTGCCATGATAAAGATAGGGCGTTTTACTGTTGTCAGCGTCATCCTTTTGACGGTTTTGTTGTTTGAGTGCGGTCCGGGCCCGAAAGTGTTCGCGCAGCGTATGAACAGCAGCGACGTTAAGGTGCGCCGCGAGGCCGCCAAGGAGCTGCGCGGGCAGCCGCGCGACTCCCGGCTCGTTCCTATCATCCTGCAGGCTTGCCGCGACCCTGACGTGGACGTGCGCGTGTACGGCTACTACGCGATAGGCCGTGTCGACGCCCGCGCCGAGGGTGTTGTGAGCGCGCTGATAGACGGGATGATCGACACGTCGGTTCAGATCCGCCGCGCCGTGACCTCGTCTATGGGGTCGCTCGACCCGTTCCCCAACACCTGCCTGCCGCACTTGGTCAAGCTGCTCATAGATCCCGACGAAAAGACCAGAAAACTGGCTTTCGCGGCGGTCTCCGACATGGGGCGCGACGCCATGGGGTCGCTTATACGCAACATAGACTCCAAAAACGACAAAATGCGGCTCGCGGTTATCAACGTGATGGCCCAGATAGGGGAGCCGGCGAAGTCCGCGCTGCCTAAACTGCGGCAGATAGCCCGCGAAGACCCGGACGAGGCGATGCGGTCGGCGGCGGAGAAAGCGGTAAAATTTATTGAGAATTAGGGTATAGATTGACTTTTTAAAGAGAACCAATTATTTTAGTTTAATAGGAGGAGGTTTGGGTCAATATGATGAAGACAGAGACAGGAAAAAGCCCGTTTACACGGCGGCCGAGGTCGAAATCAATTATACCGTACGCGCTTTCCGCCGTATTGGCATTATCCGTCGCGGGCCTTTCGTTTGCGGAGGTTCCCCCTTGGGAGAGGCTGATGGAGCCTGCCGAGCCTGACACGGAGGCGATAAAGAGGGCCGCCGAGGAGGCGGCCAAGCCCAAACCCGCCCCCGAACCGGCGCCGCAGCCAAGCGCTTCCAACAAGAAGGAGCAGGAGAAGAGGGAGAGAGAGAAGCGGGAGGCGGAGAAGAGAGAGCAGGAGAGGGTAGAGAGAGAAAAGAAAGAGGCGGATAAGAAAGAGCAGAAGAGGATAGAAAAAGAGAAGAAAGAGGCCGAGAAAAAAGAGCAGGAGAGGCTGAAGAAGGAGAAGAAGGAGCAGGAGAAGAGGGATAAGGAGAAGAAGGCTCAGGAAAAGAAGGCCGGCGGAGCCGCCGCGAGCGTCCCGGCGCCCGCCGCCGCTGAAGCGCCGGCGCAGCCCGAACCGGCCAAGCCCGTGCAGCCTGCCGAGTCGAAAAAACAGCCTGAACCGGCCAAGCCCGAGCCTGTCAAGCCCGACGCGCCCGCGAAGCCAGCCGAACCGGTCAAGCCCGAACCGGCCGCGAAGCCCGCCGAACCGGCCAAGTCCGAGCCTGTCAAGCCCGAACCGGCCGCGAAACCCGCCGAGCCTGCCAAATCCGAACCGGTCAAGCCCGAACCGGCCGCGAAGCCAGCCGAACCGGTCAAGACGGAACCTGTCAAACCCGAGCCGGCCGCAAAGCCCGCCGAGCCGGCCAAGTCGGAACCTGCCAAGCCCGACGCGTCCGCGAAGCCCGCCGAGCCTGCCAAATCCGAACCGGTTAAGCCTGAGGCGCCCAAACCGGCAGAACCCGCCAAGACGGAACCGGCGCCGTCCAAACCCGCCGAACCCGCCAAGTCGGAGGCGGCTCCCAAACCGTCTGAACCCGCAAAGTCCGACGCGGCGTCCAAGCCGGCCGAACCGGCCAAAGCGGACGCGGCGCACAAACCGGCCGAACCCGCAAAAGCCGCGGAACCGGCGAAGCCTGCCAAGGCGTCGACCAAATCATCCGAGCCGGTTTCACCCGCCCCCGTCGCTTCTGAGCCGTCCGCGCCGGAGACCGAGCCGTCTGCGGTTGACGGCGGTACGGATCAGGAAGGGCCGAAGAGCGAGCCGGTCCGCCGCAGGAACAAGCAGTCCGCGTCCGGTTCGGTTTTAGAGACGGGCAAAATGCGCCTAGGCATACGTGCCGCGCTGGGTATCGGCGGGCTTGGGGGGCATCAGCCGGCCTATCTAGATGTTGAAGTTGGCGAAGTTAGCGAAAAATTGAGCAAATCCGACGTATTTTATGAATTGGATGATAACAACAAACCTGTTTACCTCCACGTTTACAATGACAATAAGGTAGAACTAGGTTCCTCGCTCAGCGGCGGAGTCAGCCTGATTATGCTGAATCGGATAAACGATCTTCTAAGCCTGTCTTGCGAATTGCAATACTCGTTTTACGTAGCGAGCGGGAATATTTTGGATGATAAAGCAAAGGTGTCAAAATGGCCGATGAGCGAAGTTAATGTGGAACTGCACTATTTAGAGATCCCGGTGCTGCTCCGCATAAACGCCGAGGAGGCGCTCGGTTTCCCGATTTACGGGGAGGTAGGCCCGCAGTTCGGTTTCAACGTCTACGCCAGAAGAACGGAGTGCGAAGACAACGCTTTGAAAATATACAAGCCGAACAGCGACATCTTCGCGATAGGCCCCGTTATCGGCGCCGGTATCGATTTAGACCGAATTAACATAGGCCTGCGGACGTATTTCGGGTTGACGACGTACCAAGAGCTGGACGGGGGAAGGCCGTGGTCAATTACGCTGGGCTTGACATCGTTCTTTTAAAGTCAAAAGCTTTAAAAGCCTAAAGGCTTTTAATAAAGTCAAAGTCAAGTTCTTTTTTAGACGAAAGGCTTCGCCTTTCATAGGATATGCGGGGCTAAACCCCGCATATAAAGTCAACATCAACGTCCCCTTCGACTCCGCTCAGGGGACTAAAAGGTCACTGAGCGAAAGATAAAGTCAAAAGGTCACTGAGCGAAGTCGAAGTGCCCTTTTGACTTTGATTTTGACGTTATATGCGGGGTTTAGCCCCGCATATCCTATGAAAGGCGCGTAGCGCCTTTCGTCTGAAAATGATTTTAAAGATTTTGATTTTAAGATTTTGATTTTAAGGAGCCCAAATCTCAATGTCTTTCACCCCCGTCATTCCGTACGCCTATCTGCTATCAGGCTTCGTAGTCTTGTATTTCGGCGCGGAGTGGCTTGTGGGCGCTAGCGCGCGCCTTGCCGTCCGTTTCGGGGTCAAGCCTTTGCTCGTGGGCGTGACCATTGTGGCTATGGGCACGAGCGCCCCGGAGTTCGTGGTGAGCGTGATGGCGGCGCACAACGGCGTCGGCGGCATTGCCGTGGGAAACGTGGTCGGGTCCAACATCTGCAACACCGCTCTGGTTCTCGGACTCTCGGCTCTGATATGCCCTATACTTGTGTCTAAGCAGTTCTTCAAGTTTGACATACCGGTACTGATAGGCGCCTCTTTTTTGGGGTGGTATTTTCTGAATGACGGCGTGATACAAGTTTGGGAGGGCGTAGTGATTCTGGCGCTCTTCGCCGGATACATGACCTACAATATCGCCAATGCGAAGACGGAGAGCGGCGGCGACGCGGAGGCGGCCGTCGCGGACGGTAAAAAAGTCTCGGTCGTCAAGAACGCGCTGCTCGTGCTGCTGGGCTTGGGAATGCTCATGGGCGGCGCGAATCTCTTGGTCAAAGGCGCCGTGGAAATAGCCGCGAGCTTCGGCATGAGCAAAGCGGTCATAGGGCTGACGATAGTGGCTTTCGGCACAAGCCTGCCGGAGCTCGCAACATCGGTGGTGGCCGCGCTCAGGAAGCACAACGACATAGCGATCGGAAACGTGGTCGGCTCCAACTTATTCAATATTCTTTGCATCCTAGGCGTCGTAGGCGCTATGGGCCCGGTTAATACGGTCGGCGCCGGCGAAGACCGGGGCGTGGAGTTTAACGACCTGATGATCATGTCGCTTATAAATTTCGTACTATTGACACCGCTGATAGCGAAACGTAAATTAAATAGGTGGATAGGCGGCTTGCTGACGGGGACTTACGCGGCGTATTTGCTGATGCTGGCGCTGCATATATTCTGATATTGGAGACAATTATCTTGACGATAACAGCGGTTTTAGGCAAAAGCGCGATAACCCAAATAGTCTTCGCCCTCGGTATGCTGATGGTGATAGGCGACTTCGCCGCCACGCTATTCACCATAGCCTACCAGCGGTTTATCTACAAGAAGCGCCGCGCCTCTTACGATCCCGCATATACCCCTTTTTGCAGTATCGTTGTACCTTGTAAAGGCGTTCCCAAGAATTTCGGCGACAACCTCCGCGGATTCCTGCAGTTCGATTACCCCGATTACGAAGTCATATACGTTACCGAGAGCGCGGACGACGACGCCGTGCCGGAGATTAAGAAGATACTTTCGGAGGATAGCCGCGCCAAGTTTGCCGTGGCCGGTCTCTCCGAGCGGAACGCTCAGAAGAACCACAATATGCTGGCGGCGCTGCGCGAGGCGCGCCCCGATTCGGAGGTCTTTGTCTTCGCCGACTCCGACATCAAGCCGGGCGTCCGCTGGCTTAGAGAGATAGTGCTGCCGCTCCAGAGCGATAAAGTCACCGTGACGACCGGCTTCCGCTGGCTCCTCCCGGCCAAGGGCACAATAGGGGAGCTTTGCCACGCCTACGTCAACATCTTCATCTACACCTGCTTCTGCACGGCGAGTTACGTGGGCGGGGTGGGCCTTTGGGGCGGCACCATGGCCGTCAGGCGGCGGGATTACGAGGAGCTGGGCGTGGAAAAGGCGTGGAGCCGCGCCGCCGTGGACGACATGAGCCTCTCCGCGCTGGCGCTCAAAAACAGGCGCAAAGCAGTGGTGGTCGCCGATTGCATCACGAAGAGCGACGACCTCCTGCCCACGATGGGCGCGACCGTCTCGTGGTTCGAGCGGCAGATCATGTACCTCAAGTCCTACCAGCGGGTTCTGTGGGTCTTTCCGGCGCTGCCGATGGCGCTGCTAGCCGGGTGGCTCATACTGCTCCTGCCCTACGCGGCCTTCGCGCCGTATATCATAACCGAGCCCACGACCTTTATGGAACAAGGCGGCGGCGCGTCGCTGATATTCATACTCGGCCACACAGCCGTGGCGATGCTCTACCCCGCGCTAGGCAAGATGCCGTTCTTCGGCCGCTTTTTGCTCTTCCAGCCGGTTCTCAGGCTGGCGCAGATGGCCTCGTATTTGAAGACGTGGGCTACAAGGACTATCACTTGGGCCGGGATCAGATACAAGCTGGACTTTAAGGGCGATGTCCGCGAGATAGACAGGGGAGGCGGTTGAATGCGCTGCGCCGTCTTCGCCTCCGGCAACGGAAGCAACTTCCAGACCCTGTTAGACCGCCGCGCCTCCGGCGACCTCATACACGCCGACTTCGTTTTGATGGTCGGCAACAACAGCAAAGCCGGAGCGTTCGACAGAGCGCGGGCTCACGGAATACCTACGCTGCACATAGCCCCCTCGCGCTTCCCGACCGAGGAAGCCTACGCCGAACGCCTCTCGTCGGCCCTAAAAGAGGCCGGGGTTGAACTGATAACGCTGGCCGGATACATGAAAAAGCTCCCCCCCGCCATAGTAGCCCTGTACCGAAACCGCATACTGAACATCCACCCCGCCCTCCTTCCCGCTTTCGGCGGCCAAGGTATGTACGGCTCGAACGTCCACAAAGCGGTGATAGACTACGGCGCCAAAGTCTCCGGCGTGACAGTGCATTTCGTAGACGACGAGTACGACCACGGCCCGGTCATCCTGCAAAAAGCCGTCCCGGTATTGGATGATGATAATGAACAAACCCTCGCCGCCCGTGTGCTGCAAGCCGAACACGAGTGCTATTGGCAAGCGGTGGAAGCTGTGGCGGCCGGGAGGATAAAAATTATTGAACGACGTGTTATACGGTGTTGATGTTGACGTTGACTTTATATGCGGGGTTTATCCCCGCATATCCTATGAAAGGCGCGTAGCGCCTTTCGTCTAAAAAAGAATTTGACTTTAAAGAATTTGATTTTAAAGATTTTGACCTTTGGCTTTTACTATGCAAAATCTAAAAAATTTAACGTTACCCCAGCTTGAAGACTTCGTCCTTTCTATAGGCGAACAGCGTTTCCGCGCTAAACAGATCTTTAAGTGGATGTACCAAAAGCGCCTCCCCGACTTCTCCGAAATGACCAACATGCCCAAGACCCTGCGCGCCGCCCTCTCCGAACACGCCACCATCGCCAAGCTAACCCCCGTCCGAACCCTAGAATCCTCCGCCGGCGACGCCGTTAAGTTCGCCTTTGCTCTCAATGATGATCCAGACACCGCCGGCTATGCCGTCGAAAGCGTCCTTCTTATAGACGGCGAGCGCCGCACCGCCTGCCTCTCCTCCCAGCTCGGCTGCGGCCTAGGCTGCGCCTTCTGCGAGACGGCCAAGCTGGGCTTCATCCGCAACCTCGCGCCCTCCGAAATTCTGGGGCAGCTGATCGGCATGAACGACTACCAAGCCGCCCGCGGCGACAGGGTCGTGACCAATGTCGTCTTCATGGGGATGGGCGAGGCGCTCAGCAACTACGAGAGCTTCATGACCGCCCTCTCCGTGATAATGCACGAGGAGGCCTTCAACTTGGGCGCCCGGCGGATCACCGTCTCCACGGCTGGCGTCGTGCCGAGCGTGGAGAGGCTGATGGGCGAGGGTTTGACGATAGGCCTGGCCATATCGCTAAACGCGTGGAACGACGTTATGCGCGGCGAACTCATGCCGATCAACAAGAAGTACCCCATAGCGGCCTTGGTCGACGTCGCAAAACGCTACTATAGCCGGACGGGCAGGCGGGTCACTTTCGAATATGTGCTGATAGAGGGCAAAACCGATACTCCTGAGGCGGCGGAGGCGCTTTCCGGGCTTCTGGGCGGTTTTCCGTGCAAGGTGAACCTGATACCGGTGAACCCGGTCGATCCCGATATGGCGGCGCCTGACGACGGCGCGGTTCAGAGGTTCGCCGACGCGCTGTACGGGCGGGGGCTGGCGGCGACGGTCAGGAAGAGCCGCGGGCGGGACGTCTTCGGGGCCTGCGGGCAGCTGACGGCGGAGCTGATAAAGTCAAATTATTAAATTCAAAAAAATATTTTTTTTCCGCCACCCCATACCGAAAATGATTATATTAAAATATAATATTGTACACCGCCGCGCGGCGGGGTGCTTTGTCGTTTTTTGGCGCGATATTTTAGGGATATTATATCAATACGGTCAATAATAGCTAAATTAACGGCGTAATCGTTATGCCGCTGTGCGGCCGAATGACGATAGTTGTTGCATTGCGGCTGTTTTGGTGTTATAATATAATAATTGTTGTGACGGTGAAAATAACTATAATAATGTAATAAACGATTACGGGGAGGCCTGTTATGAGGACGAAATGCGGAAAAACGCTGTCGGCCGCCGCTTTTGCGGCGCTGGTTTTCGGGGTTTTGGTTATGGCCGGGGGCGCGTCCGCCCAGGTCAAGGTCGGGGTGACGTTCTACGACTTCCGCTCGAACCGGTCGAACCCTGAGTTTGAGCAGCCGCACAAAGGCGGGGTGTCTAAGGGCATGGTGGCGAGCACGCTTGACGCCGATAACAAGCCGACGCTGGGTCCCAGCCCTATGCGGAACTACGGAATCCAGCATTGGTTCAGGGATTGGAATACCTACACCGCCGGGCCGTACTCCAAGGGCAAGAACATCGCGCCCAAATACGACCCGACCACGGCCATCGGCACCAACGCGACGACGAATTGGGACACCGAAAATAAGGCGAACGTCGTGCTCTTGGATGAGTTCGCGAACGTCGGCCACGACACGTCGTTCAAGAACATAGTCATTAAGGACAGTTTGGAATTTACGCCGGTTCGCGGCTCTCAAGATATGTACGAGTTCAGCAGAGAGGGCAGAGACGACGGTACCGGAAACAGCTTCTTCTATTTGGATAACCGCGGTTTCGGGAATGAGAGCCGCTCGCATAATTACTCGTTCACCATGGAGATGGTGTTCGATTTTCAGGCCAAGAAGGGTATGGTGTTCAATTTCAGGGGCGACGACGACGTGTGGGTGTTCATAGACAAGAATCTTGTGCTTGACATAGGCGGAATACATGGGGCGCAGAGCGATAATTTCAGCTTAGACAAAGTCTTGTCCGCTGACGAAATGGGCAAGACCCATACGTTGCGCGTCTTCTACGCCGAGCGCCACACGAACGGGTCGAACATCCTCATTTCGACCAATATCGTGGCCCCGCCCTCCGGCGTGGGCATAAGCACGGAGAACAACACCAGCGATAAAGTCGTCAGCGGCTCCGGCGGGTCGTTTGATAAGGCGGCAGACTCGACGCGCACCTTGTACAGCGTGGTCTACGACGATAACAAAAATCCGATGGATACGAGCAAGTACAATTGCGCGAACGTTACGTGGACGATAAACGGCGTGTTCGCCGGCACGGGATGCAGCATCCAAGTCAAGGACTCGGTGGTGAGAGCCGAGGGCGTAAAGATAGAGGTGACCTACAAAGACCCCGACGCCGGCACCCTCAAAGGCGAGACCAAGATGAACGTGAAGGCCCTGCCGCCAGTCGCTATACACATCCAGCGCGACTCGCTGCCCAAACCCTCCACCACCGCGCCTAAGAACAGAAGCGACGACATATACTTCGGCCCCGGCGACAGCGAAATCAGGGTTTACGCCGTTCTGCGGGACAAGTACGGCAATTTCGCCGGATACGCAGTGAAAAAGAGCGGCGGCAGCAACGATTGGGGGGCCGACGCGGACGCGCAGTGGAAGAGCGACGACGAAGCCGTGGCCAAAATATCCTCGGCCACGGGTAAAAGCGCCCTCATCGTCAAGCAGTTTGAGGGAGAAGGCGACAAGGGCAACCTGATAGTCTCATATAACGCTTGCTGGACCGAACGCTCGGGGAAAGTGTGCGTCACCCTCTCCGACACGGTCGCGGTGGGCAGCAAGAGCGAAGGCCAGATAGCCATAGGCCCCAACCCGTTCGTGAACGGCCCGTCCGGGAAATCGATCGGCGACGCTTTCAAGAACTCGAAAGTATTGGAATTCTACAAGGACGCGATAACCGAGGCCGGCGGCGAGAGCGCCAAAGGCGTGCTGATTTCGGTGAACGCGCCCAATCCCATAGACGGAAAGAAAAGCGCTGACGGAAAAGAGCGCTACGGCAAAGTCGTCATATACGACGCGGTGGGCAACGTGGTAAGAACGGAGACCCTCTACAGGTCTAACGGGGCGAGAAGCTCCTACGGATACGTCTGGGACGGAAAGAACACGAACGGCAGATACGTGGGGCCGGGAGCGTACTTGGTGCGCGTGTCGGGCACGGTCAAGGGCGAGACGTTTAAGTACCAGAGGATGGTCGGGGTAAAGAAATGACGGATCAGGAGCTGAAGGATTTGGTCGCGAGCCTTGCCGATGATCGCAAGAAATCTCGCGAGGAATTCGACCGGCGGATGGAAGAAACCGCCCGGGTAATGGAAGAAACCGTTCGGGTAATGGAAGAACTCGGGCGCAAAGTAGACAAAGTCTGCGGCAAGGTCGGCGGGACAGATGAAAGCCGTTCTAGTTTGGATAAGGTAATGGAAGAACTCGGACGTAAAGTAGACAAAGTCTGCGGCAAGATGGGCGGGATAGACGAAAACCTCGGCCACCATGCCGAACAGTTCTTTCAGGACGTGTTCGAAAGAAAAAGGGAATTCGGCGGGATAAAGTACCCAGAAGTGATTCCTAACTTCGGACGCAACGACAATATCGGAAAAATAGAAATCGACGTAGCGATGTTTAACGGAAGCTCAGTGGCCCTGATCGAAGTGAAAAACAGGATACACCCGGACTTCGTAACGGAATTCGTGCAAGAACGCGTTAAAAAATTTAAGGAGCTGTACCCTCAATACAACGATTGCAATATATATCTCGGTATAGCCGGCTTCTCTTTTGACGATAAGGTATTAATAAGGGCGAAAGAGAACGGTATCGGTATCGTAAAACAGGCCGGAGACAGCGTTGAAATTGAGGCGGAGAACCTGAAGGCGTATTGATGTTGACGTCGTAGAGACGCGATTTATCGCATCTCCGTATAAATATAAATATACAATATAAAGAACAATTAATTAAGGAGGGTATCAAAATGACCGCTTTATTTACGAAAGCCGGACGAGTTAGCGCATTTGCGGCGCTGCTTGTGGTCGCCGTCGCCGCGGGGGCGTTCGCGCAGAACGGGAAGAGGAAGACGCCGGGGTCGGATATTTGCGTGGCGAAGAAGATGGCGGACTATGAGGACGCGAACTATGACGGCATACAAAAGGCCGTCAACGCGGCTAGGCCGGGGCAGGTTATTGAGATACTTGATACGGAGACGTATGAAGAACAGGTGACGATTGACGGGCGGGATAAAAGCCCTTGGATCGGCTCGCAGACTGTGGGGAAGAACGGGATAACCATCAGGTACGTTCCGCCGGGAGGGGCTAAAGCGGCTTGGAACCATCCGAGGCCTACTATAAAGTATAGGGATATAACCAATACGCACCCGCAAAATAATACGGAGGCTAAACGGGATAACGAATTGACCGGAGCCGGTAACTTTGAGACTAACGGGGCGTTGCGCATTTTACGGGCCAAGAACGTCACAATTGAGGGTATCGCGGTTGACGGGGGAGGCCCGTTTGCTTTTGGAGCGACAGGCGTATGGTGCGATAAGAACGGCGGGAATTGCAATCCGCTGTTTCACGGAAACGCCGCTATAACGCTTGCGGTGGCGGGGCAGGTTACAATCAGGGATTGCGACCTCAAGAACGCGTATTTCGGAATAAACATAAAAGATAGAAACACGGGCGGCGTTTTCGGAAATCCGAACGTGGCGGACCAAGACACTACCGTTCCGCTCTCCAATTTCGGTTTGGTGGGCGGACATCTCTTTGAGTACAACAAGATAAACAATAACGTGGTGGGTTTGTTCTTTGAGTCGGCGTGGGATTTGGGGTCTACCGTACGTTATAACCTTATTTATGGCAACAAGATAGCTAATCAGCCGAATATTGCGAGTTTGCCGGAACCGAACAACCAAAACGCCGGAGCGTTCATGTTTAAGGATATGTATCTCTCGCCGGTGGCGATTTATAACAATACGTTGTACGATAATTCCGGAAACTTCTGCGGCCATTGGCAGGCCGGAGGGCAGCACTTGGTTTTCAACAATATATTCAGCAAATCAAGGCCTAGCGAGAATAAAGGCAACGACCACATGTCGATGGACGGAAAATTCCCCTTCCGTATGTACCACTGCGTTTTTTCCACCGACTCGTCCTACCTGCAATTACAGCGGCAGGATAATTATTGCAGCAGCAACCCGGAGACGCCGGGCGGGCGCTTTGTGGCCGACCTGCGGTTTCAGGGGACCGGTTTCGCCAATCCTACAAGGCAAAGGGTGAACGTGAGTACTTGCAACAACGGCAACACTCCGTCCGGTCAAACGCAGGGGCAAGATATGGTGCTGCCGGGCGCGTTGATTGCGGGATTGGGTCAAGGAAATACCGTCGCCACGCCGTTTTCAAGCAAAGCGAATATCCGCTGGCTGCAGACGGAAGGGCTTGGCGGGGCGTGGAGCGAATTGCTGCCTTCGCTTTTCAAGTCTCTGAGACCGGCGGACGCGGATTTTCTCGTACCCGATTGGGAAAATAAAGCCGTCCAAAATTATATAAAGAACAAGGGCTGGCCGGACGCCGGCATCCGCAACAACGACGGCAGTATCGCCGATTTGGGCGCCATACCCTCAACGGGCGAACGCCAGACGACCGTGGCGAGGATTTTGCCCACGGCCGTGGTTCTCTTGAGCGGGGGCGGGGCCAACGCCGCCGCCAATTTCTCGTTGAAAGTTGACAACGGCACCCTGAACAATCCTAAAATAAAGTTATTGAGGTGGATCGCCCCTATACCTACAAACACATTGGAGAACGAGGGCGTGGCATCCACGACAGATCCGACGGGCGGAAACTGGCCGTCGAGGATGAGACCCGTTGCGGCCGCCGCTTGCACCAGCGCCATCAACAACACGTCGGCGGTGAAAATCGGCAATAACTCGTTTAACTTCACGACCGGAAAGAGTGTTGTCCCAAAGTACGGTTTCTTTGAGATAATAGTGGAGGGCACCGACGCGAACGGAAAAACAGTCACCTCCGACATAGGCTTCCTCCCCTACCGTGAGCTGCAGTACTTCTTAGATATAACGGTGTATGACGGAAGCACCGCGGTTACAACGGTAAAAGCGGGCCAGACGTACCGGCTTCATGTCGAGAGGCGCTGCGCTTCAGGCGTCAGCCCGTGCCCCACCACCGTCAACGAATTGACGTATACTCTCCAATCCGGACCGACGGCGTTTATGCGCTTTGCCGCAAACGGAGATACGCTCAGTTATGAAAAGAACGTGACGTTCGCAAAGGATTACAGCATCTACTTCAGCCGCGCCGGCGACGAGACTATATTCGCCTCGGGGCTTTACGTGAGCGGCAGCAATCGGGCGACGTTCATAGGCACCAAAGATATTATCGTGCGTCCCGGAGATCCGGCTAAAGCGGTCTTCACGGATCCTATTCCCGTAAGTCAATTGGGTACCGCTCCCGCCCCGGTTATAAACCGCGGCGTGGATAGGGAGGTTAAGGTCGAGGTTCAAGACAAATTCGGCAACGCCGTAGACCAAGCCGTTCAGGTCACCGTCGCGTCCAGCGACATCAAAATCGGCGACGTGGGCGCCTCCGCGGCCGCTATGAATACTAAGGCCGCCAGCACCGACCCGAAGACCGGCGTCGTCACGTTTATCGCGAAAGTGACCAACGGCGCGACCGGGCAGACTTTCGACATGACCGCCACTCTCGCCGGTATAACGCAGAACGACAAAGACAACATAGGCCGTCTGCGTCTTGGCCGCGCCCTAGACCGTCTCGAAGTATTCTACAGCGACACCGCTAAGTCCGTCAGTAAACCCGATAAGTGGGCTGATTACTACGACCCTTCCGTAAAGATAGAGGGCAACGTCGGCGATTGGTTCTTGATAACCGTAAAGGTCTTGGTCGGCGACACTGTCAACACCGGGCGTCCGAATCAGTTTATATTGGTAAGTCCGGGCGACGAGAATTTGATATTCAGTTCTACCAGGGGCGGGGCGGCTGAAACGATATTTGCGCTTAACGGCGGCGTCGCGAAGTTTTGGGTGAGCACCGCGCCCGGCACCAGCAGGGATGTCAGCGACGCCGTCCTGACCGTTTACGCGTTGCGTTCTAAAGACGCCGAGGATTTTGACCAGTCTATTCAGTCGGGCGGCCGCGGCGACATAAACTTCAGAAAGCTTTCCACCTCCATAGACTACGCGGTGGTTTACGGCGACGGGCAGGGGCGTCCTGAGAGCGTGGTGGTGAAATATAAGGATGGCGGCGCTTCGCTCACCGACCCTGGGGCTAAGCCGAGCAAGGTGACGCTGAATTGGGGCGGGGTTGTTTTGACGGCGTCGTCTGTAGATGTTGTGGACGGCACTACGCTTCGCGCCGCGTTTACGGGAGGGGCGCGGCCCACGGGATATACGTCCATATCCGGGTTGGGGAGCGGTCTTGTGGAGGTGACGGGCGGCGTGGGCGGGGCCGAAGCGGTTGAGAAGTCGTTTGACGTGTTTGACGGGATCGGCCCGATATTGGCCAACGGCGGCACCAATGACGGCGCGGGCGAACGCGGCCCGGTTATTGTTGAGAACTTGGACGGCAGAGGGGTTGATACGATCACTATAATATTATCCGAGGAGATACGCGATCCGGCCAAATTTAAGACGCTCCTTTATGCGGCGGGTCCCGGAGAGCCTGCGGAGGCGGCCGCCGGGATTAAGCTCAATGTGATCAGCGCGACCTCCGTAGACGGCCGTACCTACAGGCTGGAGGTTACTCACACTGCCGACGGGCCCGCTCCGGGCGGCTGGATAAGGCTCGATCCGAGCAACTCCGACGGTGTCGTTGCCGACGTGGCGAATAAGCAGTCGATGGGCACTGTGGATGACAACAAACCGCACGAGGCCAACCGCTGGGCGCAGTTGAAGCTGCAGGAGCTGGCGCCGGAAATCAAAACCGCTTATTACACCGGCGACGCCTCTAAGGGTAAGCCTGACTTCGCATACTTGGTGTTCAACAAAAAGGTTGAACCGGACAAGTGGTTCACGGGGGGGACGGTCAGCTTCAACGGCAGCAGCGCCGTCGCGGTGACCGATCCGGCGTCACTCTTCAGCGCGTCGGGCGATGTGCTTAAAGTAACTTTAAGTTTGGTGACGAAGTTCGACAAGATTACGACCTCCGGCGAAATACCGTTCACATTTAAATACGGTTCCGGCGGCTCGGAGTGGGGTACGCTGACCGGTTCGGCTAAGGACAGCGCCGCGCCGGTGCTGGCTACCAAGGCCGTGTTGAAAACCGGCTCGCTCAAGAGCGACGGGAGCACGTTCAACGACGATACGCTGAGGGTGTACTACAGCGAGCAGTTAAGCGCGGCTTCGCAGGGTGTGGCAAATCCGGTTACGTTGAAAGCCAAGGACGGCAGGTACCCCGATTTTCAGCCTGTGCTGGAACGTTTCGGGGCTATCAGTTACGACCGCGCCAGCGGTTACTTTGAGGCGACTTATGTGATAAAAGAAGACTTGTGGGCGCAGGGTAAGTTCCCGAAGGTGGGCGACTCCGTCTACATATATGAGTACGCCGGCATCGGAGACAATATGGAACCGTCTATAGAGCAGACAAAGTTTGACAACATCCGGCAGCCGCTGGTGGTTGACCGCGCGGCGAACTGGACGACCAAGGTCAAGAAAAATCCGTTCGTCAGCAGCGGCTCTATGTCCGACAGCGTCGTCTTGGAGTTGTCGAACAACCCAAAAGGCGCGGATGTTGTTGATGTAAAAGCCGTGATCAGGGTATTCGACAACGTAGGCGCGCTCGTGGTGGATACGATGGTCAGAAACGCGCCGGGCGAAGGGTCTATTAAATGGAGCTGGTACGGCCACAACAAAAAAGGCCGCTTGGTGGGCACCGGCACCTATCTAATGAGGGCGACGTGCGAGTCGACGGCGGACAACGACAGGGACATATTCAAGGTGGACAAGATGCTGGGCGTGGTTAGGGGTAAGAACGATTAGGATTAATAGGATTTTAAAAACAGATTATAGGATTTAACGTCAACACATAAAGGACGGCGGGGTTTAATCCTAAAATCCTTTAAACTTGTTTATCTCGGCGAAGCCAATCCTATAAATCTTAATTCAGACGTTCTTTATAAGGGCGGGCCCGTGACGGCCGCCCTTTTTTTGCTGAAAAACGTCATATAAAACCTTGCGTTTCTTCGTGGAAAACCGTATATTATATATACCGCGCTGTGTCGGCAAGATAAGCGCCAAGGGGGTTGTTATACGCGAAAATGAAAGGGTTGATTATGACGACAATTGCTGACAAACGGGCTCGGCGCGGCGGCGGTTTTGTGGTTGCGCTGCTGGTTTTGGCTGTTTCCGCCGCTTTCGCGCAGAAAGCGCCCTCGCCGGGGACGCACATTACCGTGTCCAAGACCGCTACGCCCACCCAAGACAATCCGGACGTCGGGATGTTCAGAACCATACAGGACGCCGTAAACGCGGCTACCAACGGGCAGGTCATCGAGATACTCGATACCGAGGTGTACGAGGAGCAGGTCACCATAGACGGGCGGGACGTGAGCCCCTGGGATGGGAAGAACGGAGGGTCGGTAAAGAAAGTGGTGGGCAAGAAGAACGGGATAACCATACGGTACGTGCCGTCGGCGGCGGAGAAGGCGCGGGGGAATTACAAGCGGCCTACGATTAAGTATAAGGATACGCAGAATCAAAGCCCCAAGACAGTGGCGGAATCAAAAACGGAAGGGGAATTGCCGGGTACCGCCGGTAACTTTGAGACTTGCGGGGCGCTCCGTATCATCAGGGCGCAGGGCGTTACGATAGACGGGATAGCGGTTGACGGCGGCGGGCAGGCGTTGTTCGGGTGGCCGTCAATTTGGAACAGCAAAGACGCGCTTGTTCACGGGAACGCGGCCATTACGCTGGTTGTGGCCGGCGGCGCGGTCATCAGGAACTGCGATCTCCGCAACGCTTATATCGGGCTTAACGTTAAGGACAGGAACACCGGCGGCGTCTTCGGGATGCGCAACCCCGCCGACCCCGACGACCCCGTGCCGCTCTCCGGCTTCGGCAAGGTCGGGTACCACCTGATAGAGTACAACCGGATTCACGAAAACGCGCTGGGCATATTCTTCGAGTCGGCTTGGGATCTGGGATCGACAGTACGCTATAACCTCGTTTACAACAATGTCAACGACGCGACGACCAAGGCCGTTATAAGCGGCTCTTCTTTCCCCAGCGACGCGAAGAATAATATGGCCAGCGGGGCGGTTATGTTCAAGGATATGGTCTACTCGCCCGTCGCCATCTACAACAATACGTTCTACCGCAACGAGATGAACTTTATAGGCCATTGGAAGGTGGGTGCGCCGCACCTTTTGTTCAATAACGTCTTCGGCAAGTCGACTGTTCAAACGACCGCTGACGGCGGCCAAGCGCCCAAATTCGGATATGACTTCATGGCGATGGACGGCGCGTTCCAATACCGGATGCACAACAGCACGTTCAGCGCCTATTTGAAATTGGACGCTCAGGGTCAGTCCGTATACGTGGATTACACCTGCAGCCCTCAAAATTACGATACTCTCTGGATGCGCGACGTCACAATATGGAACTCGTTCGCAACGGCGGCCAAATCTAAATTGCGGATAGACTATACCTACTGCGGGAAATCGAAAGAGGAAGACGCGGTTGTGCCGGGCGCTCTCCTTACCGGAGGGGCGAAAGGGTTTCCGACCGACGCCAACGTACGCTGGCTCGAGATGTCGAAACAAACCGTAACTACGGATCAGTCCAAGAAGTCGCTTGTATTGCCCGACCTCTTCATATCGACCGATACGGCTAACCCGAAGTTCTTGTGGCCGGATTGGGATCATCAGTACGTTAAAGACTATATACAGAACAAGGGCTGGCAGACCGCCGGCGTACGCAACGCGGACGGCAAAATAGCCGACTTGGGCGCGATATCCTCAAACAACGACGCCCACCAGCCCACGCTCGTGAGGATCAAGCCGACCAACGTGGTGCTGATAAGCGGTAATTCGGCGAAGGCGAGTTTCTCCCTCACGCTTGAAAGCGGAGCGATGACCAATCCCAAAATAAAGTTTCTCCGCTGGGTCGTGCCGCTGCCCAACAACTACAGCAACTTCGGCGGCAGCGACGCCCCAGCGGTCCCTACTACCTCCATGCACAATATAACGCCGCCCGGCACGACCCTGAACTTCGGCAGCAATACTTTCGATTTTCCCATTTCGCAGATGACGATACGCGACTCGCTGTTCGGTTTCTTCGAAATGGTGGTGGAGGGCACCGGCGCGAACGGGCAGACCGTCTCCGACATTGGTTTTCTGCCGTACCGCAATCTCGATTACAAGCTGGACATAAGGGTCTTTGAAGGTAACGCGGCCGTTACGACCGGAAAAGGTCTTGATACGATCAGAGCGGGCGAGCCGTACAAGGTGGTGGTCACCCCGCAAAGGAGCAACGGAACCTCTGTCAATTATACTCTGAACGAGGTGACATACGACCTGCTCTCCGACCCCACGGCTTTTATGTACAATACCCCGGTGAAGGATAAGCCGGATAATCCGCTCGTTGAAGACAAAAATTTGCCGGCGGCGGGCAAGACCTACACCGTTTACTTCACCCACGCCGGCGCGGAGACGATCATGGGGGCTGGCGTCTACGATCAGGGCGCGAACCACTTAGTTTTCTTGGGGACGAAGGACTTGGTGGTGAGGCCCGGTTCGCCCGACAACATAGTATTCGTAGACCCTATACCGTCAAGCCAGCTGGGCAGCGCCCTTCCGCCGGTTATAAACCGCGGCGCGGACAGGGAGGTTCTCGTTGAGGTTCGGGACAAGTACCAGAACGCCGTTGACGTGCCCGTGCCGGTCTCCATTGTCTCCGACCATCCGGAGATAGGCGATATCGCCGTAAAGAGCGTAAATACCGATAAGTCTACCGGCATCGCCGCGTTTAAAGCCAGGACGGGCCCCAACGCCGCGTCGGGGCAGATTTTTGAAATGACCGCCTCTTTCACCAGCGGAACGGCAAGCGGTTCCGATAAGGGCAAGCTGCGCGTGGGCAGAGCGCTCGACCGGCTGGAGGTCTTCTACAGCGACACCGGGTCAGGCAAGAAATGGTCTGATTACTACGACCCCTCTGTGATCATAGACGGATCGGCGGGCGAGTGGTACCGGATAACCGTCAAGGTCTTGGTGGGCGATACCGTCAACACATCGAGGCCCGATCAGTTTGTATTGGTCAGCCCCAACGACGACAATTTGATATTCAGCGCTGCGGAGGGCGGGGCGGCCGCCGAAGTGTTCGCGCTCAATAACGGCGTCGCGGCCTTCTGGGTCAGCACGGCGCCCGGCGCAAATAAAGACATTAACAACGCTCGGATAGACGTTTACGCTCTTAGCAGCAAAAATCCTGACGCTATCGACGCGTCCGCCGCTCCGGGGGGCAGGGATAACATAAACTTTAAGATGCCCTCCTTCTCCATAAACTACGCCGTTGTTTACGGCGACGGGCAAGGCCGTCCCGACAGCGTGCTGGTATACTATAAGGAGGGCAGCGCCTCGCTCACCGCCTTCGGGGCGAAACTGCCGGGCGAGGTGACGCTCAACTGGAACGGGGTTACGCTGACCGCCGACGGCGCGGCGATAACGGCTAAGAGCGAACTTGTTCTGCGCGCCGTATTTACCGGGGCTAACCGGCCTGCCGGCAAGACCTCTATTTCGGGGCTGGGTACCGGGCTTGTGGAGGTGGTCGGCGGTCCCGGCGGGCCTGAGAAATCATTCGACGTGTACGACGGCATCGGGCCGGTGCTGGCCAACGGCGACCCCAAAGACGGCGCGGACGGCGGCGGCGCTAGGATATATGAGAACCTGGACGGCGGCAACGATACGATCATCGTAACGATATCCGAGCCGCTGAGCGACCCGAGCAAACTGAAGACGCTGCTGTACACGGCGGCCGCCGCTCCCGGCGAGCCTGCCGGGGCGTCCGCCGGAACAAAGCTCGAAGTGCTCGGCGCCGTTACCGCGAACGGCCGCGACTTCACGCTGGTTGTGAGGCACACGGCCGACGGGCCCATTCCGGGCGGCTGGATAAGGCTCGATCCGAACTCTGTCTCCGACCAAGCGTCGGCGCAGTCTATGGGCGAGGTCGCGGACAACAAACCGCACGACCGCAACCGCTGGGTGCAGCTGAGACTGCAAGAGCAGACGCCGGAGATCAAGGAGGCGTGGTACACCGCCAACAGCGCGACCGGCAAGCCGAACTACGCCTTCGTGCTGTTCAACAAGGAGATCGACGACCTCAGCGGCTGGTTTACAGGCGGAAGCGTCAAGATAGAAAACGCCCCCGCCGTCACGGCGGCCGACGCGGCGGCGCTCAGCTCGCTTTTCTCCGTCGCGGAAGGGGGCAAGACTCTGAGGATAGACCTGGCCGCCGCCGCTCCGTCGATCGCGGTGTCGGGGCCTATCAGAACCGCCGGCGACATGAAGTTCAGCATCAGCTTCGCTAAGGGCGTCTGGAAGGACGAGAACGGAAACGACGACCCGAATTTGACGGTGACTTTGAGCGGCGCGGCTAAGGACAGGGCGGCGCCGGTGCTTGCCAAAGCCGCTATCCTGAAGACCGGCTCTATGAGGGCCGACAGAAAAGAGGGAGAGGATGAATTCTGCAACGACACGCTGACAGTGTACTACAGCGAACAACTGGGCGCGCGGCTGCCGAACAATCCCTTGGAACTGCGCCTGAGCGGCAGTCTGTCCGATCCGCCGCCGGAGCTGAGATTGCTGGGGGCTATTACTCCCGAAGGCAATTTATATAGGGCGAGATACGAGATAATCGGCAAATTAAATACGAAACCGACATCCGGCGACTCCGTCCACATATACTATAAAGCGGAAGTCGGGGACAACATGGATTCGGCCAACGTACAGACAGACCCTGACAACAAATGGCAGCCGCTGGTTGTTGACCGCACTATGAATTGGACGGTCAAGGTCAAGAAAAACCCTGTCGTGAGCGGCAACGGGTCGGACCCCATGACCGTAGAGCTATGGGCCAACGTGAGAGGCGAGACGAACATGAGCGTAAAGGCCCAGATAAGGGTATTCGACAATACGGGCGCCCTGGTGGTGGATACGGCGATCGCCACGAAACCGGGCGAACCGGATAACGACCAGATTAACTGGACATGGTACGGCCAAAACAAAAAAGGCCGCTTGGTAGGCTCCGGCGCGTACCTGTTCCGGGCGCTCTGCGAATCGGACGTGGCCGGACAGAAGAAGCAGTTCAAGGTGGAAAAGATGCTGGGCGTGGTCAGGGGCAAGAATTGAGACAAAAAGTTTGCTTTTTGGCGTGGAAAACGGTATATTATATTATCTAAGATGTTGTAAAACAAGCGCTGAAGGCGCTGTTGTTTATACCGAAAAAAGGAGGAGGATTAATATGACGGCATTTGTTCGCAACAAACAGACTCGGCGCGTTGCTTTGGGAGCGGCGCTGACGGTTCTTATGCTGGCCTCGGCGGGGCGGGCGGCGGATATCACCGTTTGCAAGACTACGGGTGAGGACGCTTGCATGTTCAAGACCATACAGGAGGCTGTCAACGCGGCTAAGCCGGGGCAGGTTATCGAGATTATGGACGCGGCGGTTTATAAGGAACAGGTTACTATCGACGGGCGGGGTGAGTGGAACTCGGCCTCCGAGTGGAACGGTAAGAACCAAGGGCCGGTAAAGGATGTCAAGGGAGGGAAGAACGGGATAACCATACAGTACAAACCGACGGGAGCGCGGTTGTTCGGGACTCACGACAGGCCTACCATTGAGTGGAAAGACACGGAGAACAGGAGTCCTAAAAACTATACGGAGTCGAAAGCGGAAGGACAGCTGCCGGGGCAATCCGGTAACTTTGAGACCAACGGGGCGTTGCGCATCCTTTGGGCGCAGGGCGTTACGATAGACGGGATCAAGGTGGACGGCGGCGGCATGGCGCCGTTTGAAAACAAGGCCGTGTGGGATAGTAAATATCCGCTCTTCCACGGCAACGCCGCCATCACCATTGCCGTTGCGGGCGGCGCGGTCATACGGAACTGCGATATTACGAACGGGTACTTCGGGATAAACATTAAGGACAGAAACACGGGCGGCGTCTTCGGAAACCCGAATCCCGCCGACAACGACAAGACCATACCGCTCTCCGGTTTCGGCAAGGTGGGCAACCATCTCTTCGAGTACAATAAGATACACAACAACTTTACGGGGATGTTCTTCGAATCCTCTTGGGATTTGGGGTCTACGATTCGTTACAACCTCATTTACAGCAACATACATACCACTTCTGCGTTACCGACGATGGAAGACCCTAGCAACGCCGTCGGAGGCGCCATACTCTTTAAAGACGTGAAGTATACGCCCGTGGCCATCTACAACAATACGTTCTTCAATAACACCGGAAATATCATGGCCGGTTGGAAGGTCGCCGCGCCGCACCTTCTGTTTAACAATATATTCAGTAAACCGAGTTATGCTTTAGGCGTTCAGAGCGCTCAGCCTAACTCCGTGCAAAACGCGTCGTTTGAACATAGGTTCCCGTACAGGATGCACAACTCTTTATTTGCCGCCACCGCCGATTTGAAATCCGAGCAAAGGCACATACAGAATTGTAAAAAGGATGCCGTTCGAGATGAAACAGGTAAAGAGATAACGCCCGGAATATACGGGCAGCAGATCACCGGCATTACCCAAGTCAGGATATCCAACAACTTCCCCAATCCTACGCCGAGCAACACGCAGGTGGAGTGTACCGGCGCGCTTGCCGGAACGATGGTGTCCACAACCGAGTTTATAGCGCCGGGAGCGCCGCTTACCGGCACCTTGTTTTCGACTGCGGCCAACATACGCTGGCTCGAAACCACTAAGTCGATTTCCGGTACGGAAGACTTGTTTGTCTCCGTCACCCCGACGTCGGCTGATTTTTTAAGGCCCAAATGGGATAACCCGCAGGTCGAGAAGTTCATAAAGGGTCAGGGGTGGAAGGACATAGGGATAAAGAACTCCGACGGGTCGGCCGCCGACATCGGCGCGATATCGTCTAACGGCAGGGCTTTGGCTGTTGAGGCCAGGGTTAAACCCTCTAACGTCGTGCTGGTCAACGGCACCAAGGCTAAGGCGAGCTTCTTTGTTTCGGTCGAGAACGGTCAGATGAACAACGCCAAGATCAGTTTCCTGCGCTGGGTGGCCCCTCTGCCCACCACTCCGGCAGAGCCGTCAGGCAACGCGGCTCCGCCCGTGCTGAAAGACAGCATCCATACGATAACGGCGCCGGCGACGGCTGTGGCGGTCAACGGCAACAATACGATGGAATTCAACATATCGCAGTTACCCGCGCTAGCTAGGAATGACACGTCCGGTCAGTACGGCTTCTTCGAGATAGTGGTCACCGGCAAAGACGCGAGCGGCAACGACGTGGTCTCGGACATCGGCTTCCTGCCCTACCGCAAACTCGAGTACACGCTGAAGATGACTGTCCACCAAGGCAGTTCGGCCACACCGGTCACGGAGGTGAAGGCCGGCGAGCCGTACCGTCTGCACGTTGTGCCGTGCAAGGGTTCCGACCCCGCGAACTGCGGGTCGTATACGGACGGACCGCTCAGCGAGATATCCTACGAGCTGCAATCTAACGCGGCGGCGTTCATGTACAATGTCAGCGACAATAAGCCGTTTACCCAAGACGGCCCTTCTCCGAGCGCTAATATGACCAGCAGCGGTAAAGATTACAACGTCTACTTCACCCGCGCCGGTAAAGAGACGATAATGGGTTCCGGCGTCGCCAATATTTCGGGCGGCGGCCGTTTGGTTTTTCTCGGCACCCTAGACATCACCGTCAAACCCGGAGCCCCGGCAAAGATCGTCTTTACTGACCCGATCCCCTCAAGCCAGCTGGGCGGCGCTCTGCCACCCGTCATAAACCGCGGCGTGGACAGACCGGTTCTCGTTGAGGTTCAGGACAAGTACGAAAACGCCGTAGACGTACCCGTGCAGGTCTCCATTGTCTCCGATAAACCGGAAATCGGGGATGTTGCCACTAAGACGGTGACGACCGCCGGGACTACCGGCGTGGCCACGTTTATAGCGAAGACCGGCCCCACCGCCGCGTCCGGGCAAATTTTTGAAATGACCGCATCTTTCACCAGCGGTTCGGCCAGCGGCTCCGATAAGGGTAAACTGCGCGTGGGCAAAGCCCTCGACCGCCTCGAGGTCTTCTACAGCGACAACGGGCCGGGCAAGGAGTGGAAAAAGTACTACGACCCCACAGTGGCCATAGACGGAGCCGCGGGCGAGTGGTACCAGATAAGCGTCAAGGTCTTGGTAGGCGATTCGGTCAACACAGCTAGGCCCAATCAGTTTGTATTGGTCAGCCCCAACGACGACAATTTGATATTCAGCGCGACGGAGGGAGGGGCGGCGGCCGATGTGTTCGCGCTCAACAACGGCGTCGCGGCCTTCTGGGTCAGCACGAAACCCGGCGCCAATAAGGACATAAACAACGCGGGTATAAGCGTTTACGCGCTGAGCAGCAACAATGCCGATGCCATTGACCAGTCTATTCAGTCGGGCGGCAGGGACAACATAAACTTTAAGACGCCCTCCTCCGCCATCAGCCACGCCGTTGTTTACGGCGACGGGCAAGGGCGTCCCGAAAGCGTGCTGATAACCTATAAAGAGGGCAGCGCCTCGCTTACCGCCGCAGGGGTTAAACTGCCGAGCACGGTGACGCTTAACTGGAGCGGTGTCACTCTGACCGCGTCGGGCGCGGCGATAACGGCTAAGAGCGACCTTGTCCTAAGCGCCGTATTTACGGGTGCCGATCGTCCTGCGGGTAAGACTTCCATAACCGGATTGGGTACCGGGCTTGTGGAGGTGACAGGCGGCGCCGGCGGAGCGGCCTCGTCTGAAAAATCGTTCGACGTGTACGACGGCATCGGCCCGCTTCTGGCCAACGGCGACCCCAGCGACGGCGCGGGCGGCGGCAGTCCCAAAATATATGAGAACTTGACCGGCGGGAACGATACCCTCATCGTAACGTTATCCGAGGAGTTGCGCGATCCGAGCAAACTGAAGACGCTCTTATATACGGCGGCGGCGAATCCCGGCGAGCCTGCGAGCGCGACAGCCGGTACGAAGCTCGAAGTGCTCGACGCCAAAACCGCGAACGGCCGCACATTTACATTGATTGTGAGGCACACTGCCGACGGACCGATTCCGGGCGGATGGATAAGGCTGGATCCGGGCTCTGTTACCGACCAAGCGTCAACGCAGTCTATGGCCGTTGTTTCGGACAACAGCCCTCACGACCGCAACCGCTGGGTGCAGTTGAAGCTGCAGCAGGGGACGCCGATAGTAATGGATGCTTGGTACACCATCAACAACGCCGCCGGTACGCCGGACTACGCCAATGTACTCTTCAACAAGGAAGTTGAATTAAACTATTGGTTCATAGGCGGTAGCGTCAACTTCGGCAGCGAAGTCAAGGTGCCCGACGCGGCGGCGCTCAGCTCGACTTTCTCCGTCGTCGACGGCGGCAAGACGCTGAGGATAGACTTGACCGCGGCTAAGCAAGCGGACGCGGCGTCTAAGAAAATCAGGACCACCGGCGATATGCCGTTCAAGCTCAGCTTCGCTAAGGGCATCTGGAAGAACGATAACGGGGACGACGATCCGAATTTGACGGTGACATTGAGCGTGACGGCTAAGGACAGGGCGGCGCCGGTGCTGGCCAAAGCCGCTGTCCTGAAGACCGGATCATTGAAGGTAAAAAATGAGGAGGGCGGAGATGATGAATTCAACAGCGACACGCTGACAGTGTACTACAGCGAACAGCTGAGCGCGCGGATGCCGGGCAATCCCTTGGAACTGAAACTTGGCGGCAGCATATCCGCGCCGCCTGAGTTGAAGTTGCTGGGAGCGATCACTCAGGAAGGCGGCTTATATAAGGCGAGATACGAGGTAATAGGCAAGTTAAATACGAAACCGGTGTCCGGCGATTCCGTCCACATATACGCTGAGGCGGGAATCGGGGACAATATGGATCCGGTCAACGTGCAGGACGACCCTAAAAACAAGTGGCAGCCGCTTATTATCGACCGTTCGTCTAATTGGACGGCCAGAATCAAGAACAACCCCATCATGAGCGGCGGCGGGTCGGACCCCATGGTAGTCGCGGTGTGGGCCAATATGAGCGAGCCGAACGTGATAGTCAGGGCCAATATAAGGATATTCGACAACGTGGGCGCCTTGGTTGTGGATACGGCGATCACGACAGACAAGGGTATCGACCAGATTAACTGGACATGGCGCGGTCAAAACAGCAAAGGCCGCTTGGTAGGCTCCGGCATCTACCTATTAAAAGCGCTGTGCGAATCGGACGTGGCCGGGCAGAAGGATAAATACAAGGTGGAAAAGAAACTGGGCGTGGTTAGAGGGAAGCAGTGAGAATAGGGGGGGCGATGGGGAAAAAGGCTATAGGGATAGATCTCGGCGGAACCGCCATAAAGGGCGCGGTTATCGATGAAAGCGGGATTTGCGGCGGCGTTACGCGTGTGCCTACCGAGGCGGACGGGGGCGGGCCGCGCATTATGGAGAACATACTCTCGCTAATCGGCAAGCTGGCCGAGGGCGGGGGCGGGCCGGGGGAGTTTATCGGCGTGGGCATCGGGACGCCCGGCTTTGTGGACTCCGACGGGGTGATTTTGAACGGCGGCGCGAATCTGCCGGGGTGGACCGGGATGCAGGTGTACGCGCCGATCGCGGAGCGCTTCGGGTTAAAGGCCTCGGCGGCCAACGACGTGACCTCTGTGGCGCTGGCCGAGCTCATGTTCGGGGCCGGGCGCGGGATTCAGAATATGGTCTGCTTCGCCCTCGGAACGGGCGTGGGCGGCGGCATCGTGACCAACGGGCGGCTCTATAAGGGCGGCCACGGGATGGCGGGCGAGATCGGGCACATAGTCGTGGAAACGGACGGCGAACCCTGCCCGTGCGGTCAGCGCGGGTGCGTGGAGCGATACGCTTCGGCGCCGGGTATTGTGAAAATGGCTATTGATTTTTCCAAGGATGAAGGATGCAAAACGGATTTCGCTCTCGCGGTTCGTAAGAATCCCGGCGAGGTCACAAGTAAGTCGGTATACGAGTACGTCGCTAAGGGCGACCCGCTGGCGTTGCGCGTGCACGAGAGGGCTTGCGATATGCTGGGACGCGCCGCGGGGATAATCATAAACACCTTCTCGCCCGACCGCGTGGTGCTGGGCGGCGGCGTGATGATGGCCGGTAATGTGGTGCTTGAGGCGGTCAAGAAATACGCGGCGCTCCACTGCTGGTCGGAGATATTCAAGCTCTGCGAGATCGTGCCGGCGCAGATGGGCGAGGACTCCGGGGTGCTCGGCGCGGGGGCGCTGGCGCTGGAGGAGTTCGGTTAAGGCGCTATGCTGAAAGAGCTGCTGACCCCCGAGATCGTACAGCTAATCCGCGAGCGGCAGTGGACGGATATGCGCGACGCGCTTATTATCTGGCCGCCGGCCGAGGTCGCCGATCTCATAGAGTCCATAGACGAGCCGACGCGGGTGCTTTTGCTACGCTTCCTGCCCAGGGACTACGAGGCGGAGGTCTTTGCCGAGCTCACGCCGGGGCTGCAGAACGACCTGCTCAAGGAGCTGACCAACCGCGAGGTGCGCGGGCTGCTCTCGGAGCTCAGCCCTGACGACCGCACCGCGCTCATAGACGAGATGCCGGCGGAGGTGACGAAGAGGCTGCTCGGCCTGCTGTCGCCGGAGGACTTGGCCGAGACGCGCCAGCTTTTGGGGTACCCGGAGTGGAGCGTGGGCAGGGTGATGACGCCCTGCTTCGTGGACATTCGGGCGGACATGACAGCGGCGGAGGCTCTGGAGCGTGTCAGGGAGCGCGGCTCGGAGAGCGAGACGGTCAACGTCGTCTACGTGACGGACGCGGAAGGCAAGCTCTTGGACGAAATATCCCTGCGGCATCTGATATTGGCGCCGCCGGAGAAGAGCATAGAGTCTATAATGGACGGCAACTTCGTGTCGCTCAGCGGTTACAGCGACCAAGAAGAGGCCGTCGCGGTAATCAAGAAGTACAACTATCTGGCGCTGCCCGTGGTGGATTCGGCTGGTGTTCTGATAGGGATCGTGACGATCGACGACCTTATGGACGTGGCGGAGGCGGAGGTGACGGAGGACTTCCAGAAGCTTGGCGCCGTGAGCGTGCAGATCGGCGGGGAGGGCCCCATCGAGAACATCCGCGAGGCGGCGGTCTCCATACTTTTCCGCAGCAGGATCGGCTGGCTGGTGCTGTTGGTGGTCGTCAACATCCTCTCCGGCTTCGAGATGTCGTTTTTCGAGAACACGATAAAGGCGACGGTCGCGCTGGTCTTTTTCCTCCCGCTTCTTGTGGGCAGCGGCGGCAACGCGGGTTCGCAGTCGGCCACGCTTCTGGTGCGCGCTCTGGCCACGGGAAACGTGAAGATGGGCGATCTGGGCAAGATGTTCATAAAAGAGGTTTCGGTGTCGGCGCTGATGGGCGCGACAATGGCCGCGGCGGTATGCGGTTTGGCGTTTTACAGAGGCGGAACGCGGGTGGGAATAGTGGTGGCTATATCGATGGTGGTGATAGTGACGGCGAGCAGCTTGGTGGGCTTGTTGCTGCCGTTCATACTGTACAAAATGGGAAAAGACCCGGCAACCGCTAGCGCGCCGCTTGTGGCTAGTATTGCGGATATTAGCGGGATATTGATATATTTTTCTATTGCGTCTTGGGTTATATGATTATTATTATTAAATTATTAAAAGATAAAAATACTATGGGGAAATTAACCCACCAAGTGGAAGACCCTTGCCGCGTTGTGAGGTGATTCCGATTTGCGGAAGTCTTTTGCGCTTCGGGCATAGTATCGCCATTGAAAATTACTACCATGATCCGGTAGCGACGCATGTGGCCTTAAATGAATTTGACTTTAATCATTTAACATAGGAGAATCTATGAAGAAGCATCGCAACGTCTATGTATTGATGTTCGCCGTCGTCGTTGCCTCGGTCTCGCTGTCTATCGCCCAGACGAAGGGGGTTTACAAGTACGGGGATATGTTGTTTGAGGGGCGTCCGTTCTTTACCGACTCGGCGCTTTACAACAGTTACGATCTCGGCGGGTCGCCGCTGGGGCTTTTTGAGAAAGGGTCTCCGCGTTTCGACGCGCAGTTTGATTATAGGCATGACGGGTTGGGCGACAAGGCGGGGCAGTATTGGAGCGCTCCGATGCTTACGATGGGCAATCCTGATAAAAGCTTCTTTAGGGCTTTTTATGACCCGCGCATACTGACTGACAAAAACGGCGGCAATGACGTTAGCCTCCCGTTGCATAGGTTCGGGCTGGCCGTGGCCGCGCAGGGCGAGTCGAAAGCGTTGCGGGCGGCGTTTTCGGTCGTAGGTTTTTACGGTGAACAAGAGTGGGATCTGTTTACTGAAAATAGGATGGTTGCGGGATTTGATCGGATACGGTTCGACCTAGGTTCGCAGGTGCATCCGCTGCTGCGGTTGGGTTTGTTTGTCAGCGGCGATATGCGGTACGAGAAGAATATCGAAACCGATACCCAACGTTCTTGTCACACAAATTTACCGGAGTTCGGCGTCAACTTGGATGTGGGCGGCGAGGATTTCCCGGTGCGCGGCAATTTGGATTTTTCCTACGCGTGGAGCCGCTTTGTCTATACGAAAGACGACTATTCTAGAAGGGATGCCATCCGCAATGACAGCCTCAGCCTTTTTTTGACGACGCAAGCGATTTTATCGCCTGTAGATGACGACAAACTAGTGCTCAAACCCGGATTGCTTTTGGGCTTTACGAACAATTCGGGCGTGAGGCATATACCGGAGGGCGGATATGACGTGAATACCGGGAATAACTGGCCGATTAATTTAGGCGGTGAAATAAAGGGTACGGAATACGGTCTGTCCGGTTTTTGGTTCGGCGTGGGAAGCGGGTTCGGAGTGCTGAACTACGTAGACGCGCACGTGGAGTACACGCTTGCCGCGCTGTCGCTTGATTGCGGTTCCCTCTACCCGAAGCCGAAGGTCAGCAAGTCGCGGACGCTTCACCATACCGCGTTCGGCGTATCGTCTAACTTGAACAAGTATGTGGATATGCCTATCGTCATTACCCCGCGCTTGGCCTACTTTATCTCCGGTATGTCAGGGGTCGGCGTGTCGCAAGCGCGTTTGAGCGTCAACCCGCTCAATATCGCGTTCTCCGACAGTAAAGAATCGTTGTATAATCCGCAAACATTATTGAACGGTTTTTCACACGTATCGGGCTTTACAATCGGTGTGGACGGCCAGGTGCTTGAGGGGCAAGCGTCGGCGTCCGTCTGGGCGACCTTCTTGTCGGACAGCGAGTTAGACAAAGCGAATAAAGGCGGCGGGTTGGAGTTCGGGGCGAGAATCGGGTTTATTTTGAAATAAAGATTTTAATACACAAGGAGAATGTAAAACGAAAATGGAAAAAGAGGCGCAGAAAGAGGTGCAGAAAGACTTGCATTACGGCGACCCGATGTGGTTGTACATGAACAGTTTGCGCCGTGTGCCGCTCATAAACAAGGGGCAGGAGAGCGTGAACGCGATTCTCATGCACTTGGCGCAGCGTAAGCTGATGGATATGGCGTTTAGGGAACCGTTTGTGCGGGAGATAGTGTACCGTATAGGCGATAAGCTAAGAGACTTGGATATAGAACCGGGCGACGTGCTGCGCATACAGGAAGACCAGGTGAAAGATCCGGCGAAGATCGAGGAGCTGAGGCAGGCGTTCTTGGACGGCGTGGCGGAGGTGCGGGCCATGGCCGAAGAGGTCGACCGCCTGCGCGACGCCTCAACCGGGTCAAAGGACGAGGCCGTGCTTGAAAAGATATTGGGAATGGAAGATCAGTACATAGAGAGGTGCCAGCAACTGCGCCTCAACACACGGCAGATACGGGACATTCTGAGCAAGTACAGGGACTATTTGGTAGAGGGAAAGCACGAGTCGCTCATAGAGAATTTTATCCACTGGGACAGCGTGCGCAATAGGGCCAAGTGCGCCATGATAGAGGCCAACGTGCGGCTTGTGGTGAGCATCGCCAAACGCTACACCCATCGCGGGCTGGAGATAAGCGACCTGATACAAGAGGGCAACAAGGGGCTTATAACCGCCGTGGATAACTTTGACTACCGCAAGTTCTACAAGTTTTCCACCTACGCGATATGGTGGATCAGAGAGGCGATATCGCGCGCCATCCACGAGAAGTCAAAGACCATACACCTGCCGGCCAGCACTTTCGACCTTGTCAACAAGATAGAACAGTTCAGCCGGAAGTGGAGCCTGGTTCACGGGGCGCCGCCCACCATGGAGGAGATATCGGAGGAATTGAAATGCTCGGTGGAAAAGATAGAGACGGCGCTGGAGTGCGCGTCGACATTAATTTCACTGGATAAGGAAGTGGGGAATGATGACGGGACTACGGTTGGCGAGTACATAGAGGACACGCAGAGCGAAGACCCGTTCAAGAGGCTGTCGATAAATAATCTGAAGGAGTGCATATCCAACGTTCTGGATTCGCTGGATTACAAAGAGCGCGAGACGGTGATAATGAGGTTCGGGTTGGACGACGGGAGGATAAAGACGCTGGGGGAAATAGGGGCTAAATTGGGGTTGACAAATGAGAGGGTGCGGCAGATAGAGATCAAGGCTTTGAGGAAGTTGAAGCAGTCGAGCATGGTGCAGGAGCTGGAATCTTGGAGGGAGGACTTTGGGATTATTGATGATAGCGGGTTGGAGGCGCGGAATGAAGAGGATTGAAAATCTTTAAAATCTTTGAAGCCGAAGGCTTCGTCTAAAAAAGATTTTAAAGAATTTGACGTTAAGGTTTTAAATATGAATAACACAAAAATAGTTTGTCTATTAGGCGATCCCGTGGCTCATTCGATATCGCCGCAGATACATAATCGGGCTTTTGAGGCTTTGGGGCTGCCTTATGTTTATATTCCGCTCCGTGTCGAGCCTAGAGGGTTGCACTCCGCGATCTATACTTTAAGATCCGGGATGGCCGGGGCTAACGTTACTATTCCGCATAAGGAGTGGGCGTTGCGGTTTTGTGATGAGATTTCGGAGCTTTCGGCGGCTACGGGGACGGTTAATACGCTTTATTTGAGGGATGGGAGGCTTTGCGGGACTACTACTGATCCGATTGGGTTCTATCGGGCGCTTGAGGCGGCCGGACATGAGCTGAACGGCGGGGACGACGCGGTGATTTTGGGCAGCGGCGGTACGGCTCGGACGCTCGGTTCGGCGCTTCTGCTTGACAATAAATGCAGGTCGTTATGTATTGCGGCTCGGTCGGTTGACAAAGGCGAGGCTTTGGTATCGTCAGTAAAGAAGTTGGGATCGATACCTGTGAGATTTGTGAAGATAGGGGAGCCGCAATGCGATGAGGTTTTGGGGAAGTGCACGCTGTTGGTCAACTGCACCAGCGTGGGGATGCATCCCAATATAGACGATACGCCGATAGATAAGAAAATTTTCCATTCGGGAATGACTGTTTTTGATGTTGTGTATAATCCTTCCGAGACCCGGTTTTTGAGGGAGGCGGCGGAGGCTGGGTGCAGGGTTAAGAACGGGTTGCTGATGCTGCTGTATCAGGGGCTGGAGTCGTTTAGATATTGGACGGGGGTAGACGCGCCGGAGGGGATTTTTGACGAAGCGTGGCTGCAAAAGCTCGTTGGCGGATAAATTTTCGCGTATCAATTGACGGGAGTGGCTATAACATGAAATGGACTGTAAGGCCGTCGTCGCCTACGGGGGCGATAGTGATTCCGCCGTCTAAGTCGCATACTATACGGGCTATGCTGGTCGCCGCTTTGGCTGCGGGAAATTCTGTGGTGCGCCGCCCTCTTCTTCAGGGGGACGGGGCGTCGGCGCTTAGGGCGGCGGCGTCCATGGGGGCCACGGTCGACATTCGCGACGGGGATGTCTTTGTGGGCGGCATAGGCGGGGACTTCGGGCTGGGCACCGATCTTATAGACATGGGGAACTCCGGCACGGGGTTGAATCTTTTTTGCGCGGCGGCGGCGCTGGGTGACAGGGAGCGCCGTTTTGACGGTGACGCCTCGCTCCGCACCCGGCCGGTGCGGCCGTTGCTGAACGCGCTTGAGCAGCTCGGCGCGACCGTGTCGGTTAACGGGGCGGAGGGTCAGGATTTGCCCTTTACGATCCGCGGGCCGCTCAAGGGCGGGCGCACAACTGTGGAAGGCATCTCGTCGCAGTTTGTCTCCAGCCTCCTATTTGCCGCGCCGCTCATGCCCAAGGACACGCATATCATAGTGCACAACCTGCACGAACAGCCATACATAGAGATGACGCTGTGGTGGCTTGAGGGCCAGGGGATAGAGATAGAGTATTCAAAGGAGCTTACCTCCTACAAAGTTCGCGGCGGCCAATCTTACAAGCCTATCGATACGGTTATACCGGCTGATTTCTCCTCGGCCGTATTCGCCGCCGTAGCCGCCGCTATCGGCGGCGCGCCCGTAGAGCTGTGCGGGCTCGACTTCTCCGACACTCAGGGCGACAAGGAGGTCTTCCGGTACCTTGAATCTATGGGCGCGACAGTGGAGCGCGGCAGCGACGCGGTGACCGTGACCGGCGGCAATCTTCACGGCGCGATAATAGACCTGAACCGCACCCCTGACGCACTCCCAGCTCTTGCCGTAGCCGCCGCCGCCGCGGAAGGGGAAACGGTCTTCACAAACGTGATCCAAGCGAGAATCAAAGAGACCGACAGAATAACGGTTATGTCGGAGGAATTGGGGAAAATGGGAATAACCGTAAAAGAACTGCCCGACGGCATGGTGGTGCGCGGCGGGAAACT
>Ga0182488_12524_pt1 | contig 37629 bp, 39 predicted proteins | sample TergutNc150P3_FD_120830 | JGI IMG/M metagenome (GOLD analysis project Ga0182488, IMG submission 120830) | reverse complement strand
CCTGATCCTGTTGAACATGTCGGCAATCTGGTCTGTTAACATCCTTTACTACCCCTTATATTGTTTTAGATATTTCCCTACCAACTGGCCTTGACCACGCCGGGTATCTCCCCGCGCAACGCCATCTCTCTGAAACAGAGCCTGCAAAGGCCGAAATCGCGGATAAACGCCCGCGGACGCCCGCAACGCTTGCAACGCGTGTAAGCGCGCACCTTAAACTTAGGCTTCTTCCTGCACTTCTCGATTAACGCCTTACGAGCCACTATACCGCTCCTTTTTATTTATGGCTGGATTGCTTCGTCGCTTCGCTTCTCGCAATGACCGTCATTGCGAGCGTAGCGAAGCAATCCAGAATGTCATATCCGCCCGAAGCTACCTCCTAAACGGCATCCCCAGCTCTTCCAAAAGCCCCATGCCCTCTTCGTTGTTTCCGGCCGTCGTATTTATACAGATGTCCATGCCGGATATCTTCGCGATCTTGTCGCGGTCGACCTCCAAAAACACTATCTGCTCTTTTATGCCCATAGTATAATTCCCGAAACCGTCGAACGATTTGCGCGGCAAGCCTCTGAAGTCGCGGATACGCGGGATCGTTATCGCCACCAAGCGGTCGAAGAACTCCCACATGCGCACGCCGCGCAACGTTACCTTCGCGCCTATGGCGATGCCCTCGCGCAGCTTAAAATTCGAGATCGCCTTTTTGGCCCGCGTCACCACCGGCTTCTGGCCGCTGATGTCGCGCAGGCAGTTCACGGCCTCGTCTATGAGCTTGGCGTCCGCGGTCGCCCCGCCGACGCCCATGTTGATCACGATCTTGTCGAGACGCGGCACCTGATTGACGTTCTTGTAGCCGAACCTCTTCATCAGCGCCGGGACGACCGCGCTCTTGTACTTCTCCCGCAAACGGGGCTTCTGTTTAGCTTCCTTAGCCACTTATATCGTCTCCTTCGCCTTCTTGGAATACCTCGCCCTGCTCCCGTCCTCAAGCACCTTCACGCCGAGGCGCGTGGGCTTGCCGGTCTTGGGGCACTTCAGCATCACATTGGAGATGTGAAGCGCCGCCTCTTTCTCCATGATGCCGCCCTGCTGATTCTTCAGGCTGGGCTTCGTGTGACGCCTAACGATGTTTATCCCCTCGACGATGACCCTGTTCTTCTCCGGAACGACCTTGAGGACCTTACCGCTCTTCCCCTTGTACTCGCCGGATATCACCGTGACCACATCGTCCTTGCGCAAACCTAATGACATACCTCTTCTCCTCACTATTTCCGGATCGCTTCATCGCTTCGCTCCCCGCAATGACCGTCATTGCGAGCGCAGCGAAGCAATCCAGATTATTTCATACACGAAAACCGACGTTTTATCACAATACTTCCGGCGCCAGCGACACTATGCGCGTGAACTTTTTCTCGCGCAGCTCGCGGGCGACCGGGCCGAAAATGCGGGTGCCCTTAGGCTCTCCCGCGTCGTTTATTATCACCGCCGCGTTGTCGCTGAAACGGATGTACGTGCCGTCCTTGCGGCCGTACTCCTTGGCCGTGCGGACGACGACCGCCTTTGCGACCGAACCCTTTTTAACCGCGCCGTTGGGGATCGCGTCCTTAACAGCGACGACGATCACGTCGCCGACGCGCGCGTAACGCCTCCGGGTGCCGCCGAGTATCCTTATGCACTGCACCTTCTTCGCGCCGGAATTGTCGGCCACATTCAACCTTGACTCTACCTGTATCATAACCGCCCGCACCCTTGCTTAAAACCGATAAGGTTCATTTGTTTTTCGTTGATAATACCGCCGCCATCAACGCTTGGCCTTTGCATTGACGGCGGCAGCATAACCAACACTGCAAAACCACCGACCGATACGTTCCGTTTATTAATCGCCAACCGCGCAATCAACCGTCAATAAGCCGCCCCTCCGCCGCTTACTCGGCGCGCTCCAACACCTCGCCGACGCGCCAGCGCTTCGTCTTAGACAGCGGCCGCGTCTCCACGATCTTCACCCTGTCGCCGACCTTGCACTCGTTGGTCTCGTCGTGGGCGACGTAACGCTTCTTCATCTTGACGGTACGGCCGTAGATCGGGTGCATAAGCTGACGCTCCACCTCCACCACGACGCTCTTGTCCATCTTGTCGCTGACGACATCGCCCTCGCGCTCTTTCCTGTAATTTCTCTCCGACATCCGTATCCCTCCGTCAGGCCCTTGCGGCCGTCCTCTTCTTTTCATTAAGAATGGTCTTCGCCCGCGCAATATCCCTCTTGATATAGCGCAACTGAAGCGGGTTTGTGAGCTGCCCCATCTTCGCCTGAAACCTGAGGTTGAAAAACTCCTCCTCCAGGCCGTCGACTTTCTTCAATATCTCGTCGGGAGAAAGCTCCCTTAGCTCTTTCGCCGTAGCCATTATATCTGCTTCTCCAATTCGATGAAACGGGTGAGCACAGGCAGCTTATGCGCGGCAAGCCTCATGGCCTCCTTCGCGATGTCCGCCTTGATTCCGCCGATTTCAAACATCACCGTGCCGGGCCTGACCACGGCCACCCAGCCCTCGGGCGCGCCCTTTCCCGAACCCATACGGGACTCGGCAGGGTGCTTGGTAATGGGCTTGTCCGGAAAGATACGGATCCACACCTTGCCGCCGCGCTTGATGAAACGGGTCATGGCGATACGCGCCGCCTCTATCTGACGGTTGTTGACCCACCCCGGCTCCATAGACTGCAGCCCGAACTCCCCGAAAGACACCTCGTTGCAACGCTGGGCCAACCCGCCCATGCTGCCGCGCTGCGTCTTTCTCCACTTTACCTTTTTAGGCGATAACATTCTCTTTACCTTTATTAATGTATTGATACTGCCCGCCGGATCGGCTTCGCCGCGATAACCGCGGCGCCTCGCCGCTTCGCTCCTCGCAACGACCGTCATTGCGAACGGCAGCGAAACAATCCGGAATTATTATCATTCAAAAATCAACCTTTATTCGCCGCCTCGGCGTTCGCCTTTGCCGCCGCCATAGCCCGCGACATCACCTCGCCCTTGCAAATCCACACCTTTATCCCTATGCACCCGTACGTAGTGTGCGAGGTCGCCGTCGAGTAGTCTATGTCGGCGCGAAGGGTATGCAACGGTATGCGCCCCTCTTTAAAAGTTTCGGTGCGCGCGATCTCGGCGCCGTTCAGGCGGCCCGATACCATTATCTTTATGCCCTCGGCGCCCATCCGCATAGCGGTGGAGATCGCCTTCTTTATCGCCTTCTTGTACGACACGCGCTTCTCAACCTGGCGCGCTATGTTGTCCGCGACAAGCTGAGAGTCCATCTCCGGCTTCTTCACCTCGCGGATGTTGATCTGTATCTCTTTCTGGGTGAGATGCTGCAACTCGCCCTTCAGCCTCTCGACCTCCTCGCCCTTCTTTCCGATCACTATGCCGGGGCGCGACGTGTGGATGCCCACCGTCACGCGCTTCGCCGTGCGCTCAATGTCTATGGCGCTTATGCCGCCGTGCTCAAGGCGCTTGCGCAGATAATTCCTCAAAAGGATATCTTCATATAAGTAATCGGCGAACCGCTCTTTGGCGTACCAATTCGAGCACCACGACCTGGTGATGCCCAACCGCAAACCGACCGGATTAGTCTTCTGACCCACAAACCCCTCCCGTTAACTCGATAATGTGACGGAAATGTGACAAGTGCGCTTGAGAATCGCCGCCGCGCTGCCCTTGGCCCGCGGACGGAAGCGCTTCATGACAGGCCCGTCGTCCACGCGGATCTCCTTAACGCGGAACCCGTCGATCTCTATGTTCGCGTCGCCGCTATTCGAAAGATTCGCCACCGCCGAACCGATCAGCTTCGCGACGTCTTCCGCCACTTCTTTCTTTATGCCGAACCTGAGCAAATTCAAGGCCTCGCTGACGTTCTTGCCCCTCACCGCGTCAGCCACAAGGCGCGCCTTGCGGGGCGCCGACCTCAGATTTTTTAATACCGCTTTTGACTCCATGATACCCCTTCTCCAAAACGCTACTGGATTGCTTCGTCGCTTCGCTCCTCGCAATGACCGTCATTACGAGCGTAGCGAAGTAATCCAGAAATTCACATCTATCAATATCAAACCGAAACCCGATATTTATCACTACCGCTTAGCCGACTTGTCCGTCTTCGCGCCGCTGTGGCCGCGGAAGTTGCGCGTGGGCGCGAACTCGCCCAAACGGTGGCCGACCATGTTCTCGGTGACGTAGACCGGGAGAAACTTGTTCCCGTTGTGCACGGAAAACGTCTGCCCCACAAACTCCGGCAGTATAACCGAACGGCGCGACCAAGTCTTTATGACCTTTTTCTGACCGGTCTTGTTCGAATCGTCGACCTTCTTCACCAAATGGCCGTCTACAAACGGCCCCTTCTTTACGGAACGTGCCATAGTTTACTTCGACCTCCGCCTTACGATGTATTTGCCTGACGGTTTCTTGCGATCGCGCGTCTTAAGCCCCTTGGCCTTCTGACCCCACGGAGAGACGGGATGCCCGCCGCCGGAAGTCTTGCCCTCGCCGCCGCCCATCGGGTGGTCGACCGGGTTCATAGCCACGCCGCGCACCGTGGGGCGTATGCCCATGTGGCGCTTTCTTCCGGCGGAACCGATGCAGACGTCTATATGATCGGCGTTGCTCACACGGCCTATGGTGGCCACGCAACCCTCGCGAACGTTACGGACTTCGCTCGACGGGAACTTTATCTGTACCAAGTTATTCTCTTTCGCGACAATCTCGGCGTAGGCGCCCGCGCTGCGGGCAATCTGGCCGCCCTTCTTCTCGCGCAGCTCGATGTTGTGGACCTGGGTGCCCAAGGGGATGCTTGCCAGCGGCATACAGTTCCCCTCCGCGATCTCCGCCCCTTCCCCGGACAATATCCTCTGGCCGACCTTCATGTTGACGGTTGCCAATATGTAGCGGCGCTCGCCGTCCACATACTTGATCAAAGCGATAAACGCCGAACGGTTGGGATCGTACTCGATAGTTTCGACTATCCCCGGGATATTGATCTTGTCGCGCTTAAAGTCTATAATGCGGATAAAGCGCTTGTGCCCGCCGCCGCGATGGCGCACCGTGATAACGCCCCTGTTATTGCGGCCGTTCGTCCTGCTCTTGGCGACGAGAAGCGGCTTATGGGGCGTATCGGTCGTGATCTGGTCGAAGACGGTGGTCGTCTTGTACCGGAGCGTCGGCGTCAGCGGTCTGTACTTTTTTAATGCCATGATCCAAACTCACCTTTTCTTTATTCTTTAAATAGATGATTACACTTCCCCGAACTTCGCTATATCCTGCCCCGCCTTGATCTTGACGATGGCCTTCTTCCTGTCGGTCCTGTACCCCTCGTTACGCCCGGTGCGTTTCAGCTTCCCTTTAACGACCATCGTATTGACCGCCACGACGTCTACGCCGAAGATCTTCTGAACGGCTTCCTTGATCTCAAGTTTATCGGCATTGAGCGCGACCTCGAACACGTACTTGTTCTGGCCGGTGCGCAACGCCGTATTCTTCTCCGTAATGGACGGATACTTTATTATTGAATGGTATTTGCTCACTTCGCCACCGCCTCTTCGACTTTGGTTATAAGCCCCTCTCCGCCGAAAATGATATTGTCGGAGCTTATTATATCGAGGGCGTTGATCTCCGCCACGGGGCGGATGTCGAGGCCTCGAATGTTACGGCTCGATAAATATACATTATTTACGCCGCCGTTATCAAGAATTAACAAATTTTTTTTACCGGCAAGGTTCATAGCCTCGAACATCTTCGCGATAACCTTGGTCTTGGGTTCGTCGCAGCTTATTGAATCTACGACCGAAATAAGGCCGTCGGCAGCCCTGGACGAGAGCGCCGACACAAGCGCTAACTTCTTGAGTTTACGTGGAATAACCGTATAGTAATCACGCGGCGACGGCCCGAAAGCCTTGCCTCCGCGCTTCCACAGCGGCGACGTGTTCGACCCGGCGCGGGCGCGCCCCGTACCCTTCTGCCTCCACGGCTTCTTGCCGCCGCCGGAGACCTCCCCGCGGCTTTTGGTCTTGGCCGTGCCCTGGCGCAGGTTCGCCTGGTACGACTTTATGACCTGGTGAAGGAGGCTCTCGTTGACCTCCGCGGCGAAGACGGAGTCGGGGAGATCCACGTCCCCTTTTACCGTTCCGTCTTGCTGATACAGTTTTGCTTTCATGAACTTTTTGTCCTTTATTTATACAAATTACTTCTCTATGAACTTTCTTACATAGACAATTCCCGCCCTGCTGCCGGGAACGGAACCTTTGACGAATACAAGCCCGGCTTCTTTATCAACGCCGACCACTTCGAGTCTGCGCGTAGTTACCTGCTCGGCTCCCATGTGGCCGGACATCTTCAGCCCCGGCGGAACACGGGCCGGGTATGAACCGGCTCCCGAAGACCCGCGCTCGCGCAAGTTTGTGTTACCGTGCGTCTCGCGGCCGCGTTGGAAGTTGTAGCGTTTGATCGTGCCGGCGTGGCCTCTGCCCTTAGACACGCCCGTCACGTTAACGAACTTTACGTTTTCAAAGACCTCCACGCCTAACGCCTGGCCGGGCTTCAACTCTTTGTCGGCGTCGCAATCAAGCTCGAACTCCTTGAGCACCTTCACAGGGGCTGTTCCCAGCTTCTTGAAGTGCCCCTCCTGCGGCTTGCGGACCTTCCGCGGCGCGATCTCGCCGAAACCGAGCTGCACGGCGCTGTAACCGTCGGTCTCTTCGGTCTTCACCTGCTCGACGATATTGTTGCCGACAAGGATGACCGTCACGCCGACCACCCGCCCCGTCTCGTTAAAGAGCCGCGTCATCCCAACCTTTTTACCTATCAGACCACGCATAACGCACCTATCTTTTTTTGATTTATTTTGACACCGCTTACCGGATCGCCTCGCCGCCCCGCTCCTCGCAATGACCGCCATTGCAAGCGCAGCAAATAAACTTGTTTATCCCGGCGAAACCAATCCAGAGAATATCATTCAATATATATATGTACCTTAATATATCAACACATCAAACCTTGATCTCGACGTCGACGCCAGCCGGCAGATCGAGCTTCATGAGCGAGTCTACCGTCTGCGGCGTGGACTCCAATATGTCGATCAGCCTCTTGTGCACACGGGTCTCGAACTGCTCGCGCGACTTCTTGTTCACGTGGGGCGAACGCAAGACCGTGTAAATTGTCTTCTCCGTGGGCAGCGGTATAGGCCCGGAGATACGGGCGCCCGTGCCCCTGGCCGTACGCACTATATCCGACGCCGACTTGTCGAGGATATTGTGGTCAAACGACTTCAACCTGATACGAATTCTTTCACCCGGCATCTTTTCCGTACTCCTTATAATATTAAAATCACAATCTTTAAAATCAAAATTAATTTGTATTGCTGGATTGCTTCGTCGCTTCGCTCCTCGCAATGACCGTCATTGGCTTCGCCGCAATAAACACGGTGCGAGCGGTAGCGAAGCAATCCAAAATCACAGCCGTCCTATCCTTTTCAAAATACCCTCCTGCACCGCTTTACCCGCGACTTCGTACTTATCTAACTGCATCGTATAAGACGCCCTGCCCTGGCTAAGCGACCTTAGAGCCGTAGCGTACCCGAACATCTCGGAGAGCGGGGCGAAGCCGCTCACCGCCTGAACATCCTTACGGGCTTCTATCCCCAGAACCTTCCCGCGCCGGCTGTTGAAGTCGTTTATAACCGCGCCCATGTACTCGGGCGGCACGACTATTTCCACTGACATCACCGGCTCCAGCACCGCGGGCGACGCTTTCGCGCACGCTTCCTTGAAGGCCATGCTTCCGGCTATCTTGAAACCTATCTCGGTAGAATCGGCTTCGTTATATACAGAAGATAATAATTTTACACATACTCCCACAACAGGAAACCCCGAAAGCGCCCCGCCCCCGGCGGCCTCCAATACTCCCTGCTTCACCGCGCCCGCGAAAACCGCCGGCAGCGCCTCGGCGGACAAACCGTTTATAAACTCCACGCCGGCCGCGGCTTCCATCGGCTCCACACCCAAAGCGATGTGGCCGTGATGCGTCTTGCCGCCGACCAGCTGATTGAATTCGTACTCTTGAACCGCCGCCGCCGTCACCGTCTCTTTATACGAAACCTGCGGCTTGCCCACATGCACGCCTACGTTAAACTCCGTCGTCAAACGATCCACCAAAATCTCTACGTGAAGCTCACCCATACCGGAGATAAGCCTCTGCCCCGTCTCGCTGTCCACCCGGACCTTGCAAGTAGGGTCTTCGTCCGCCAGCCTCTCAAGCGCCAGATTCAGCTTCTCCTCGTCCGCCGTGCTCTTCGGCTCTATAGACCTCGACAGCACCGTGTCGGGAAAGGTCATGCTCTCAAAGAGAATCGGAAAATCGGGATCGCATATCGTGTCGCCGGTGGCGGTGTCCTTCAGCCCCACCAAACCGACGATGTCCCCCGCCTCCATACTGTTTTCGGCATGCCTCTTGTTGGAGTGCATCCTGAAAATTCTCGCGGCCTTCTCCCTCGACTTCAGCCGGGGATTGTAAAGCACGCTCTTAAAACCGGCCTTGCCCGAATAAACCCTCGCGTAAGCCAGCCGCCCGACGTGCTGATCCGCCGCGATCTTGAAGACAAGCGCCGAAAACGGCTGCCTCTCCGCATCGGGCAGCCTCTCCTTCGCCTCTAAAGTAACGGGTTCCGCACCCGCTACCGCGCCCCTGTCTATAGGGGAGGGCAGGTAAGAGACCACCGCGTCCAGCAACTGCTGAATTCCCTTATTTTTAAAGGAGGATCCGCAGAGCACCGGGCAAATCTTGTTCCGCAAAACCCCGCGCCGTATAGCCGCCTTGACCAACCCCTCGTCGACCGCGCCCCCCTCCAGCACCTTCGCCATAAGCTCGTCGCTGAAATCGACCGCCGCCTCGAGCATAGCCTCGCGCCGCGCCGACGCCTCGTCGGCGAATCGCGCCGGTATCTCTCCCTCTATCACCTTCGCGCCCAGCGCCTCCTCGTCGTACCGGTAAGACTTCATGGACACGAGGTCGACAATACCCTCGAACTTATCCTCCGCCCCCATCGGCATCTGCACCGCGACCGCTTTCATCGAAGAAAACTTGCGTGTCATAGCGCCGACGCAACCGTCGAAATCCGCTCCGATACGGTCCATCTTGTTCACATACGCTATCCGGGGAACGTTGTATTTATCGGCCTGCCTCCAGACAGTCTCCGACTGAGGTTCCACGCCTCCCACGGAATCGAATACCGCTACCGCGCCGTCCAAAACTCTCAAAGAACGCTCCACCTCTATCGTGAAATCAACGTGGCCGGGCGTATCTATAATATTGATACGGTGACCGTTCCACATGCACGTGGTGGCCGCGGAGGTGATCGTAATCCCCCGCTCCCTCTCCTGCACCATCCAGTCCATGACCGTGTTGCCGTCGTGAACCTCGCCCATACGGTGCAAAATGCCCGTATAAAACAGTATCCGCTCGGTGGTGGTCGTCTTACCGGCGTCGATATGGGCCATTATGCCGATATTCCGCACCGCCGCAAGCTCTATCTTCTTCTCTTGAGGCCCGCCGCTCATACCGACGCCCGCCCGCTGAATTTCCCGACCGCGAACGCCGCGGCGCAATCATTTAGCGCTACCCACCGTATATTAAACGAACCGTCGCAATCGCTATCCACGATAAACCGCCGTCATTCCCGAAATTAATAGCGGAAGTGCGCAAACGCCTTGTTCGCTTCCGCCATCTTGTGCGTGTCTATCTTCTTGCGTATGGCCCCGCCCTCGTTCTTGAACGCCGAAACGAACTCGTTGGCAAGTTTCTCGGCCATGTTCTTTTCCGTCCGCTCCCTGGCGTAGTTTATAAGCCAACGAATGGCAAGGGAGGTGCGCCGCTCCGGCGAGACCTCGATAGGCACCTGATAGTTGGCGCCGCCGATACGGCGGGACTTCACCTCAAGCACCGGCTTCACGTTGTCCACGGCCTTCTTGAAGACCGTAAGCCCGTCCTGCCCGGCGCGCTGCCCGGCCATATCGACCGCGCTGTAAAAGATATTCTCCGCCAAGCGCTTCTTCCCGCTGCGCGTAACACTGTTTATGAACTGCGTCACCAGCGTGCTGTTGAACTTGGGGTCCGCCGTAACCTCGCGCTTCTCCGCGTTTCTTCTTCTCGACATGGTATATACCCCTACTTGGCCTTAGGCCGTTTTACGCCGTACTTCGAACGGCTGCGTTTACGGTTCTGGACGCCCTGCGTATCAAGCGCGCCGCGGATAATGTGGTAGCGCACGCCCGGGACGTCCTTTACACGTCCGCCCCTGATGAGGACAATCGAGTGCTCCTGAAGGTTGTGCCCCTCGCCGGGTATGTAAGCGTTGACCTCCATGTGGTTGGTCAGACGCACACGGGCCACCTTGCGAAGCGCGGAGTTCGGCTTCTTGGGAGTGGTCGTGAACACGCGGGTGCACACCCCGCGACGCTGCGGACAGCTGTGAAGGGCCGGGGATTTGCTCCGGTTTTCAAGCTGCTCCCGCCCTTTCCGTATCAATTGACTTATCGTCGGCACTGAAATCCTCCAAAATATAAAAAAATTTCGACAGTGACTAAAAATAATATATGGAAATATTTATTTACAACTTTTTTTTTATTTTTTTATTTTTTTTATTAACGAACCCGCCTACGCACCCCTAACGGGGTGCGGTTTATCTTTCCGGAATACATTTTCTACCGAGCTGCGCACCCCTACGGGGTGCGAGTCGTCACCCCAGCTCAATAAAATCGTCATTTTCGGCGTGTTCCTGTATCTCCACCATATCGGTCTCCAAATCCTTGACCTTGAACTTCCGATACATCCTCGACCCCGTACCCGCCGGGATCAGGTTGCCCATGATCAGATTTTCCTTCAACCCGCTCAGCATATCCGTCTTGCCCTCAACCGCCGCCTTGGAGAGCACCTTCGTCGTCTCCTGGAAGGAGGCGGCGCTCAGGAACGACTCGGTGGTGATCGACGCCTTCGTTATCCCCAGCAACAGCGGCGTGAAGGTAGCCGGCTCGCCGCCCTCGGCCAATACCTTCTCGTTGGCCTTGCGCAGCTCGTTGCGGTCGACCTCGTCGCCCTCCAAGAAATCGGTGTTGCCCAGCCGCTCTATCCTGACCTTGCGCAGCATCTGCGACACTATCACCTCGACGTGCTTGTCGTTGATCGTGACGCCCTGCAAACGGTAAACGGCCTGTATCTCGTTCAACATGTACTCCTGAACGGCGTTCTCCCCCTTGATCCTCAATATGTCGTGCGGGTCTATGGCCCCCTCGCACAAACGGTCGCCGGCCTTGACCCTGTCGCCCTCGTGGACGCGCAGGTGCTTGCCTAGCGGTATGGGGTAATCTCTCACGTCGCCGTGCTCGTTGCTTATCTTCACCTTCCTGTTGCCCCTTTCCGTATCGCCGAAAGAGACGGCGCCGTCGATCTCGGAAACGACCGCGGGGTCTTTCGGCCTGCGCGCCTCGAAAAGCTCCGCCACCCTCGGCAGACCGCCTGTGATGTCGCGGCTCTTCGCGCTCTCCCTCGGCATCTTCGCCAAAATATCGCCGGCCGCCACCTTGTCCCCCTCCTTAACCTGCAGATAACAGCCCGTGGGCATGGCCATGTTCGCGACACGCGTCTCGCCGTCGTACACCTGTATATGCGGATGCAGCTTCCTGTCGCGGCGATGCTCGATCACCACAAAGTTCGTCACGCCGGAACGCTCGTCGTAAAGCTCCTCAAAGGTCTCGCCCTCTATAAGGTCGGCGTAACTTACGACGCCGGCGCGCGGGGCGAGAATGACATTATTATACGGATCCCACGTGAACAGATCCTGCCCCTTAATCACCTTCTCGCCGTCGGTCACCTTGACGAAAGAACCGTAGGGGATATTGTACCTGTAACGCTCCCGCTCGGCGTCGTCCAAGACCATCACCTCGCCTATGCGGTTCATCACCACCTTGCCGGTGCTGTGATCGACCGTTTCCACATCTTTAAGCCTGACCACGCCGGCGATCTTGGCGACCTCCTTGGACTGCGCTATGAGGCGCGACGCCGTGCCGCCGATATGGAAGGTGCGCAGCGTGAGCTGGGTGCCAGGCTCGCCGATGCTCTGCGCCGCCATGATACCGACCGCCTCGCCTATGTCAACCAACTTGCCCGTGGCAAGGTTTTTGCCGTAGCAATACTGACAGACCCCGAAATCGGCGTCGCAAGTAAACACAGACCTTATGAAGACCGACTCTATCCCGGCGCCCTCGATCTTCTCGGCAAGCTCGCCGTCGATCAGCGTATTGACCGGGCAGATAAGCTCCTCAGTCACCGGATGGTAGACGTCCTCCTGCGTAACGCGGCCCAGAAGACGCGCCGCGAGGGACTCCATCACCTCGTCGCCCTCCTTGAGCGCCTCTATATATATACCCTTGGGCGTTCCGCAATCCTCCTCGTAAACCACGACGTCCTGCACGACGTCGACCAAACGCCGCGTGAGGTACCCCGCGTCGGCGGTCTTGAGCGCCGTATCGGCCAGACCCTTGCGCGCGCCGTGCGTGGATATGAAATACTCCAGAACGGTCAATCCATCCTTAAAATTGGAGATAATCGGATTCTCGATGATCTCGCCCACGGCGCCCGTGATCTTTTTCTGCGGCTTCTGCATAAGGCCGCGCATACCGGCGAGCTGCTTGATCTGGTCTTTGCTTCCGCGGGCCTGGGAATCCATCATGATATATACCGGGTTGAACCCGTTCTTATCCCCCGCGAGCCTCTCGTGCATCTTGTCGGCGATCTGGCTAGTGGTGTGCGTCCACAGGTCGATCAGCTTATTGTAACGCTCGCCCTCGGTAATGATACCGCGGTCGTACTGCTTCCTTATGCGCGTCACCTCCTCCTGCGATTTGTCGATGATCTCCTTCTTCTCGTCGGGGATCACAAGATCCTCCGCCCCGAAGGTGATGCCGGCCCTCGTGGCGTACTCGTAGCCGAGCGCCTTGATCTCGTCCAAAAATTTGCACGTCGTCTTGGTGCCGGCGGCGTTGTAGACACGCTCGACGAGCTGCTGCACCCGTTTCTTATTCAGCAGCTCGTTGACAAACTCAATATCCTTGGGGACGACCGTATTGAACACGACGCGCCCCGGGGTCGTCTCTATCAATTTCCCGTTGTGGCGCACCTTGATCTTCGCGTGGATGTCCACCTGCTTGGCGGCCATTGCGTGCAGCACCTCTTCCGTGCCGCAAAACACCCGCCCCTGCCCCAAACGGTCGGGCGACATCTTGGTCAGATAGTATATCCCCAGAACGATATCCTGGGTGGGCGTCATAACCGGATGGCCCGACGCCGGGCTAAGGAGGTTATTCGCCGAAAGCATCAGGACGCGGCACTCGAGCTGCGACTCGACGGAGAGCGGCACGTGGACGGCCATCTGGTCGCCGTCGAAGTCGGCGTTGAACGCGGAACAGACGAGCGGGTGAAGACGTATCGCCTTGCCCTCCACAAGCACCGGGAAGAACGCCTGAATGCCCAGCCTGTGCAAGGTGGGCGCGCGGTTCAGAAGCACGGGGTGATCCTTTATCACCTCCTCAAGAATATCCCAAACCTCTGGGCGCTCCTTCTCCACAAACTTCTTCGCGCTCTTCACCGTTTGAACCAAGCCCTTCTCCTCCAGCTTCTGTATCACAAACGGCTTGAAGAGTTCAAGAGCCATCAGCTTAGGCAACCCGCACTGATGTATCTTTAGCTCCGGCCCGACCACGATAACGCTGCGGCCCGAGTAGTCGACGCGTTTGCCCAGCAAGTTTTGGCGGAAACGCCCCTGCTTCCCCTTGAGCAAATCGCTGAGCGACTTGAGCGGGCGCTTGCCCTCGCCCTTGACGGAGAAGGTGCGGCGCCCGTTGTCGAACAACGTATCGACCGCTTCCTGGAGCATCCTCTTCTCGTTGCGAAGAATGACCTCCGGCGCCTTGATCTCTATCAGCTTCTTCAAACGGTTGTTCCTGTTTATCACGCGGCGGTAAAGGTCGTTCAAATCCGAGGTCGCGAAACGCCCGCCCTCAAGCGGAACAAGCGGACGCAAGTCCGGCGGCAGCACCGGCAAAACCTTCAGCACCATGTTCTGCGGGTCGTTCTTAGACCTGTTGAACGCCTCCGCGACGCGCAGACGCTTCAAATGCTCCAAACGGCGCTGCTCCGAGGTCTCGCGCTTCACCAAGTGGCGCAACTCTATCACCAGCTTCTCAACCTCAACCTTGGCCAAAAGCTCCAAGACCGCCTGCCCGCCCATCTTCGCGTCAAATTTCTTGCCCTGATCCATAAGCTCGGAGAACTGCTCCTCGGTGAGAAGCTGATCCTTGCGCAGGTTCGTGTCGCCCGGATCGATCACCACGTAAGACTCGTAGTAGATGATCCTCTCCAAATTGCTGTTTGTAATGCCGAGAAGATAGCTGATATGGGAAGGGACGCTCTTTAAGAACCAGATATGGACGACCGGCTCGGCAAGCTCTATGTGCCCCATGCGCTCGCGCCGCACCTTGGAGTGCATAACCTCCACGCCGCAACGGTCGCAGACGACGCCGCGGTAGCGGATGCGCTTGTACTTGCCGCAGTTGCACTCCCAATTGCGGACCGGGCCGAATATCTTCTCGCAGAAGAGACCGTCCTTCTCGGGCTTGAACGAGCGGTAGTTTATGGTCTCCGGCTTTGTAACCTCTCCGAAAGACCAACTGCGGATGGTCTCCGGCGAGGCCAACCTGATAGACACCCCGGCGATTTCCTGCGTCTTCTTTTCCAACTGGCTCATGTCTGGCATTATTTATATGCTCCTAAAAAAAAGTCAAATTCAAATAATAAAAATCAAACCTACATCTTAATCTCATTCCCCTCATCGTCAATAGTATGGAAATCAAACGCTAACGCTTTCACCTCTCTGACGAGCACCTTGAACGATTCCGGCACTCCGGCGGGAGGGGCGTTTTCTCCTTTTACTATCGATTCGTAGATTTTGGAACGACCGGCTAAATCGTCGCTCTTCACAGTCAGTATCTGCTGCAACGTATATGCCGCGCCGTAGGCTTCCAGCGCCCAGACTTCCATTTCCCCGAAGCGCTGGCCGCCGAATTGGGACTTGCCTCCAAGCGGCTGCTGCGTTACAAGCGAGTACGGGCCTATGGAACGGGCGTGAATCTTATCGTCAACCAAGTGGCACAGCTTCATCATGTATATGGGGCCTACGGTAACCTCGTGGTCGAACGGCTCTCCCGTTCTGCCGTCGCGCAGCTGTATTTTGCCGCTTTGGGGCAGCTTGGCCTCCTTGAGCAGCGCGAGAACATCCTCATACGTGGCGCCGTCAAAAACCGGCGTGGCCACGTTGAAGCCCAGCTTCGCGGCCGCCCAGCCTATGTGCGTCTCCAATATCTGGCCCACGTTCATACGCGAAGGCACGCCCAGCGGGTTCAGGATAATATCAACCGGCGTGCCGTCCGGCAAATAGGGCAAATCCTCCACCGGCAGTATCTTAGATATGACACCCTTGTTACCGTGGCGCCCGGCCATCTTATCGCCAACCGACAACTTGCGCTTCTTGGCTACGTAGACCTTGACAAGCTGCAAAACACCGGGCTTAAGCTCGTCGCCGCGAAGCACTTTGTCGATCTCCTTCTCCAGCTTGTCTTCCATCTTGGTGACGAGATCGCCCGCCTTGTAGAACACCTCCTCGGCCTTAGCCGACTTCTCAGCGTCTTGGCAGAGGCCGTCTTTAAACGAGATCGCCGAAAAATCTATCTTGGAAAGGAGCTGCTTGGTCCACTTCTTGCCGGCCCCAACGATGATCTCTCCCGTACCGGAATCCACAACGTCGTTAGTGAGCGTATCGACCAAAATCTCGGCGAGACGCTCGGCCCTCACCCTCTTAACCTCCTGTATCTCCCTCTCCGACTCCTTCTTGAGTTCCTCTATACGCTTCGTATCCTTCTTCTTGGAACGCTTGTCACGCTCCTTGCGGAAGTATACGCGCGTATCTATGACCACGCCCTTTAACCCGGGCGGCGCCTTCAGCGACGAGTCGCGCACATCGCCGGCCTTCTCGCCGAAGATCGCCCGCAAAAGCCTCTCCTCCGGGGACAGCTCCGTCTCACCCTTGGGGGTCACCTTACCCACAAGAATATCGCCCGGCTCCACCTCGGTGCCTATTCTTATCACGCCGCTCTCATCCAGGTTGCGCACGGCGTCGTCGCTGACGTTGGGAATCTCCCTTGTCAACTCCTCCGGCCCGCGCTTCGTGTCGCGCACCTCGGTCTCGAAAACCTCTATGTGCACCGACGTGTAGATATCCTCGGCCACAAGCTTCTCGGAGATGATGATGGCGTCCTCGAAGTTGTAGCCGCGATACGGCATGAAGGCCACCATTACGTTTCTGCCCAATGCAAGCTCGCCCAAACTCGTGGCGTGCCCGTCGGCCAGCACCGTCCCGGCCTCAACCTGCTGCCCCGCCTTCACGCAGACCTTCTGGTTTATCGCGGTATCCTGATTGGAGCGCTCGAACTTGGTCAACTCGTAGGTATCGAACTCAGTAAGCCCGAGAATATCGCCGGCGTCGCGGCCGGTCTTGCGGACGATGATCTTGGTGGCGTCGACCTTTTCTATGACGCCCGCGTTCTTGGTTATGATCATACAGCCGGAGTCTACCGCGGCGCGCCCCTCAAGCCCGGTCCCAACGAACGGCGCCTGCGTCCGCAGCAGCGGCACCGCCTGGCGCTGCATGTTGGAACCCATGAGCGCGCGGTTGGCGTCGTCGTGTTCCAAGAACGGGATCAGCCCCGCCGCGATGCTGACCAGCTGCATGGGCGAGACGTCCATGTATGTGACCTCTTGCGGCGACACCAGGGGGAAATCACCCCTGTAACGCGCAAAAAGCATCTTATTCGTGATCTTGCCGCTCTTGTCCGTAACCGTGTCCGCCTGGGCGATAATGTAGTTGTCCTCTTGGTCGGCCGTCAAATACTCGATCCTGCCCGTGGCCACCCCGTTTTCAATCTTCTGATACGGCGTCTCGATGAAACCGAACTCGTTGACGCGGGCGAAAGTGCTGAGCGACGCTATGAGGCCGATGTTCGGACCTTCAGGCGTCTCAATGGGGCACAGGCGCCCGTAGTGGGTATGGTGCACGTCGCGCACCTCGAAGCCGGCGCGCTCGCGCGTAAGACCGCCGGGGCCCAGAGCGCTGACGCGGCGCTTATGCGTAAGCTCCGAAAGCGGATTTGTCTGGTCCAAAAACTGCGACAGCTGGCTCGACCCGAAGAAGGCCTGCACCACCGTGGACACCGTCCGCGCGTTTATCACATCCTGCGGGGTGACGGTCTCCGTGCCGCCCAAGCTCAGACGCTCCTTGGCCGTCCGCACCATCCTTGTAAGGCCGACGGCGAACTGCGCCGCCAAAAGCTCGCCCACGGAACGAACGCGGCGGTTGCCCAAGTGGTCGATATCGTCGATAAAGCCTACGCCGGCGCTTAGCCCGATCATGTACTTGAGCGACGCGACGACGTCTTCCCTCGTGAGCGTGGTGACCCCCTCCGGCGGGACAACGCCCAGCCGAGTGTTGATGCGGTAACGCCCCACGCTGCCGAGATCGTAGCGCTTCTCGTCAAAGAACGCGCGCTGCACAAGGTTGCGGGCGGTCTCAACGTTGGGGGGATCGCCCAAACGCATGGTCGCGTAAATCAGGAAGAGAGCGTCGTCCTCGTTCTTCGTCTCGTCTTTCTTCAGGGTCTCCACAATGATCCTGTTTTCGTCGCTAGTCAGGTCGCCTTTGAGTATCTCGACGTGCTGCACGCCGCTCTCCACCAACTTCTTTATCTTTTCCGCTGTGAGCGCCTCGGCGGCGTCCGCGACGACCTCGCCGGTCTCCTCGTTGGCGACGGTCTTTGCGCAGACCGCGCCCAAAAGCTGTTCGCTCCCGGCCTCGACCTTGACGCGCACCGTGTCGTAAAACAGCGCCAATATCTCCTCGTCGGAGGAGTAGCCGAACGCGCGCAGAAGCACCGTCGCCGGCATTTTCTTCCGCCTGTCGATATTGACGGTGAGCACGTCGTCGACGTCGAGGAGTATCTCGACCCACGAGCCGCGCTGCGGGATAATCCTAGCGGTCAAAAGCTTTTTGTTATTGGGGTGCACAATCTCGTCGAAAGTGATGCCCGGCGACCTGTGGAGCTGGCTCACGATCACGCGCTCCGCGCCGTTTATGACGAAGGTGCCCCGTTCGGTCATGAGCGGAATCTCGCCGATATAGACTTCGTTTGAAAACTTTTCCTTGAATTTTTTGGACTCTCCGTCCAACTCGTGCACGAGAAGCGACATGTCAACCTTGAGGGGCGCGGCGTAGGTCATACCCCGCTCTTTACACTCCTTGAGGCTGTACTTGGGAATTCCCAATTTGTACCCGTCGTACTCGAGCTTGAAATAGCCCTTAACGTCGTCCACCGGAAAGAGGCTCAGAAACGCGCCGTGAAGCCCCTCTCTCTTACGCAGGTGCGGCGGAGTGTCCGGCTGGAGAAATGCCTCGTAAGACTTGGTCTGGATCTCCAAAAGGTTCGGGAGATCTATACCGCGTTTGATACGCGAATAGCTCTTTCTTTCTATCATCAAATATATCCTCTTTTTTTATGCCCGTGAACGCCCCGCCTGAGCCTGCCCGTCGACAAGCGTCAATTCCCCCGGAACGTAATGCCATTTATAAGGACACGCAAAGACACAGAGCGTCTTCGAATCCCAAGCGCCCTGTGCCTCTCTGAAAATCCGCGAACCCGCGATGCGTTACTTGATGACGACCTTACCCCCGACCTCCTCGATTTTCTTCTTGATAGACTCGGCCTCGTCCTTCTGACAGCCCTCTTTAATGGGTTTGGGCGCGCCTTCGACCAAGTCCTTAGCCTCTTTCAAGCCCAAACCGGTGATCTCGCGCACGACCTTGATGACCTTGATCTTCTCGGCCCCGGCGCTCTCGAGGACCGCGTCGAACTCCGTCTTCTCCTCGGCGGGCGCGGCGGCGGCGCCGGCGGCGGGTGCCGCGGCGACGGCGACAGGGGCCGCGGCCTTGACGTCAAACTTCTCCTCGATAGCCTTGATGAGATCGGAAAGCTCGAGCACGGTCATGCCTCCGATGGCGGCTACAAATTCATCCTTTGTGAGTGTGGACACAATAAACCTCCGTTAATTTTTGTATGTTGACTGGTTATTTATCAAAACTTCACTGGATTGCTTCGTCGCTCCGCTCCTCGCAATGACGTCATTGCGAGCAAAGCGAAGCAAATTGTTTATCTCGGCGAAGCCAACCCGGAAAATCATTCAACGTTTAACCCGCTTCTTTTTTCTCCCTCACCGCGTCCAGCGTTCTGACGAATTTTGTCAGGATGCCGTTCAGGACTCCGGCCATGTTGCCTATCGGGGCTTTGAGCACGCCGAGCAGCTGGGACAAGAGCACTTCGCGGCTGGGCAGGTCGGCCAGTTTTTCCGTTTGCGTTCCCGAGAAGAGGGTGCCGTCTACGTAGGCGGCCCTGACCTCTAACAGATCCTTCAGATCCTTGCGGAAATCGCGCAGGACTTTGGCCGGCACCGCGCCGTCTTCGGGCGCTATGGCCACCGCCGTAGGGCCTTTGAAGAACGGGTTCAGGGTGTCTATACCCACACGCTTGCAGGCCTCTTTGGCCAGCGTGTTCTTCACCACGATGTAACGGATGCCGCCCTTACGCAGCTCGTTGCGCAAACGCGTTACCACCTCGACGGTAATCTTGTTATTGTCGGTAACGTATATGCCTTTGGCACTACGGAACGCCTGCTCCAACTCCTCGATTACCGCAGTTCTCTCTGCACGTGTTGACATTTTTTTATACCTTCTACTTTATGATTAAAGTCAAAACCAATATCAATACTACTTCAAATCATTCAAATTAATCTTCAGCCCCTGTCCCATCGTACTCGTGAGAGACACTTTTTTCAGATACTGGCCCTTCGCGGTCGTCGGCTTGGCCTTGACTACGGCGTCCATCAACGCGTGGGCGTTTTCGAAAAGTTTCTGGCTGTCGAACGAGAGTTTGCCGAGCGGCGCGTGGATGATCGCCCCCTTTTCGACGCGGAACTCCACCTTGCCTTTTTTCAACTCCTTGACGGCTTTGCCTATGTCCATCGTGACCGTGCCTACTTTGGGGTTGGGCATCAATCCTCTTGTACCCAGTATCTTACCCAGCTTACCCACGACCTTCATCATATCCGGCGTGGCTACCACCGCGTCGAACTCGAGCCAGCCGTCTTTGATCTTGTCGGCCAAGTCCTCGCCGCCCACGTAGTCGGCCCCGGCCTCTTTGGCTTCGGCCTCTTTCTCGCCTTGGGCGAAAACCAGGACGCGGACCGTCTTGCCCAAACCGTGCGGCAGCACCGCGGCGCCGCGGACGGCTTGGTCGCTTTTGCGCGGGTCTACGCCGAGACGGATGGCTATCTCAACCGTCTCGTCAAACTTTACCGTAGAATTGGCCTTCAGAAAATCCAACGCCTCAATCGCGCCGTACTCCTTCAGCTTGTCCACCTTCTCGTATACGGCATTGTACTTTTTACCGTGTTTCATTGGTACCACCTCATCCTATTCTCTTATATATACTGATAATTTAAAAGACCTATTCTATGTTAACGCCCATGCTGCGGGCTGTGCCGGCTATCACGTTCATCGCCGCCTCAACGCTCGCGGCGTTCAGATCGGCCAGCTTCATCTCGGCGATCTTCTTCAGCTGCGCTTTGGTGAGCGTGCCTATTTTCTCCTTGTTCGGGACGCCGGAACCTTTGTCTTTCCCCAGCTCCTTCATGATCAGCACCGCCGCGGGGGGCGTTTTGGTGATGAAAGTGAACGACTTGTCGGAGTAGACCGTGATAACCACCGGGATAGTCATCCCCGCGGAATCCTTCGTCTTGGCGTTGAACGCCTTGCAGAACTCCATGATGTTCACACCCTGCTGACCCAGCGCCGGACCAACCGGAGGAGCGGGCGTCGCCGCGCCGCCTGTTATCTGCAACTTCACCTGACCCACAACTTTCTTAGCCACTTTTCAACCACCCCTTCGTTTTTCAGCTTATTGGAGCAACATGTATAAAGTCGACCTCGACCGGCGTTGAGCGGCCGAAGACGCTTACCATCACCATCACTTTGCCCTTCTCGGGCGAGACCTTGTCCACAACGCCGTCGAAATCCTTGAACGGCCCCTCCTTGATCTTGACCGCGTCGCCGACCTCGAAAGGCACCTCCGAAACCTGCTGGCGCGGACCTTTCTCCGCCGCCTGGCCCAAAATCCTCCGAGCCTCGTCTTCCCTGATCGCCTGCGGCTTGTCGCCGCCCACAAACCCCGTAACCCCCGCGATCTCGCGCACCACGTGCATCGTCTCACGCGTCATCTCCATCTCCACAAGCACGTAAGAGGGAAAGAACTTCCGCGTGGTCTTTATCTTCTTCCCTTCCTTAACCTGCACCACCTCCTGGGTGGGCATAAGAACGCTCTTTATCTGATCACCGTAATCTCCCGACGCGATGACCCCGTTCAGGTAGTCAAATACCTTGGTCTCCTGACCCGAATACGTGTGCACCACATACCATTTCGCCGCCATCCGCTACCCCTACCGCGCCCTCAAAAAGAGACCTATGGCCGCCTGCAGCCCCTGGTCGCAGGCAAACACGTAAAGCGACACCGCCAAGCTCAACACTATAACAAGCACGGTCGCGCCCGAAACCTCGGCCTTGGTCGGCCAGTTGACCTTGGCCACCTCGGCTTTCACGTCACGGAAATATTGCATTATCTTGTCCATAATACCGACTCTTTCCCTTTATCCCTTCATTTCCACCGCTTATCTTTACAGGCCCGGAGGGACTCGAACCCCCAGCAGGCGGTTTTGGAGACCGCTACTCTACCAATTGAGCTACGGACCTAGTTATTTGCGTTGTCTTTTTTCGTTAATCAACATCCAACGATTAAAAATCCCTGGACTGCTTCATCGCTTCGCTCCTCGCAACGACTGTCATTACGAGCGTAGCGAAGTAATCCAGAAAATCACATTTACACCAAAATATCGCTTTACTTGCACTCCTTGTGGGGAGTCCGCTTCCGCTCAAACGGGCAGAACTTGATGAACTCGACGCGCGCGGAATGCTTGCGCTTGTTCTTCGTCGTTTCGTAGTTACGCTGTTTGCACGATGTGCATTCTAATGTAATTCTTTCTCTTGGCATTATTTACATCCTATCTTTTAAAGTCAATACCAATATCAAATAATTAAAGTCAAAATCTTTTAAATCTTTTTAAGACGAAGCCTTCGGCTTCATAGATAAATGCGGGGTAAACCCCGCATTTTCAATCAAAGTCAAAGTCAAAAGCTTTTTTCTTTTGACTTTGACTTTTAATCCTATAATCCTTACTACTCAATGATAGCGGTAACGACGCCCGAACCTACGGTTCTGCCGCCCTCGCGGATGGCGAAGCGCATGGATTTCTCCATGGCGACCGGGGCTATCAGTTCGACTTCGATCTGGGCGTTGTCGCCCGGCATTATCATCTCCACTCCCTCGGCCAGTCTGATCGTTCCGGTCACGTCTGTGGTGCGGAAGTAGAACTGGGGGCGGTAGTTGCTGAAGAACGGGGTGTGGCGGCCGCCTTCGTCTTTGGACAGCACGACCACCTCGGCCTTGAACTTCTTGTGCGGGGTGATGGTGCCGGGCTTGGCCAGAACCATACCGCGCTCGATGTCGTTTTTGTCGACGCCGCGGAGGAGGGTTCCGATGTTGTCGCCGGCCTCGGCCTTGTCCAGCAATTTGCGGAACATCTCGACGCCGGTGACGACCGACTTGCGGCTCTCGCGCAGACCGACCAGCTCGACCTCGTCGCCGACTTTGACCGTTCCGCGTTCGACGCGGCCCGTGGCCACCGTGCCGCGGCCGGTGATCGAGAAGACGTCTTCGACGGACATGAGGAAGGGCTTATCCACCTCGCGCGTCGGCGTGGGTATGAAATTGTCGACGGCCTCCATGAGGTCGAAGATGCACTTGGCTTTGACGGGGTCTTCGGGGTTTGTAAGGGCCCCGATGGCGCTGCCGCGGATGATGGGCGTTTCGTCGCCCGGGAAGTCGTATTTGCTGAGAAGCTCGCGGACTTCAAGCTCCACGAGTTCGAGAAGCTCGGGGTCGTCCACGACGTCTACCTTGTTAAGGAAGACGACGATGCAGGGGACGCCAACCTGGCGGGCGAGCAGGATGTGCTCGCGGGTTTGGGGCATAGGCCCGTCTGCGGCGCTGACGACGAGTATGGCCCCGTCCATCTGGGCGGCGCCCGTGATCATGTTTTTGACGTAGTCGGCGTGGCCCGGACAGTCGACGTGCGCGTAGTGGCGCTTATCGGTCGAGTATTCGACGTGCGACGTGGCGATCGTGAGGATCTTCGTGTCGTCGCGCCGCCCCTGGGACTCGGAGGCCTTGGCGACCTCGTCGTAGGCGACGAATTTGGCGAGACCCTTGGTCGACATGACGCGCGTTATGGCGGCCGTGAGGGTGGTTTTGCCGTGGTCAACGTGCCCGATAGTACCTACGTTCACGTGGGGCTTGCCACCGCGATCAAATTTTTCCTTGGACATTGAAACCTCTCATGATATGGTGAATATTTTTATTTATTTTGTTCTATTCCATAATAATAGGCTGTAACAAAAGGTACGTTAATTGTATCCTTCTGGATTGCTTCGTCGCTTCGCTCCTCGCAATGACCGTCATTGCGAGCGTAGCGAAGCAATCCAGAAAACCACAACCACAATACTAACCTTTTGCCACAGCCCTCCCTGCTAAAGAAAAGCCCACGACGGGGCTCGAACCCGTGAACCTCATCCTTACCAAGGATGTGCTCTACCAACTGAGCTACATGGGCGGCCTTAATCCAAGAGCGGGCAATGAGACTCGAACTCACAACATCCACCTTGGAAGGGTGGAGCTCTACCATTGAGCTATGCCCGCAAGCCGGCTTATTATGGGCAGGGGTGGTTTCGAACCACCGTAGGCCGGAGCCAATGGATTTACAGTCCATCCCCTTTAACCACTCGGGCACCTACCCAGAAATTCTATCCCAGAGCCGGTAGAGGGACTCAAACCCCCGACCATTCGATTACAAGTCGAACGCTCTATCAACTGAGCTATACCGGCGGAAAGCGCTTTTTTAGACAAAGTTTGATTAAAATAATATCTTGGTAGCGATAATGTCAAAAAAAAATAAATTTTTTTTAAGGGGAGGGCTGCGCCCTCCCTCGCTCCAACCAAAATGGCTTCGCCATTTTGTTTTCCGCTACCCACCCTGCGGGGAGGGCGCGCCCCAGTGGGGCGCTATTGCCCCCGCAACGCCCCGCTAGATATCCCCCCACCGTCAATCCCTCCCCCTCAACTAGGGGGAGGGACTGCTGATAAACATGCGCCGCTTCGCGTCGCAACGTCAAAACAATATCCGGCGGTACAGCATTTACTTTGTCACTTTGTCTACTATCCCGTACTCTTTGGCCTCGTCGGCCGACATGAAGTAGTCCCGGTCGGTGTCCTCCGTGATCTTTTGCAGCGTCTGGCCTGTGTGCGCGGCGAGTATCTTGTTTAGGTTCTCCCGGGTGCGGAGCATCTCTTCGGCTTGGATCTGGATGTCGCTGGCCGGCCCGTACATATTGCCGGAGATCAGCGGCTGATGGATAAGCACCCGCGCGTGCTCCCAGGCAAAACGCTTGCCCTTGGCGCCCGCGCATAGGAGCACGGCGCCCATGCTGGCGGCCTGCCCCATAACCACAGTGGATACGTCGCTCTTGGCGCGGCACATGGCGTCATAGATCGCGAGACCGGAGGAGATAACGCCTCCCGGACTATTTATATAGAGAGTAATGTCCCCGCTGCCAGCCCCGTCGAGGAAAAGAATCTTCTTCACGATCTCCTCGGCGGACTCGTCGCAAACCTCGCCCCACAAGAACACCTCGCGGCGATTCAGGAACTGCTCCTCCATCTCGGCGCCAACTATGGCGGCGCGCATGGAAGCCAAAAAGTCGTGGTTTCGGGGTTTGCTCATTTTTAGTTACCGTCAGCCCTTAATCATTAATCCCCTATTTCGGGGACGAACGTATCACAATATAATATATGGGAGCGGGTTAACGCAATATTTTTATTTTTTTATTTTTGACTAAGATTTTTAGGATTAAAAAAAGATTATAGTATTTAAAGACTCTGGATCGCTTCGCTGCGCTCGCGCGGCAAAATTTTCCTATCGCCGCGCCGTAATTTTCCATCCCCGCCGCCAACAACCCCCAAATTCCGTCGCTTTCGCCATATCCTCAGGTTGGCACGGCATTTGCTTTAATCTTTTGTCGGGTGAAGGCCGGGCGGCCGGCGCCGGATTAAAAGGGATAAACTAAATTCTATATACCTCAAACAAGGAGATAGCTATGCCACGCATCAACTTCAACGCCCCCGCAATGATGAACGTCAACCGTCTTGACACGCTTGAGAAGGGGCTTATGCGTTCTATGCAGCGCGTCGCTTCGGGAGAGCGGGTGACCCGCGCCGCGGACGACGTGGCGGCCCACGGCGTGGGCGAGCGGCTCAAGGGGCAGATACGGGGGCTGCACATGGTGGCGCGCAACGTGCAGGACGGGATCGCCCTCATAAACGTGGCCGAGGCGGCGCTGAACGAGGTGGACGATATGCTCCACAGGATGCGGGAGCTATCGGTGCAGGCGGCCAACGGGACGCTCACCGAAGAAGACCGGCTCACCATCCAGATGGAAGTCGACAAGCTGAAGGACGAGATAAACGCGACCTCGAGGAACACGCACTACAACAACCTGCAGCTCCTCGACGGCACCGGGGACTGGGGCGAGGGCAAAGGCGGGTACTTCCAAGTGGGCACGGGCGGGCTGCCGAACTCAGGGGTAACGGTTCAGCGGATGGGCGCCAACGGGACCTCCAGAATGGTCAGGGATAACAACGAGCCGAACTCCGAGTACATAAGGCACCGCATCCCGGCGGTCAACACGAAGACGCTGGGCATAGAGGGGGACGATATGCGCGTAGACTCGCAGGAGTCCGCCCAAAAGGCCATAGACAGAGTGATAGGCGCCGTAGATTACGTAAACTTCGTTCGGGCGAACTTAGGCGGCATAGCGAACCGTCTGGAACACGCGTGGACCAACGTCAACAAGATAGCGGAGGACAGCCAGTCCTACGAGTCCATCCTGATGGACACCGACGTGCCGGAGGAGATGATCTCCATAACGAGAGACCAGATAATCAACCAGTACTGCACGGCGATGCTGGCGCAGGCGAACCAGACGCCGGATACGATTTTGCAGTTGCTGAATAAATAAAGATTTTAAAGACTTTAAAGACTTTTAAAATCAAATTCAAATTCAAAATCTAATTCAACAACATTAAAAGAATATTTTAAGGGGAGGGCTGCGCCCTCCCTACGCTCCAACCAAAAACGGGACTGAAAGACGTCCCGTTTTTGTTTTCCGCTACCCACCCTGCGGGGCGCTGCCCCGCAACGCCCCGTCGGATAAACAAGCGCCGCTTCGCGTCGCGGTAAGTCAAAAACATTAAAATCTTGACATTCATCTACCCATAAACGATATTTATACTATTGGTGTCGACTCCCCCCGCGGAGCGACCTTTGACTTTGACTTTGACTTTGCGACGCGAAGCGGCGCTTGTTTTAAAAAGTCCCTCCCCCTAGTTGAGGGGGAGGGATTGAAGGTGGAGGGGTATCAGGCGGGGCGTTGCGGGGTGTTCCCCGCAGGGTGGGTAGCGGAAAATAAAAATGGGCGAAGCCCATTTTTATTTGGAGCGTAGGGAGGGCGCAGCCCTCCCCTTATATGAATTTGACTTTGAATTTGATTTTAAAGATTTTTTAAGGATTAGTTTAAATGCCCGATTTTTTCAACGACTTAGTCTTTTCACCCGACGACATTATCACTTTCCCCGTGGGGATCCCCGGGTTTGAGAGTAGTAAGCGTTTTGTCATCGTTCCGGTGCCGCAGTGCGAGCCGTTTTCTTGGCTTGCCTGTGTGGACGGCTCGCCGCCGCTGCGGTTTGCCATAATCAACCCGCTGATCTTTATACCGGACTACAGCCCAAAGTTGAACAAGGAGCAGCTCGCCGACATCAACATCGGCACCGGCGATCTGCACGATCTGGTGCTCTACGCTATCGTCACGATAGGGCAGAACCCCGTAGACTCCACGGCAAACCTAACCGGGCCGGTAATCATCAACAAGAACACCAAGCTTGGCAAGCAGGTGCTGATTGACGACGACCGCTACTCAACCCAAGACCCTATAATCAGGAAGAACCGCTGATGCTGGTACTAACACGAAAAAAAGAGGAGTCGATCCGCATAGGCGACGACATAACGATAAAAATCGTCGACATCGACAACCGTCAGGTCAAACTGGGCATAGAGGCGCCCAAGCACGTGGCAATCAACAGGGAGGAGATCTACCGGAAAATTTTGGCTGAAAACGAGGCCGCCAGCAAGACGCTGGGGGCGGGGGACGGGCTTATGCATATCGCGGGACTGTTAAAGAACAACAACGGAGAAAAATAATGGCTAATAAAGACGCGCTGACCCACTTGGAAAGCGGCAAGAGGCTATTGAACGACGGCAAATGCGACGAGGCCATTCTGGAGCTAGACCGGGCGCTCTCCATAGACGGCAGATCCGCCGACGGGTACTTATACCGCGGCCACGCCTACGTCAACAAAGGCGACCGCGACCGCGTCCCCGCCGACGACCTCGCCGCCGGCGACTCAGGCCGCGCCTACGACGGCAAAAACGACTACGAACGCGCCATAGAAGACTACTCAACCGCCCTCGCCATAAACCCCGCGACCCCGGAGATACTCTGCGCAAGAGGCAACGCGTACCGCAGAAAAGGAGACTACGAACGCGCCATAGAAGACTACACCGTGGCCCTGGGCGTCAAACCCGACTACCGAGACGCGCTGAACAGCCGCGGAATCGTACACTACAGAATGGGAGCGCACAAATTAGCCATCAACGACTGGGAAGCGATACTGCGGATAGACCCGAATGACGCTACGGCTAAGCAGAGTATTGAAATCGCGAGATAATTTACCTTCGTTTATCCACTTCCTCATAATCCGTAATAACCGGCATTGACCTCGTATTCGACCGGAAGTGGCGCAGTATCTCCTCCATCGCGTTGTCTTTCTCCTCCGTCTTTACCAATACGTACAGCAGGTCGCCCGCCTTGATCACCGTTTGGCCGGTGGGGGCTTGTATGTTGTCTTCGCGGTTTATCATCGTTATGGTCGTGCCTTTGGGCAGGTGGAAAGACGATACGAGCGCCTCGCCGTTGTAGATTTCGTCGTCCACATCGATCTCCACCAACTCCATCCCGGAGTTGTGCAGCGCCACCAATTCCATGACCTGCTTGGGCCTTGACCTCGCCTTTACGGCTAATTTGAGTTTATCGGCGAGCTTCGTTATGGTGAAGCCCTGTATCAGCATGGAGAGGAGAACGGCGAAGAAGACTATATTGAAGATGTAGTCCGATTTTTCGATGTTGCTGGCGGCCGGATAGGTGGCGAGCACTATGGGCACCGCCCCGCGCAACCCGCCCCAGTTCAGGAAGAGCATCTCCTTAAAGGAGTACCGCGCCCAGAAGGTGCAAGCGAACACCGCTATCGGGCGGGCGACGAGCGTAAGGATGATAAACAACAATACGCCGCCGCCGAAAACGTCAAATCTGCCGAATTCGCTCGGGAAGACCAAAAGCCCCAGGAGCACGAAGATCACCACGTTCCCTATCGTCGACATCGCGTCTAGAAGCGTCGTGGAGGTCGACTTGTAGGGGATGTTTTTGTTGCCCATAACAAAACCGGCGGCGAAAGCCGAGAGAATGCCGCTGGCTTGCGCCACCTCCGCCACGCCGAACGAGAGCATGATGATCGCTATTATGTATATGTAAAAGTAGCCCTTGTCCAAATTAGTCACAAACCTGCTCAGCCAGCAGGCGACCAAACCGACCAGCAGCCCTATCCCCAGCCCGCCGAAGCCCTTCCACAAAAGGATCCCGACCGTGCCCAGCGCCTTGTCCCACGAGATGACCCCGCCGCCGACCGACGGGTCGGACGACGCGACCGCGAAGCCCACCGCTATGGTGGTCAGGATGATGGCCATCGGGTCGTTGGTCGCCGACTCAACCTCAACCGCCGCCGACATCTTGGGATCAAGCGACCGCGACCGCAATATCGAAAAAACCGCCGCCGCGTCCGTAGACGCTATAATACACCCTATCAGCGCGGACGTTTTCCCGTCAATGTCAATGTGTACCGCCCTAAGCAGCCAATACAGGGAAAAAGCGGTGACCGCAGCCGTGATGATGACGCCCAACGAAGCAAGCATCATAGCCGGGCCGAACACCATCTTGAGCCTGCTCATCTTAGTGCCGAAACCGCCCACAAAGAGGACAAAGACAAGCGCGGAGTTCGCCACCGTTTGCGCCAGCCCGTAATCGCCGGGGTTCTGACCGAAGTTCCCCACATTCAACACGTCGTTGCCGAAGAGCATGCCAACGAATAGCGAAACGACGACAAGAGGCACGCGCCACCGATTCGCAAAACTCGCGAATATTATGATGGCCAATAGAATTAGGGCGGCTACTAAAATCATTAATCCCAAATTCATTTTTTTATCCTAATCTTTAATCTTTTAAAATCTTTTAAATCTTTTAAAATCTTTTAAAATCTTTTAAATCAAATTCATATAAAGTCTTTAAAATCTTTAAATCTTTTTTAGACGGAAGGCTTCGCCTTCCATAGATAGTTCGGGGGCTAAACCCCCGAACTTCAGTCAACGGCAAAGTCAACGTCAAAAACCTTAGTCTGTCATTGCGTGTTGTAAGTCTTTTGACTCTGACTTTCTGGATTGCTTCGTCGCTTCGCTCCTCGCAATGACGTCATTGCGAGCGTAGCGAAGCAATCCAGAGTCAACAAACCGTCAACATCCACCCGTACTTGTCCTCTATCTCTCCGTATTGTATGCCCTGTATCTCCTTGAAGAGGCGCGTTAACGTCTCTCCGGCTTCGTTTTCCTTGCCAAAAGTATAGATTTTATCACCACGCGTAATTGAATAGACCGGCGTGATGACGGCGGCCGTCCCGCAGGCTCCCACCTCTTTGAAATCGGGCAATTCCTCTATGTCAATCTTCCTGCGCTCCACTTTAAGCCCCATCCCCTCCGCTATCTTTTGCAAACTCTTGTTGGTGATGGACGGCAGTATTGATGTTGATTCTGGGGTCACGTAACGCCCGTCCTTCGTTATCCCCAAGAAATTAGACGTCCCGAACTCGTCGATATAGCGATGATGGGCCGAGTCTAAATACAAGCAGATCGGATACCCTTTATGCTTTCCCTCGTAGTCGCCGTACAGACCCGCGGCGTAGTTTCCGGCGACCTTGACGTTGCCGACGCCGAGCGGCGCGGCGCGGTCGTAGGACTCCTGGACGTAGGCCTTAACCGGGGAGAAACCGTGTTTGTAATACGGGCCGACGGGCATACCGAGAGAGAAAAAGATGTAATCTTCGGACGGCCCGACGCCGACGCGGGGGCTTGCGCCTATCAGCAGCGGGCGGACATATAAACTCGCGCCGGTGCCGTAGGGCGGAACCCAATCTATGTTACGCGAGACGGTCTCTTTTACCGCCTCGATAAACAGCTCAAGCGGCGGCGGCTCCATCATGGTGCGCTTCGCGGTGTTGATCATCCTCTCCCCGTTTTCGCGCGGCCGGAAAAGCGCCGCGGAGCCGTCTTTGCGGCGAAAAGCCTTAAGCCCCTCAAAACAGGCCTGACCGTAGTGCAGGCAAACGGCGGCGACATGGATTGAGAAGTTCGGGTCGGTACAGACCGTGAGCTTGCCCCAACGGCCGTCTTTGAAGTCGGCGCGGATATAGGCGTCGGTCTGCATGTACTCGAAGCCTAGGTTCGGCCAGTCTAATTGTTGTTGTGACATTTTTGTAATCCTTACTTATGTATTATTATGGATTGCTTTGTCGCTACGCTCTCGCAATGACCGTCATTGCGAGCGTAGCGAAGCAATCCAGTTACGTAATATCAAAATATAAATCTTTCCAATTCGGGTTAACACTTTCAATCAATGCAAGCTTCTTTTTTCTAGAACCCGCTTTAATTTGTTTTTCTCTAGCAATCGCATCAATAATATTATCATAAATTTCATAATACCCAAGTTTATCCACACAGTATTTCTTTGTAAATCCATCAGCCATTTTATTTTTATGTTCATATACTCTTTTAGTCAGGTTAGATGTCACTCCGGTGTATAATGCACCGTTTCTTTGGCTAAATAATATATATGTATAACCTTGTTTCATACATTCTACCTTTCTGGATTGCTTCGTCGCTACGCTCCTCGCAATGACGGTCGATATCACCCGATCATCAATTTATACATCAAACTGTCAATTAACGCGATCCACGACGCTTCTATAATGTTCTCGCTGACCCCAACTGTTCCCCAACGGTGCACTTTGTCGGACGACTCTATCAATACTCTTACTTTCGCCGCAGTACCGTCTTTGCCGTCTAATACTCTTACTTTGTAATCGTCTAGCTTCACGCCTTTTATAGATGGAAAAAACTTCACTAGGGCTTTTCGTAACGCGTTGTCAAGCGCGTTTACCGGGCCGTCGCCCTCGGCGGCTGTGTGCTCCAGCACTCCGTCCTCGATCACTTGTATCGTCGCCTCGGAATACGTTTCGCCGTCGGAACGCTTCTCCTCTATGACCCTGAAGGCCTTTACGGTAAACGGCTCTTTGAACTCGCCGAGAACTTTGCGGACGATAAGCTCGAACGAGGCGTCGGCGGCTTCGAACTGGTAACCGGCGGCCTCCATCTCCTTTATCTTCGCCAATACTTTTTTGACGATCGGATCCTTTTTGTCAAGCCCCGGTTTGATCTTTGACAATTTCTCTAAAATGGTGCTCGCCCCGGCCTGGTCGCTGACCACGAATTGGCGGCTGTTTCCGACGGTCTCCGGGTCGGTATGCTCAAACGACTGGCGCACCTTGCGCACCCCGTCGGCGTGAGCGCCGGCCTTGTGGGAAAAGGCCGCCTCGCCGACGTAGGGGTGGCGGATGTTAGGCGTCGTGTTGGCCAGCTCCGCCACGTAGAGCGAGGCGGGCGTCAGCATTTTGAGCTGTTCGGGAGTTACTAAGTTAAATCCGCGTTTCAATTGCAAATTGGGAATTATCGTGCAGAGATTCGCGTTGCCGCACCTCTCCCCCAGCCCGTTCATCGTCCCTTGAACGTGAGAAGCCCCCTCTATCACGCAGAGGCAAGACGACGCCTCGGCGCAACCGGAATCGTTGTGCATGTGCACGCCGAATTTCGCGTCATTAATTTTTGACTTGACAGCACGGAAAATCTCCACCGCCTCGTCCGGTAATAACCCGCCGTTGGTATCGCAGAGGACGAGACAGTCCGCCCCGGCGTCTTTTGCGGCCAAGAGCGTCTTTATCGCGTATTCATGATTCGCCTTGTAACCGTCAAAGAAATGCTCGGCGTCGTAGATCACTTCGTCAAAATGTTTCTTGAGGAAATGTATCGACTCGCTGATCATCACCAAATTCTCATCGAGCGTTGTGTTTATGACTTTTTTGACGTGGAGATCCCACGACTTTCCGAAGATGGTCGCTACCGGGGCGCCGGTAGTTATCAACGCCTGCATGAACGGGTCTTCCTTGACCTTGTTGCCGGGACGTTTTGTTGATCCGAAAGCCGCTATCTTAGCCTTCAATTTCATCTTTTTGACTTTAGCGTAGAATTCCGTATCAATAGTATTGGTAGGATTCGGCCAGCCGCCCTCAATGTAACGCATTCCAAGTTCGTTGAGCTTTTCGGTAATCATCAGTTTGTCCTTTAGAGACAATGAGATGCCTAGGGCTTGGTTGCCGTCGCGGAGCGTGGTGTCGTATAGGTCGACGTTGTGCGGTTTTGTAACGGTTGACATTTGAGAAAAATGGCCTTTTTTTTGTTAATTTAATATTAATAAAATCAAAATCTTTTGGGAAAATGAACCCACCAAGTGGAAGATCCTTACCACGTGGTGGGGTGATTCCGCCATTTTAGACGCTTGGTACGGATGCGTGAAAAAAACGTTTCACTTCACCAAAGACGCGACGAGATCCCCGACCTCCGTGGTTCCCATCCCCATCTTCCCCGCCGACATGCTCTTTATCTTGCCGGAGGCCAGAGCGTCGTAAACGGCTTTGTCAATCGCCGCAGCCGCCTTGTCTTCGCCCAGCGTTTCCAGCATCATCGCACCGGCGCAGATTGAGGCCATCGGGTTGATCACGTTCTTTCCCGTGTACTTGGGGGCGCTGCCGCCGATAGGCTCGAACATCGATACGCCGTGCGGGTTGATGTTGCCTCCCGCCGCTATGCCCATGCCGCCCTGGATCATCGCGCCCAAATCGGTGATGATGTCGCCGAAGAGGTTTTCCGTCACTATCACGTCGTAAAATTCCGGACTCTTCACCATCCACATAGTACAAGCGTCTACATGGTTGTAGTCCTGCTTGATGTCCTTGTAATCGGCGTCGCCGACCTCTTGGTGCGTCCTTACCCATAAGTCCCCGGCGTGGGTCAGAACGTTGCACTTGTGGACGAGCGTCAGAGTCTTCTTCCTGTTGCGCTTGCGGGTGAGGTCGTAGGCGTAGCGGATGCAGCGCTCCACAACGGGACGCGAGTAACACATGACCTGCGTCGCGATCTCGTTCTGCGTGCCGACCATGGTCGCCCCGCCCATACCGGTGTATATCCCGCCGCTGTTCTCCCTTATCACCACGAAGTCGATCTGCTCCGGCCCCTTGTCCTTGAGCGGCGTCTCCACGTTGGGGTAGAGCTTGACGGGACGCAAATTTATGTACTGATCAAGAGCGAAGCGGAGCTTCAGCAGGATCCCCACCTCAAGGATACCCGGCTTGACGTCGGGGTGCCCGATAGCGCCCAAGAATATAGCGTCGTGCTTGGCAAGCTCGTCGATGTTGGACTGGGAGAGCGTCTCGCCGGTGCGCATGTAACGCTCGCCGCCGAAGTCGTAGTCGGTGTAGTTGAGCTTGAGGCCGTGCTTGGAAGCCGCCGCGTCCAAGACTTTAACGCCCTCGCGGAGCACTTCAGGCCCGGTTCCGTCGCCGCCCATTAGGGCTATGTTGTAAGATTTCATCGTACTTGCCTTTCTTTGTTTTTTATGTTTAGAGATAAAAGTCAAAAGACTGGATTGCTTCGTCGCTTCGCTCCTCGCAATGACCGTCATTGCGAGCGAAGCGAAGCAATCCAGAAAGTCACAACATCAATCTTTAGCATACTTCGGCACCTTCCTCTTAAACTTCTTCATCCTCGCAATCTTATTAACAATATCCATATATGCTAACGCTGAGGCCTCTACTATATCAGTACTAACACCTCTACCTACAAATGACCCTTCTGCGGCTGATGCGCTTATTTTTACGTTCGCTTGGGCCGCCCGGCCTTCCGTGACTGCGGCTATGTATAAATTGTCCACTTCTATCTTGTATCCGACGATCTGATCAATGGCGTTAGTAGCGGCGTGCACCGGCCCGTCCCCGTACGCGGCGGCTTGTTTTGTCACGCCGTCAAATGTGATTTTTGCCATTGCCATCGGCGCTACTCCCCTGCCGCAGGCTACGTTTAAATAGTCCAGTACATACATATCTACGACTTCGTGACCGGCGTCCGATTCCATCAGCGTTACAAGATCGTCATCGTAAACAGTCCCCTTTTTATCCGCCAACGCTTTAAATTTCGCGTAGACCGTTTCCAAATCGTAACCCGGCTCCGCGTAACCCAGTTCCGCAAGCCTCGCCTTTACCATGTGGCTGCCGGAGCGGCTCGTCAGGTTCATTCTATTGTCTTTCAACCCCACCGACTGCGGCGTCATTATCTCGTAGGTCTTCCGCGACTTCAGCACCCCGTCTTGGTGTATCCCGGACGAGTGGGCGAAGGCGTTGCTGCCCACTATCGCCTTGTTGGGCTGAACGGGCATACTGCATATCTCGCTGACAAGGCGGCTGGTACGCGTTATTTCCTGCGTTTTTATATCCGTCCGCGCCCCGAAGAAATCCGGGCGCAGCTTTATCGCCATGACTATCTCTTCTAACGACGCGTTTCCGGCGCGCTCGCCTATGCCGTTTATCGTGCACTCCACCTGACGCGCCCCGTTCGCCACCGCGGTTAGCGAATTGGCCGTGGCCATCCCCAGATCGTTGTGGCAGTGGACGGAAATTACCGCCTTGTCAATATTAGGCACGCGGTTGAACAGCATCTCGATAATGGCCCCGAACTGCCCCGGCGGCGTATATCCCACCGTGTCGGGAATATTTACCGTTGACGCCCCCGCCTTGATAGCCGTTTCCACCACGCGGCAGAGATAGTCGCCGTCCGTCCTGCCCGCGTCCTCGGCGGAAAATTCCACGTCGTGGCAGAGACGGCGGGCCAGCTTGACGCTGGCGGTAATCATCGACAGCACATCGTCCTCGGACTTGCGCAACTTCTTCTCAGTGTGGATGGCGGAAGTTCCGATGAAAGTATGCACACGCGGACGCTGCGCCGGCTTAACCGCCTTGGCGCATGCCACGATGTCTTTCTCAACTAACCTGGCCAAACCGCAAATAATCGGCCCGTCCTTTATCTCACGGGCGATAGTCGATACAGACTCAAAGTCCCCGGGAGAGGAAATAGGAAACCCGGCCTCTATCACGTCGACGTTGAGCTTGGCAAGCTGTCTGGCTATGCGCAGCTTTTGGTCGACCGAGAGGCTGGCGGGAGCGGCCTGCTCGCCGTCCCGCAATGTTGTGTCGAAGATTAGGACTTTATCTTTTTTCATAATTAAAGTCAAATCATTAAAGTCAAATTCATTTAAGGGGAGGGCTGCGCCCTCCCTCGCTCCAACCAAAAATGGGCTTCGCCCATTTTTGTTTTCCGCTACCCACCCTGCGGGGACACCCCGCAACGCCCCGCTAAATACCCCTCCTCTTTCAATCTCTCCCCCTCAACTAGGGGGAGAGACTTTTTATACACATGCGCCGCTTCGCGTCGCGAAACGTCAACGCCAAACGTTAGTTTTTACCGCGTCCCGCGATTCCCTTGGTCTCTTTGGTGATCTCGCGGGCTTTTTCTCTGGGACGCAGGTCGCGAACGGCTTTTCCCGCCTGCCACATCTCCGAATTTCCCATCTCGGCAAGCTCTTCGTCCAAAAGCTCTTTGTAGTTCGGCTTGCCGCAGGCGGAGATGACCCGCTTCGTCTCGGCGCCGCTCTTGACGGAAGCGTACAGCTCCTTGAAGACCGGGAGCGTGGCTTTCTTGAACTTGGGCTTCCAGTCCAACGCGCCGCGCTGGGCGGTCGAGGAGCAGTTGGAGTACATCCAGTCCATGCCGTTCTCGTCGACCAGGCGGATGAGGCTCTGCGTCAGTTCCTCGACCGTCTCGTTGAAGGCCTCGCTCGGGCTGTGGCCGTTCTTGCGCAAAACGTCGTACTGGGCCTCCATTATGCCGGCCAGGGCGCCCATCAGCGTGCCGCGCTCGCCGGTAAGGTCGCTGAAGACCTCCTTCTCGAAAGTGGTCGGGAAGAGGTAGCCGCTCCCGATGCCGATGCCTAAAGCCAGACAGCGCTCCTCGGCGCGCTTTGTCGCGTTCTGGAAGACCGCGTAGCTGGAGTTGATCCCCACGCCGTTTATGAAGTTGCGGCGGACCGACGTGCCGCTGCCCTTGGGCGCGACCATGATCACGTCGATGTCCTTGGGCGGAATCACCTTCGTCTGATCCTTGTAGACAATGGAGAAACCGTGCGAAAAGTAGAGCGCCTTCCCCTTTGTCAAGTGCTTCTTGATCGTCGGCCAAATAACCCTCTGCGCCGCGTCGGCCACGAGCATCTTGATGATAGTCCCGCGCTCCGCCGCCTCCTCGACCTCGAAGAGCGTCTTGCCCGGAACCCAGCCGTCCTTCACCGCGCGGTCCCAGTCCTTCTTGTACTTCTTGGACTGGCCGATGATCACGTTCTTGAATCCGTTGTCGCGAAGGTTGAGCGCCTGCGCCGGCCCCTGAACGCCGTACCCGATCACCGCAATGACCTCGCTCTTCAGCGCCATGCGCGCCTTAGCGACAGAAAACTCCTTGCGCGTGACGACCTTCTCCTTCTTACCGCCGAAATCAATGACAGCCATTTTACTGCTCCTTGTTTATGTTTTTGTTTTTGTTTTTGTTTTTAAATTCTTTTTAATCTTTTTAATCTTTTTAATCTTTTTAATCTTTTTAAAATCAAATTCTTTAAAATCTTTTAAAATCTTTAAAATCAAATTCTTTAAAGTCTTTTTTAGACGAAAGGCTTCGCCTTTCATAGATAGTTCGGGGGCTAAACCCCCGAACTTCAGTCAAAAGATAACGTCAAAACACTGGATTGCTTCGCTTCGCTCGCAATGACGGTCATTGCGAGGAGCGAAGCGACGAAGCAACT
>Ga0182488_12522_pt1 | contig 40971 bp, 37 predicted proteins | sample TergutNc150P3_FD_120830 | JGI IMG/M metagenome (GOLD analysis project Ga0182488, IMG submission 120830) | reverse complement strand
GGCGTAAAGCGGATCTATGGTGTTTAACATATTCAGCCCTCAAACAAGCGTATCAATGACCAATCAAAAATGATTGCCTGTTGGCAAAGAATATAGATAACCAATCAAAGATATACAATTATGTCGTAACGATCCGCGCTACGCACCCCTAACAGGGTGCGGGTTGATTTTTCAGGATACATTTTCTACCGAGCTTAGCACCCCTACGGGGTGCTATTCAGCGGAACGCCATAGAGTACAGATCATATATAACTAATCAAAAATATCTAGTTATCCACATTTCACCTAAACGATTCACGCAAAACCTCAAGGTCTAAACTCGGGTATACCGGGAATTTATCAAGCAACTCTTTGACCCGCGCTTTTGCCGCTTTGGCCGCTTTGGGGTCTGTATAGTACTTCGCTTTGCTCAGTTTTCCGGCGTTTTCGCCGTCCGCGACCGTTTCCGGCTTTGTGTTCGACAGTACCAATTTTATCACGGCGGCGATCTCTTTCATTTCCGGCACGCCCATGCCGAGCGTCGTTGTCGCCGGGGTTCCTATTCTCAGGCCGCTTGTGTACCAGGGGCCGTTTTTGTCGTAGGGCAGGGAGTTGCGGTTCAGCGTTATGCCGCAGTCGCGAAGGGCGCTCTCGGCTTGGCGGCCTGTCAGGCCGAAGGGGGTGACATCTATAAGGAATAGGTGGTTCTCGGTGCCGCCGGTGGCTATCGTCATTCCTTCTGACACGCAATATTGGCTCATGGCGGCGGCATTCTTTACTATAGACGCGGCGTACTTCCTAAACGACGGGGCGTTCGCCTCCGTGAGCGCGACGGCTTTCGCGGCCATCACGTGGCCCAGCGGGCCTCCCATGACCAGCGGGCAGCCTTTGTCCACGCTGTCGGCGAACTCTTCGGTGCAGAGCACTATGCCGCCGCGCGGGCCGCGCAGGGTCTTGTGGGTGGTGGTGGTGACCACGTGGGCGTGGGCCACGGGGTCGAACTCTCCGGTGAGCGCCTTGCCGGCCACTAATCCGGCGAAGTGCGCCATGTCCACCATGAACACCGCCCCGGCTTTGTCGGCGATCTCCCGCATCCGGGCGAAGTGGACCTTCCGGGGGTAGGCGCTGTACCCGGCAAGGAGTATCAGCGGCTTGATCTCCAGGGCCATACGCTCGATTTCGTCGTAGTCGAGGAGGCCGGTCTCCTTGTTCACGCCGTAGCTGTAGGCGTCGAACATCTGGGCGGAGACGTTGTGGCGGTAGCCGTGGGTCAGGTGGCCGCCGGAGTAGTAGTCCATGCCGAGCAGGCGCTGGTTACCGGTTTTGGCCCGGAGCGCGTTCCAATCCTCGCGGCTCAGCTTGGATGGGTTGGCCTCTCCCATCTTTACCAGCTCGGGTTCGGATACGCGCGTGGACAGAATAGCCCAGTAGGCTATGAGGTTCGCGTCGGCGCCGCTGTGCGGCTGTACGTAGGCGTGTTCGGCGCCGAAGAGTTTCTTGGCTTGATCTACGGCGTAGGACTCTACGGTGTCTATGTTGTCGCAGCCGGCGTAGAAGCGGTGGTCGGGAATGCCCTCGGCGTACTTGTCGGTGAGGAGGTTCCCCATGGCGAGCTGTACGGAGAGGGAGCAGTAGTTCTCGCTTGCTATCAGCTTGAGATTGGCGCGCTGGTCGGCCAATTCCTTGACGATGCCTTTGGCGACTTTAGGCGCTACGGCGGCGACCAAGGAGAGGTTGGCCAAATAGGCCGCGGTGCCGGTGTCAATGCCGGTGCGGGCGTTTTTGGAGATGTAGTCGGTCAGGGCGTTCTTAGGCGTTAAATTCAGCGCGGCCCTCGGCGTTTTCTTAGCCGCGGCCTTAGCGGTTTTCCTCGCTGTTTTCTTCACGGCGGCCTTCGGCGCTTTCTTCGCCTTTTTCGCGGGCGCTTTTTTCCCCGCTCTCGCCGCCGTTTTCTTCGCCGCCGCTTTTCTTACCGCTTTCTTCTGTTTTAGCTTCGGCGTTTTCTTCGCCGCTTTTTTAGCCGCTTTCTTCAGCATTTCAGTCCCCCCCGCTACTATAGGTCGTGTATAGCGAAAAAGCTCCCGGCAGTCACTGTAACCGGGAGCTTCGTGGTCATCGCGTCAGGCCGGTTCGGGTTCAAGTCACTTAAGCAACTCGACTTTTGTACCCAGATACTCCGCCTTAAGGCTGAATGTGTAGTAGAGGAAGTCCGCCGTTCTGTACCTCTCCGGCACGAACTTATTCACCAGCGCCTCTACGTCGGTGATCTCGTTGCCGGCGTCGTCTTTTGACTTAACCGGCATAACCACAATGATCTTCGCGTCGCTTTTAGGCGTGACGAAGACCTCCAGCACCGTCCCTTCGGGAATATCTACGAGCGCGCCGTCAGTATGGTCGATCTTATCCGTGCTCTCGCCGTAGGAGGCCTCAAACTGCTCCCTCTCAAGGGCCTGCTTAACTACCAATTTGTCGCCAGCTTTGAGACCCAAACCGTTACCGCCGCCGCAGCCGACTGCGAACGTCAGGGCCACCGCCGTCAGAATTACCGCACCAAATCGATTCACAAAATCCTCCTTGTAAAAATGTTATTTATGACAAAAACGTATTGATAGCGGAATCGCTTACTATATAAAGATAATTTTTGGGGTGCGCAAAATGCAAATTTTTTTGAAAAATAATCAAAATCAAAGAATACATCAAAAAATTGCGCGTGAGGGCAGGGCATTTAGTATATTTATGATCAGGGAGTGGTTGCTTTCATCTTATAAGTCTTTAGATGAGGAGCGCTTTATGGCCGGTATATCCGTTGGCGCGGACAGCTTCCTCCGTAAAGCGGGCGGCGTGGCCGGGGTTGGCGGCGCAAATGGGGAGCGTGGCGGGCAGAAGGCCGGCGGCGGGGTCGCCGGGAAGCGGCTGGCTGTGGACGAGTATGTTGCGTCGCTGCCGGCTCAGGCCGCGTTTATCGGGTTAAAGACGCTGGAGACGCTGACTTCGCTGCCGCCTATACCGCAACCGCAAAAACAGGGCGGGGTCGGGATAGGGATCAACGCTATCGGCAGGACGGGTTTTAATGCTATCGTTACCGTCGAGCCCCAAAAAGCCGTCGACGAAATTGCCGATACGGAAGAGATTGACGAGGTTGACGAGACTGACGAAGCTGACGAAAACGACAAAGCGGCGGATGAAAACGAGGCGGCCGGCGCCGGCGGCGATAAGGCGGGGGGCGCGGAGCTTACTCCGGATGAGCTGGCTGTCGTAAACGAACTCAGAAACATCGACAGGGAGGTCAGGGCTCACGAGCAGGCTCACATTTCGGCGGGCGGGGCCTATATACGCGGCGGGGCGTCTTATCAGTACCAGCGCGGGCCGGACAACAAGAGCTACGCGGTGGGCGGCGAAGTGGGCATAGACACCGCGCCTGAGAGGGACGATCCGGGAGCCACGATAACGAAGATGCAGACCGTCCGCGCGGCGGCGCTGGCGCCTAGCGATCCGTCAGCCCAAGACAGGGCGGTCGCGGCGGCGGCGGCCGGCAGGGAGAGCTTGGCCAGGGCGGAGTTAGCCGAAAAAGAAAAAACTATATGAACTTAGCCACAATCCTGACAACTTCGCGCGTCGTAATCGCCCCTGTCTTCGCGATGGTTTTTGTCCACGGCTATAACTCCGACTCCACAAAGGTCTCTTGGATATATATCTGCTTCGGGCTCGCGGTGCTGATAGAGCTCTCCGATATGTTCGACGGGATGGCCGCCCGCGCCCGCAAACAGGTCACCGACTTCGGAAAGGTCTACGACCCGATAGCCGACAGCGTCTCGCGGCAAACGGTTTTCATATCGTTCATGTATACGAACATCATACCGCTTTGGATGTACTTGGTGTTCTTCTACCGCGACGCCTTTATGCAGCTGCTGCGGATAGTCTGCGCCTCCGGCGGCTACGTCCTCGCCGCCCGCATGTCGGGCAAGATCAAAGCCGTATTGCAGGGGATAGCGGCCTTCTGCATGCTGGCGGTGATACTCGCCCAGCGGACAGACGCGGCGTGGATGCCGAAACCGGAGTGGCTATGGGACTTGTGGGGGCACGATCCGGGGTACTGGGTGATGTTAGTCGTGGCAATTTATACGCTGTTATCCGTTGTAGATTACGTGATACCTAACAGGTCGCTTATCGTTAAGATGATGGGGAACAAGGGGAAAGAATGATGTTTATAAGATTAGTCAGAACGCCTTTGGCGATTGCGGCCGCGGCGATTTTAGCGGCGGTCTGTTTGCCGGGATGCGGCGGCGCGCCGGACGGGTTGGCCGGGCAATGGGTGTATTTTGAGGGGAATATGCACGACAAACCGCAGAATATGGAATTGTTAAAAAACGGCGCCGGCGTGATAGACAACGGCAGAATCGTCACGTGGAAAGCCGACAGCAAACGCCTTACGATTATATCACCCCAAACGAACGGGCTTAACGCTAAATATAACCTGTCCGGCTACGTGCTTACCCTCGCCTACGACGACGGGGACGCCGCGACATTCATTGTTAAAGAGAAACTCGGGGAGCACAAGAAGAAGATAAGCGACGAAAGGGTCGGGAAATTATCCACCTATTTCACCGATTCAAGAGACGGCCGCAAGTACCGCGCCGTAAAGATAGGCGGCAAGACGTGGATGGCGGAGAATTTGAACATAAAGACGGAAGATTCGTGGTGTTACTATGGAGAAGACTCCAACTGCGTTAAATTCGGAAGGCTGTACGAACTGGAGACGGCAAAAGCGGCTTGCCCTTCGGGATGGCATCTGTCCAACCGCCGGGAGTGGGACGATTTGATAGCGGCTACCGGCGGCTCTAAGGCGGGAAAGAATCTGAAGGCGATATTCGGCTGGTATAAAACCGGAAACGCCACGGACAGTTTCGGCTTTTCGGCCCTGCCGGGCGGCGGCATAAACAACCTCGGCAGCTTCGTCAGCATAGGCGAAGTGGGCGTGTGGTGGATAGACATGGGCGCGGAGAACAGCCGCGGCCAAGCCCACAGCAAACGCATGTTCGAAGACAAAGACATCGTGGAAGAGCACTACAGCGGAAGCGACTACGGTTTTTCGGCGCGGTGCGTTGCGGACTAAAACGGCGAGGCGGTAACACGAATGGCCAAACGACGATTGCCGGAATCTTTCGGATTTTATTCGGTGCTGACCGACCCGGTCAAAGGGTACGGTTACTTAACATCGCTACTTGTCGATTACGGCGTCTCCGCCGTTCAGCTGCGGATGAAGGGCGCGCCGCGAGAACTCGTCGTCAATACCGCTTTACAGATGCGGAAAATCACAGAAGGCACAAATACGTTGTTGATTATCAATGATGATCCTCGCATAGCCGCGGAGATCGGGGCGGACGGGGTACATGTGGGACAGAGCGATATGCCGTATAATGACGTTCGGGCGATTGTCGGGGATGATATGCTGATCGGCGTATCGACGCATAATCTTAACCAGACGATAAACGCCTGTCAACTACCGGCTGATTACATCGGCGTAGGCCCGGTCTTCGCAACGCCCACGAAGAAAATCCCAGACCCCGTTATCGGCATTGACGGAATGAGAGAAATGCTGTCGTCCTCAACCGTTCCGGCGGTGGCCATAGGCGGTATCGATCTGGGAAACCTGCCCGCCGTCTTAGCGGCCGGGGCTAAAAGCTTTTGCATGGTGCGGCAGTTGACACAGAGCGAAAATCCGAAATCGGTATTGGACGAGATTATTCGGATTGTCGACAGCTTTAAATCTACAACCTCTTATAGACCGCCCGCCCCTCCAAAACAGTAGCGGCGACCGCCCCCGTAAGCTCCATACCGATAAACGCCGAGTTCCTCGCCTTGGAGAAAAATTTCGCCGGATCAACCGCCCACCGGACTTCAGGATCAATCAGCGTCACGTCCGCCGGCGACCCCTCTTTCAGTGACCCGCCCGGCAGCCCCAATATCCGGTTCGGCGCGACGCTCATCCTCTCAACCATCTGAGCCGGCGTCAATAATCCTTTATTGACAAGAACCGTAAGCACCAGCCCGAGCGACGTCTCCATGCCTATCACGCCGAACGCCGCGTTGTCGAACTCTACGTCCTTCTCCTCCGGGACGTGCGGGGCGTGGTCGCTGGCGATTGCGTCTATCGTCCCGTCGGCGAGGCCTTCTATCACCGCCTCCCGATCAACCGCGGTACGCAACGGCGGGTTCATCTTCTTGTTCGTATCGTAGTGACCCACATCCTCGTCCGTGAGCGTGAAGTAATGCGGGCAGCTCTCAGCCGTCACGTTTACCCCGCGCCGCTTAGCCTCCCGCACCAATCGTACCGACCCGGCCGTCGACACGTGGGCTATATGCACTCTGGCGCCGGTGTACTCCGCCAGCAGTATGTCTCTGGCGACGGCGATGGTCTCGGCGACTACCGGAATGCCCCTGACGCCCAGGCGCGTAGACGTAGGCCCCTCGTTCATGTGGCCCTTGGCGCTGAGCGTAGGCTCCTCGCTGTGGCATATCACGGGGATGCCGAAGGACTTCGAGTAGTTGAAGGCGTTGCGCATAACGTTCGCCTTGGCCACCGGCTTCCCGTCGTCGGAGACCGCGACCGCTCCCGCCTTGACCATCTCGCCGACCGGGGCGAGCTCCTCCCCTTCCAGAGCCTTGGTTATCGCGCCGATGGGATATATGCGGCAAGGGCAGTTCTCGCCGCGCTGGATCACGTAGCGGATCTTTGAGGCTTCATCAAGCACAGGGCTGGTATTAGGCATACAAGCCACCGCGGTGAACCCGCCAGCCGCCGCCGCCTGAGCGCCCGTTGCTATCGTCTCCTTGTCCTCCCGCCCCGGTTCACGCAGATGGACGTGCATATCCACAAGACCGGGAACCACCCACAACCCGGCGGCGTCGATCACGTCTACATCGTCCTCCCCGCAGTCGGGAAATAACTCGCCCGGCGTAAGCGGCCTCTTGCCCCGGAACAACGCCTCTCCGTCGCCCGCCCCGCCGGGAAAGAGCTCGCCGCTCAGCGACTTGACGAACGGCCTATCGATAACCGACTTGACGGCGCCCTTGTCGAGCGCCACCGTCCGCAGCCCGTCTATCCCTGAGACCGGATCGATCACACGGCCGTTCATGATAACGAGCGGCCTTGACTGCGGCTCGCCGCTACGCGGATATTCTACGCTGCCAGCCCCTTTTTGAATCATTTTCCAATCTCCATATCTATACCGTCTATAATGACAAAAAGCCGTAACCGATACCGCCGTCATTAATCAACCGCAATATCAAAGCCACCGAAGCAATCTTATAAAAGCTTGATTGGACGCCATGGTTTGAGCGGCCAACAGATGCCCGCTCTCGTTCCAACGCCCCTTTCCCAGATTTTCGCCGAAACCGTACGTATAATTGCCGGTACGCTGGTACTCTTGTTCAAACGCATCTGTCAAGTCGAAGACGGGAATGCCACGCGCTTCCGCTATTTCTCGCAAAAAATCGTTCGGTTTGCGTAAATCGGCGCCGTTTACGCAATCGTCCTCCGTGTCGCTGACTTGGTAGGAATCGGAAATTATCATTATACAGAGCGCGGACGAACTGCGCTTTACCGCCTCGTCAAGCAGCGCGACGATATTGCCAGTTACCGTGTAGGCGTTCGCCCAAACGCTGTCCTGTTCAATATTAAAGACGCCGACATCCTTGGGGCACGGCGCGGGGCCGGGTTTTTCTCTGCCGGCCCTAAACGTTTCGATACGCCGCTCGGTCTCGGCGGCCAAAACGGAATGACTGAGCAGCGGCCAAAAGAGCGTCTTCAGCTTGTAGGAACGGCTCTCGGTAAACGAGGCGTCGACCCAAAAGGTATCGGCGTCAAATGTGATGTAGGGCTTGAAAACGGCTTGCCCCGTAAGCGTTTTCGAGTTGTCGCGAAAATCGTTCCCTACGTAAAAGGCCAGAAGCACCAAGTCGGGGCTGTATTTAACCCCCTCGGTCACGTACCAAAGGTACTCCTCCGCCGTGCCCATCCCGCCGCGCCCCGCGTTGATTACCTTGATGTTGTGCCACGGCAGCGCCTTGCCTATAAGCGTTTGAAGCCGCCCCGGAAAGCTGCTGTCCATCGATACCTGAAGGGCCTCCATAAACGAGTCGCCGAGAATCAATACGCGCTTGGAATCCTTCGGCTTCTCGTACGGAATTTCGCGATCCCTGAGGCCGTGACTGTTGAAGCGCCCGCGGGAGTACCCCTCGTTAATATGCTCGTATACGGCGTTTGGAACCGACCGCACCCCCAAGAGCGGGTCGGGGCGCCTTTCGGGAAGATGGCCCATTTCGATTAACCGCACGACGACTTCCAAAATCGCCAGCGCGGCGAAGACGGAGAGTATCATAAGCGGCGCGATTTGCAAAACACGTTTGGCAAATGGTTTTTTATCCACGTTAATCGCTCCCGCCGGCGCCCAGCAGGTACAGCACCGCCATCCTGACGGCGACGCCGTTGGTCACCTGATCCAATATCACCGAATTGCCGGAATCCGCCACATTCGACGCCAGCTCCACGCCCCTGTTGATAGGGCCGGGGTGCATAATCACCACATCTTTCTTCATCCGCGAGAGCATCTCCATGTCGAACCCGTAGCGCTCGCGGTACTCGTGCACGGATGGGAAGACCGCGCTCGATTGACGCTCCAGCTGCACGCGCAGAAGCATCACCACGTCGGCCCCGTCGAGCGCCTCGTCAATGTCGTCCGTAACGGGCACCCCTAGCGAATCCGTATGCTGCGGCAAGAACGTCGGCGGGCCGCAGAGCGTCACGTTCATTCCCATCGTCTTCATACCCCAAGCGTTGGAACGCGCCACGCGACTGTGGAAGATATCGCCGATTATCGCGACTTTAAGCCCCTCAAGCCGCCCGAGCTTTTGACGGATGGTCATCATGTCGAGCAGCGCCTGCGTGGGGTGCTCGTGCAACCCGTCCCCGGCGTTGACGATCACCGCGTTCGTGCACTGCGTAAGGAAGTACGGCACGCCGGCGCAGGGGTGGCGCACCACCACCATGTCGATCTTCATCGCTTCTATATTCTGTATTGTATCCCTGAGACTCTCGCCTTTATTGACGGAACTTGTTGAAACGCTGAAATTGAGGGGGCTTGCGGAGAGACGTTTTTCGGCTAATTCAAAAGAGATTTTCGTTCGCGTGCTGTTCTCGTAAAATAAATTGACGACCGTCTTTCCCTTTAGCGGCGGGACCACCTTTACGTCCCTCTGGAGCACCTCGTGAAGAGTGTCGGCGGTGTCGAGGATCAGATTAATATCCTCGCGGGAGACCCCCTCTAAGCCGAGCAGGTGTTTTATCTGCAAACTCATTGGCCGCCCTCCCCCTCAAACTCCATCAGCCAGAGCGAATCCTCCCCGTCGAGCTCGCTCACCTTTAGCGAGACCTCCTGAGTGGGGGATGTGGTGATCTTCCTGCCCACGTAGTCGGCGCGGATGGGCAGTTCGCGGTGACCGCGGTCTATGAGCACCGCGAGCTGTATCTCGCGAGGCCGCCCGTGATCCATCAGCGCGTCGAGCGCCGCCCGCACGGTGCGCCCCGTGAAGAGGACGTCGTCGACGAGGACGACGCTCTTTTCGTTTATGTCGAAAGGTATGTCCGTAACCCGAACCTCCGGCTGCCGGAGGCGCGAACGGTAGTCGTCGCGGTAGAGGGTGGTGTCCAAAATCCCGGTTTTAAGCGGCGAGCCGAGCCCCGCCATGGCGGTGATCTTAGCCGCGATCCGCCGCGCCAGAAACACCCCCCGAGACTGCATGCCGACAATGCGGACGCTCCCCAGACCGCCGTACCGCTCCAGAATCTGGTGCGAGATACGGGTAAGGGCCAGGTCGAGGGCGTGGGCGTCCATTATCAGTTCTATCTTTTTCATGCCGTCATAATAAATACATTAAGGGCGGGGCGGAAGTCAAAATTAAATTTAAAATCTTTTCATTTTGGATTAGTAAGTGTCAGTCTTCTGTCTGAACCGCGCAACGCCGATCCACATATACAAATATAATAAATTTTTGGCGCGGATGCCAAATTTTTTATAAGGACGCACGAAGCCAATATCAAACGATCACGCTTTTAAAACATCGTCAACCGAAAGATTGGTTAGTTCGATAATCTCCTCGACACTCATACCTTCAATATTATCACGTCTGGCATGAATCGGGTTTTTCGATGTCTAATAGTTCTTCGTCTTCGCGTATTTTCACGACGTATAAGCCATTTTCTAAGGCAAGGGTTTTTGCTCTACTGTCTATGACTACCCCTACCACCGCGCCGAAGAGTTTTTTGTGAACAAGGTCGAGTTTTTCTTCGTATTTGCGCAATTTCTTTAACCGTTTTATGTGGTCATTTACATCGTGTACGTGTAGGTCGGTTTTTATCTCGACGGCCATAGTTTCCGTGTCGTTGTACAGAAAGACGTCTATTTGGGCGATGTCCCTTTTTTCATCGTCGATTATGTCTCTGATTTTCGTGTCGGGCATGATATGGATGAATGAGTGTCCACCTGCGGCGTTTATGGAGTGGCGTATTTGTGGGATGACAATGTATTCTACTAAAGAACCGAGTTTGTTGTTCACGCGACCAAGATTTCGGGACAATTCGTCAACCGTTTGGGACATTCTTTCAACGGAGCGAAGCGTCCTCTGAAGCGTTTCATGGAGCACTTTCCTTGCCTCCTGAAATTCTGCGGAATTTTTTTGGTTTGCGATAGACAGTTTCTCAACCTCTTTTGATACCCTATCAACAGTGGCTTCGGTTTTTGCGTGGGCAGCTTCCCAATTAGCAAACGCGGCTTCGGTTTTTGCGTGGGCAGTTTCCCAATTAGCAAACGCGGCTTCCGTTTTGGCGTGGTTTGCGACCATAACCTCAGCTAACTTCTCAACCACCGACTTCTTCTTTAGTTTCGGAACGGTGGTTTTCTTTGTAGACGGAATAGTGTTTTTCGCTGTCTTCTTCGTTGTTTTTTTTGCTGTCATACGGCCTCCTTGTTATTATGTCCCTATAATATACATTATTCCGACGAAAAGATCAAGTAAAAAATTAATTTTTTGAAAATGACCGAAATCGACTCCAAAAACGCGGAAATCTACGGGCGGGGATTAAGACGGGGGACGGTAGGACAGGGCGACGATTGGACGAGCGGAGGGCGGGGACCGGAGACCCGTTAGCGGAGTCGATGGGTAGAGCGTACCGATCCGCCGCAGATCAATCCGCTCCATGCGACGACGCCTTGTGCATATACTTGCCTATAATAGCGACAGTCGTCTCATGCGCCGCCGCCTCCAACGCAACCCAGTCGACAGACACGGGCCTATCGCTTGACGGGACGGCAGCCTCCGGAACATTGCCGCCGGACTTGTAATCGACGAGGAGTAAATCGGCAGCGCCGCGTTCGGATTCGGACGGGTCGATCTTTACCGCGAGCTTGTAGACGCTGGAGTTTGTCGGGCCGCAGGCGGATGATAAAAGCAACAGCGACGACAACGCAAATGCCGCCGGGAACAATAGCGGACGTCTGTGGGTTGTGAAGGAAATCATAGCACGTGCTCCTTTTTCTTTGTTAAGTGATTGAAGATTTTTGCTTTCGCATATATTTTTCACATCTTTCATAAAGATCACCGAATAGATCCTTGATTTTTTCTTCACTATGGTATCCTATCTTAAACGAATACCGAAAAGTATCGTACAAATGCTTGACTCTCATATTGTAAATACTCTTTAACGATAGATCCTTCAGTATTATCCACAACATACATACGGAACACACAATGTAAACAATGCAACATATCTTAGGAACAATGATAACAGTCTTTCCATCATTCGGCACTACAAAAAATAAGTACGAAAAGAACAATATTAAGAATAGCGAAATAACGCATAACGTTACATACTCGCCCCACCGATCATAAAAATTGGATTTACGCTTAATCTTTTTGTCAACATCATGAGCCAATGTTTCAAAGTTCACCATTTCCCAACAAAACTTATCACGTTTATTATCATTATTGTTCGGTCGTTTCTCGTAAAATACAAGTATATACGCGCCTATTCTTAAAATAGTGTGCGAATGCCTATAGTATTTTCGCGCCATTGAATAATTTATCATATTCGAAATAAAAAAGATCGTTGCTCCTACAAAATACAATGTTGTTTTTTCAGCTTTTAGTTCCAAAAAATTGCCGGTGCTCTTTTCTAAAATAAGAAAGAAACCTCCCCACGCGATCAAAACAAGGCTGATAAGCTTATTTGACAGTTCGGATTGAATGGTCATTCGCTGATTAAGCTCGTCCCGCAAATAGTGTAGTTCTTGAGACATAGTTATATTGTTCCTTTTCTGTGTGTAATAGTTAATAGTTGCGTGTAATTACCTTTCTACTATGGAATACCACACCTATATTTCAATTCACAATTTTACGTGTTTTTGTTTTCGCAAATATTTTTTGCATTTTTCATAAGTATCGCCAAACCTATCCTTGATTTCTTGTTCGGTGTAGTGACCTAAATCAATTGCATATTGAAAATAATCGTTTAGATGTTTGGCTTTCATACCGTAATTGTCTTTTGAGGACGTATATTTAGATATTGTAAAAAGCAAATATGTGGAAAACATTATATAAAAAACACATATCCCGAATAGAACTTTACCTATTGGACCCCAATACAAAAAAAGCACTATCGATAAAAACACGATAAATACCAGCGAGATGGCATTTAATATTCTATACTCGTCATTCCTTTTATAGAAGCGGTTTTTAAGATTATGATTATTGTCGAGATCACGAGTCTCTATTTTAAAATTTATTGATTCCCAACAGAAGTTTTCTCCAACCTTAGCCGTGCGACTTGGTAACCTATCGTAGAACACATGAATATACGCTGCTATTCTGAAAATAAGATTCGCGCTATCGTAGTATCTTCGCGCCATAGAATGAAGTATAACATTCGAGACGAAAAAGGTTGTCGCCCCTATAAAACACAAGAGTGCATTCTTAGAGTGCGTAGACAAAGACTTGGTTACAAGCTTTCCCAAAATAATAATGACACCGCCCCAAGTAAACAAAACAATGTTGATTGTTTTATTTACATGTTCAAAATGATAGCGGACTCGCTGATTGAGTTCGTCCCTCAAATACTGTAGCTCTTGAAGCATGGTCACACCGCTCCCTTTTTGTGAAATTTTTAATAACCTCGCGTTATTATTTTTCTAAATAATACACACAATATCCCAAGAAAGCAATAACTAACACGCACAAGAAAATATCAATTCGTACTTTCTTCGGTTTTCTTACTATATTCGTAATTTTTCCCTACTATATAGAGGAAAATGATATTCACGGTGATAGCATTATATTGCAAATATTTAATTGATTTCGACAACGGACACGTAAACATACGCTCATCTACGTTATCATTTGCCCATAGTAGATACGATGAAATGTTCCTTAGTATATAGTATGTCGAGAATAAGAAAAAGTTAACCATTGCCATTATTATTATTGTTCTTATTTGAGTATTGTTGTTGATTTCTTTTTGGGAGAGCTCATATTCACGTTTTGATACGCGATCTATAATCTGGATGATGTCTATTTTCCGTTCTTCTAAATTTACATTATCTTTTTCTTTGTCTAATCCGGTTATGATATCATTAATTTTTGAAATATCCGACTCGTTTGATGTGTCCGACTTATCTGAAACGATAGACGTATGCCCATAATACGGACTAAGGATAGTCCTCACTTTCCCAACACTTTTCTTCAGTGCCACAATTCCTTCGCAGGCGTTTATCTCTTCAATCGCTTGTTGTAACTTATCGCGAAATTTTTTCCACTTTCTTGTGAGATTGTCTATGTCTCTCTTCTTCTTATCTCTAATGTACGTAAAAATTACCGTGACTATTGAAAAGACTATCGCGTACGATACTAAAAAGATTATTTCGTTTATCATAAGACTTTCGCCGGGTGACACTGACCCGACACTCCTTTCATAATTGAGTTGACCGCAAGGGATGTGTCTGGTGATCCCTCGCGGAATTGAATTTGACTCGATTTCCAGCACTTTGGGGCACCTCAATAGAGGGGCTCAGATCGAAGGGGCATGAGCGGAGTCGATGGGTAGAACATACGCTCCGCCACAAATCAATCCGCTCCACGTAAAGTGGACACACCCTTGCTTTCGCTATTACTCATCTTGACATTGCCCTAGTCAAAATCAGTCTACTTTTTCAAACGTCCACTCTACCCCGCTATGCGTAGCAGTTGTAAGGCGGATTTGTACACCGTCATCGCAGACACTATCAACAATAGCGAGTACATAGTCTTTTACGGCTTTTCTGATTTGATCACCGTCCATTTGGTTAGGCGTTTTTCCTGAATTAGTTATAGTGTTCATTTCCGTTACCTCTTTCTTGATAATGTGATTATGTGTTGTTGATGTTGATTGTTTCAAATATCCAATTATTGTGGATACTTGCGCTCAGAAATAAAAATAAACGTTACTAAGTTAAAGTCTTTTACTGTTTACCTTTAACTAACACAAACTACTACAAATATGACTACGAACTGTTCATTTTATGACTCCTTTGCGCTGAATTTGTTGTCGTAAATCTAACCACCTTACGATGTTTGGCTTCAAGACTGGGTACCGGATGTTCGCTAAACTTTGCCGGACGCGGTGTTTCACCGCACTATATTACACACGCCGAACTAGCGCACCTACTCCTTGACGCAACGGACGGATAAACCGCCACTGTAGTCGCGGCCCTCGTACACGTCGTCGAAGATGAAAGACATGGCTCGGTAGACCCCCCAGCCAAGCTCGTCTTTCGTAGCCGTCCACCAGTAGCCCCATCTGCCGACAGACCCGTAGCCCCCGGCGCGGTGGCTATAGAAGCCGCCCGGCAAGGCCAAGAATCCGTACTCGTCCGTACCATTGCCGCCCGTATCGTTGCCGTTTTTGATCCAACCGATTGTCGATTTCAACTTCTTGCCTGCCATTTCAGAACCGCCTGCCGTCGTTACCAAAATATCCCAATCCCGATTTGTTGGTAAACGCCAGCCTACAGGGCAAATCTTCATCGCCGTATTCAAATCGTACAACCGACCGTATGTATAACAATTGGAATTATTATCATAACACCAGGAACCACTTGATGTTTTATAATTCAAATTCTCCGCCATCCACTCCTGATTACCTATGGGAATTATATACGTAACTCCGCATATTCCCCGTAATTCCCCGAATTCCCCGCCGAATGCTCCCGAATACCCGCCGCCGGCGGCTGCGGAGTCAGGTAATTAATTCCCTTACCTATAGTTACTGCACGGTATGTTTGACCATCTCTAGTATCGGTGAACTCACTGCCAACACCGCCAAACATAAACACCGCTGTCAGTGTCTTGTTCCCGTCCATTTTAATCGTTACTGTATGATAAATCCAAGTTGATGTATCAATAAGCCATCCCGCAAATACATACCCACGAGCAGTCTTAGCCGTCACCGTTACTTCCGCCCCCGATGGATAGTTCGTCTCCTCCAATGGATATGACGTCTTAAACGGACTGTACGACACCGTCCCCGCCCGCCGGCGACACCTCTGTCGTGAGTTTGTAGAACGAAGCCCCGCTCATCCTCTCGATAAACCCGTCCGCCTCCCCGTTCCAATCCGGCTTTTTGTCGTCATCGCTGCATCCCAGACACAAGAGCGTAGCGATTACGGCGATTTCCGTCACCCGCAAAATTGTTTTTTTCATGTCATACTCCTTTTGGTTATATTTCATTCAGACCGTTCACAACTTACAATTTATAATTTAATGCCGATACACGTTTTAATAGTAAATCCGTACCCCGGTTTTGTTTTCACATCGTAAGTACTGTACATTGCTTCCATATCCCGCGCCACGCTTTCAATCTTGGTTTCCGTTCTCCACCCGTACAGAAACTCGCAGCGCCAATACGACCTGTCGCCCATATCGGCGTCAAAGCCGAAGCCGAGTTTGATCCAGAGCATATAGAAATCTTTGGGAATTATATACATAACTCCGCGAATTCCCCGCCGAATGCTCCCGAATACCTGCCGGCGACGGCTGCGGAGTCAAGTAATTAATTCCCCAAATTAAGTACGGAAAAATATGCCTCTGAGATGGCCCAAGAAACTCACCACATTAATACCATCCATTTAATATTCGTGTGGAAGAATCTTATTTTTTTAAAATTATCAGATGTTCTTTTTTATTTTTTTGTGCAAAAGATGGATTAAAAATTTTTGAATGTTCTGAAAGATTAGAAGATATAATATTACAAATTTTGAAACCGATCATTGGTACAATATTAGAAATAACCGCATCAATATTTATTAATTCTTTTTTTATGACACTATCACCAATTACAATAAATGCTAAACCATCTTTTTTCAAAAGCCTATACATTTCAGCAAAACATTTTTCTAAATCGTTAATCCATTTTTGCGGTGGTCTCTTTAAACTAGAATACTCTCTGCGAGAACCAATTTCATTATCACGAGCATAGTTCACATCCAAATCGAGCCATAATTTACGAAACTTATGATATAGATAATAATCATATGTATTCGCATATGGTGGAGATGTTATTATTATATCTATACTTTCATTTTTAAGCATAGATAAATTACGACTGTCCGCATTGAATAATTTCAAAAAACCAGTATTATTGACATACTTTGAATAATCCGTAATTTTAGAATGGTATTCTGTTGCACGTGAAATAAATAAATCAAATGTGAAATTATCGGGTATGTTCTTATTTTTTGCGGCAAATCGAGTGTCGCTTTCTTGATTTGAAACGCGAACAATAATAGAGGACAATACTATTTTCAAAAAATCTTTCACATTATTGTTTTTTTGTTCCTCTATCAGAGTTAAGATTTGAGTTAATTCTTCGGCCACATTGCGCTGAAACCAGTGTTCTAATCCGGTTATATTTTTCACTTTTATTTTAGGTCTATGTGTTTGCCAGTTTAAATTGTAGTCTGCAATTACGTCTATAAAAGACTTTATGCGATTTAATTCTTGACGTGATAGTGGTGTTGCCTTAACCTTTGACAGTAAAGAAGACAGTCCATTTATATCTACGCCTATGGCATTGTGGCCCAAAACCCGCGCTTCTACTAATGTTGTCCCAGAACCACAAAACGGATCTAAAACGGTTGATTCTTTACCTGCAAATTGTAATAATATCTTTCTTGGAAGTTGCGGCGGAAACTTCGCCGGATATGGGTGTAAAGAATGTGTTAGGGTGCTAGCGTCGCCGTCGTTAAAATTAAAAGGGATGTCGTATTTCATAGTTATATTTTCCTAAAAACAACAATAAATGAACAATTTTGATTTGTGTATAAAACACTAGGGTATCCTAAAAGAACAAGCCGCCGTTGTCCGGTTTGATCCCAAATTATCAGATCATGGTATCTCCAACCTACTTCTTCCCCTGCTCGTGCCAAATCAGAATGAAACGGAATATACGGAATCTTGTTCTTCGTATCTCTATAATCTTTCACGACCCAACACGAATAACCTTTGTTTTTTGTAACCATCAAGTTCTTTTCGAGAACAATCTTTATTTGTTCTAAAAAATCATTGTACGCTAAGTTTCCGAAGTCATTTTTTTCTAGGCTATACTGTTTTACTGTGCTATTGTTTTCTAACTTTATAACGGATGTTTTATGGGTAGTCTCCCGGTCTTTTATTGATTTTTGTATGAAATCAGCATAGGGTGGTGAAGTAATAGTAAGTTGTATGCTTTCTTTCTTCACATACTTCAACACGTTTCTGCAATCGTTATTAACTATTTTATAGGCATTATCATTTTTAAAAAAACCTTGATTATCGTCTAACCATTTTTGCGCTATTTTGGCAAATTTTGGATTTAACTCTATCCCGACACAATCTCTATTTAATTGTTGTGCGGCAATCATTGTTGTACCTATTCCCAAGAAAGGATCAAATACTATGTCATTTTCCGTAGAATACATCTTTATTAGGCGTTCACAGAGTTTCAATGGATAAACCGCCCCGTGTTCTAATTGATATTTGTTTCTAGGTGAAGATAAATCATTCCACACTGGATTTAATAAATCATCTTCTGTTATTACATTCTTTGAAAGCAACGCCCATTCTGCCGGTGTTAAACCGTTAAACCCAAGTTTCACCTTTTTTTCTTCTTTCGCTAGGCTGCCGATGGGTATTTTTTTCATAATAATGTTCCTTTGGCCAGTTTAAAAACAGTCGGAAAGTCCGTTGTTCCTTCAATAACATCTATCAATAATTTTAATTCTTGGTTAAAAATCCCTATAGCCCATTGTTTTCTGTCCACTATTCTAAGAATAAAATCCACGCTGTCGGGCCGCCAAGAAGTAGTAACACCGCTTGTTGTACCAAAAGAGACCCCTATAACTATGTTTTTAAGTTGTTTATTTTCGTCTATAACCTTAGCAACGATCAATGTTTCTTTAAGAGCCGTTACCACATTTTGATCTGTTTTGTATCGTAGAATCTTTGCAACGTCCTTTTCGACTTCTGATTTTGAAAACATTCCTTTACTTTCACCTAATACAACGTCTATGTCTGAGTGAGACGGTGGTAAAGCAATAATATCAAGGTATTCACGCGGTTGAGCCTTTCCCAACTCCGGTTTAGGCAATACAGCGTTTCCACCTTGTGCCCCCGGATAAGAGACCGAAACTAGTTTAAATCCATTCGGGATAAGCACTTTATGTGTGATTGTATATGTTACTTCATCTTCATTCACCATGTTCGTAACTTCGGTAATAGATGTTGGCTCGGCGTGATTGGAAAATCCAAAATAATTTGAAAACGCTGATACAAAATCGTTATTGGTAGAATTGAGCAATAGTCGTTTATTCCATGTCAAACATATTCCATTGTGATTTAGATATATTCCATCTAATAGATACGCAAGCGTGGTTACAACTTTATTTTCCGTAATTTGGGCTTTATGTTTTTCCCAAACTGGCTGAAAATCAATCACATCGGTTATTGATTTTGCGTTCTTGACGACACTTTTTAACTCATCATTCAACCACTCAGGTAATCCACCAGAACGTTTATCCATATCCAACGCCTCAACTAGTTTTTTCTGCAAAATGTCGAGGGATGTCATATCCTGCTTTATTAGGGCGTTACCGTGTGGACGAACAAGAGCATAAACACCAAAAACCTGCCGTGTTTCCGAAAACAAGAATGACATAAACGTCAAAATACCCTTATCCGGGTCCATTGCATGGCTAAAACGGTTTATTTTTGCTGCAACAAAGTCAGGTTTCACAAAATAACGTAATTTATTTAAATTTTTTGCATTGCGCTTGCTCCATGTTTCCAGTAGTTCATTGGCGCCAGTCGCTAGATTAACGTGTTTACGATATATTTGATATGATTCCTCTTTTTTCAACTCAACCAAACTATTTGAAAACCATTTCTGTTCACTTCTTACAAAGGCCGAAACTGCACATTGCAAGGAAACAGCAAGGATTTTTATAATAGGAGGGCATGACGGATAATTAAAATTTCGTTGCAATGTGTAATCATTGCTATCTTCCGTATTCCATTTTGCAATAATATATCCCTCATAGCCGACTGCGTCAATAAAGATTTTTGGCGTGGAGAAAGGATTATAATCTGCTCCGCCAAATTCTTTTTCCGAGTGTTTTTCACCGGCCACTTTCAAGTAGTAAGCACCTGAAAGATAGGCGGCAACCGCACCGTATGTACGTTGTAATTCATGGTCTTCTGTTGTAACCGCTTCTGTAAACTCTATTAATGCTAGAGGATATTCCTTACCGTTTGCAATGCCGGTAACAAGAATATCAGGTGTTATCAACGCATGGATTGCCGCAACAGAACCCGGATTAAAGTCGTCCGGTTTTTTGGCCCGTTTAACTAAAATAACCTCTGCCGCGTTTCTATCAATAACATTTTCGACCATTGGTTTAATATAGTTTTCTGCTTGCTCTAAACATTCATAGTAAATTCTGATTGTCTTCATATAAAAATCATCCTATCGGTTTTAATAACAACATATCCATTCACCTTCCAAACGATCCAAGGGCTTCCTGCGGAACGAAGCTGTGTTCTGTCAGGTCGGCTTCATCCGACATCATCGCGTCAAAAAAAGACTCCTTATATTAAGATACTATATGCCGACGAAAAAGTCAATAGTGAAGAAAATTTTGGGGGGGAGTGAGTATGCTGGCATCTCACACGATACCCCGTTCGGTTTAACCGAGGAGCAAACCGCCCCCAAACACAGCTTTTTCGCCCACGCTTCCCCACTCAGGGCACGTCATGGGACGGGTATTGGGTAGGGGGCGGGTGTGGAAGGAGGCCGCAAAGCGGGTTTGTGGCCTCACCACGTATAAATAAAGGACATCGTTTCAATCCACAAATCATTATAATGACTTGGCTACAGTATAAGATATACATTTTTTTTCAAAAAAATCAAAAAAAAAGAATTTTCTTGACAGAGAATGCGCGGAATATTATTTTAATATAAATTAGATGTACTTTAATTATAAATTTTTCAGAAAAGGCTTGATTTTCTTCTGCGAATGATGTATACTTATATTATAGGGCATTTTTTGTCGTTATTAAACCCCCAAAAGGAGCTTATTCTATGGGGACATATTATAATGAAGGATAGGTAGTTCATATGATCAATAGGCTGATCGCCCACGTCCGTAGGAAAGAAGACGGATCATGGGACGCCCCCCATGACCTCGTAGAGCACCTCGTCGAGGTCGCCGAGCTCGCCGCTGGATTTGCGGAGGCGTTTGGGTCGTCGGAGGTGGCTTACGCCATGGGGCTTGCCCACGATGCGGGGAAATCGACCGCAATGTGGCAAGAATATCTAATCATAAATAGTGAATTTGAAGAAAATGAAGGGGGTAATCATGTCAACTAAGGGTAAAAAAGGTAAAATCGGCCACTCGGCCCCGTCGGCAAAGGCGGTGTATTCTCTGTTCGGTGAGAAGTGGGGAAAGCTGCTTGCCTATTGTATTGCCGGCCACCATGCCGGGCTTCCCGATTGGAGTTCCGGCGGCAATAGTGACCTTGAGTATCGATTGAAGCAGGCGCGGACCGTCGCCGACGCGGAACTTATCGCGCGGGAGGTTCTAGACCTGATTGCCGCTCACAAGCCGAACAAATTGCCTTGGAAGTTCGAAAATGGCAGTTTAGACGCATCGTTGTACATCAGGATGTTGTTTTCGTGCTTAGTGGATGCCGATTTCCTAAGTACGGAGCGGTATATGAACCCTGAAAACGCGGATAAGCGCGGGCGTTACAGTTCCATGAAGGAGATACTAGAGCGGTACAATCGGTTCATGGTTGAAAAGTCATTTGAATCTGAAAGTAACGATGTCAACGAGCAGGAGTGCGGTACTAATGAATCGTTCGGTCCTGAAAAGAATAACGTCAACGTGCTTCGGGCAAGTGTTTTGGCCGATTGTCGTAAGTCTGGTAGGAGTGGCGGTACCGGAGTCTATTCTCTGACCGTGCCGACCGGCGGCGGCAAGACCCTATCGTCTCTGGCTTTTGGCCTTGAACACGCTGTTGCGAATAACCTTGACCGGATCATATACGTCATTCCGTATACGAGCATAATCGAGCAAAACGCGGATGTGTTTCGCGGGGCGGTCGGCGATGAGAATATTGTTGAGCATCACTCCAATTTTGATCCGGATAAAAAGAGCGATTCAAAAAAGGATTCCGGCGAAGAGTCGGATGAAGAGTTGAACGGCAACTTGAAGAAGCTACAACTTGCCACGGAAAATTGGGATGCGCCGGTTATTGTGACTACGGCGGTGCGCTTCTTTGAGACGTTGTTTGCCGTCCGCCCAAGCGCGTGCCGCCGGTTGCACAATATCTGCAACAGCGTTGTTATTTTGGACGAGGCGCAGCTTGTACCGATCAAACATCTGACGCCGATATTAGACACTATACGGTTGTTGTCGGCGCATTATAGAACAACGTTTGTGATTTCGACGGCGACGCAGCCGACTTGGGAAAGCAGGGAGGGGTTTAGCGGTTTGCCGTCGGGTAGTGTGAAGGAGATTATTCACGATGTACCGGCATTATTCAATGCTTTGGTGCGTGTGCACATAAATTATCCGGATATATATGATGTGCCGGTAACATACGAAGAGGTGGCAGAAAAACTGGAACGGCATGATCAAACGCTCTGTATCGTACCGACTAGAAAATCTTGTCGAACATTGTATAGGCTTTTGCCAAAAGACTCGTATCATCTATCCGCTTTGATGTGTGGACAACATCGCAGTGATATAATTGCGGAGATTAAGGAGAAGTTAAAGAATAATAAACCGGTTCGTGTGGTGAGTACGAATCTCGTAGAGGCCGGAGTTGACATAGATTTCCCGGTCGTCTATAAGGCCTTGGCGGGGATGGATTCTATGGCACAGGCTGCGGGGCGGTGTAACCGTGAGGGGAAGTTATTCGGTATGGGCGAGGTATATATCTTCATACCGCCGGAAAAACCGCCGACAGGTGAATTACGTAAGGCAGCCGATGAGTCATTGACACTTTTGAAAAAAGGCGGGTACAGCCCGCTTGACGTTAAGACGTATGAGACGTTTTTCCGGAACGTTATATGGGGAGCGCACACTACAGATAAGGGGGACGTTATGACTGCCCTTACAAAAGATGTCGCTGATTTGACATTACAGTTCCGAGCGGCTGCGGATAATTTTAATATCATTGAGAATGAGGAACAGCATACTATATTTGTACCGTATAAAGAGAGAGGACAGGAATTAATCGCATTGTTGAAAAAGAAAGGACCTGAGAGATGGCTCCTTCGCAAAATGCAACGATATGCTGTTTCAATTTACGAACGCGATTATCATACTCTCAAAAGAGACGGACGTATTATTGAAATATACCCGGGAATTTTTACGTGTTCTGATACCGAATATGATCTGAAAACCGGGTTGAAAATAGATGATGAGCCGTATGATCCGGATAATTTAATTTGCCGACAAAAACGATAGAAGCCATCTATGGCTTTTAATCTGTTACGAAAGGAGGGAGGAGCTATGAAGTGGTGTCTTGAAGTATGGGGTGATTACGCCTGCTTCACGCGGCCGGAGATGAAGGTGGAGAGGGTTAGCTACGACGTGATAACGCCGTCGGCGGCACGGGCCATCTACGAGTCGATCCTTTGGAAACCGGCGATATCGTGGAACATTACCTCCATAGAGGTGATGAACCCTATCAAGTGGCTGTCGGTGCGTCGTAACGAAGTTGGGAAAAAGGCTAGCGTACCCGGTCTAAAAGAACTCTCCGGCGAGAAAGAACCGTCTGCCGGACTCTTTATTGAGGACGAGCGTCAGCAGCGTGCGGGCCTTTTGCTACGTGACGTGCGGTATCGTATACACGCGTTCTTCGATTTTATCCCGCCGGATCAACGCAAAAAAAACTTACCGGCAGAGATGGGTTTTTGGGCGGATGCTGGTGAAAAGGCAGAGTCTGCGCGAACCGACGAGTGCCCCGCCAAATATGCCGCAATGTTTGAGAGACGGGCGAAAAAGGGGCAGTGCTTTCATAGACCGTACCTTGGATGTAGAGAGTTCGCCTGTAATTTTCAGTTGGTAGGCCCTGATGCTGATAAAAAACCTATATCGGAGAACCGCGATTTAGGTTGGATGCTTTACGACATGGACTTCAGCGACATGGAAAATCCGCACGCGCTTTTCTTTCGCGCAAAACTTGACGGCGGCGCTATACGCGTGCCTAAAAAAGATTCCGAGGAGGTGTTGGCATGATTTTACAGGCGTTAACAGAGTACTACGACAGAAAAGCCATCGACCCGCAAAGCGGCATAGCTCCGCCGGGGTGGTGCGTGAAGGGCATATCTTTTATTATTGTCCTTGACGAAAAAGGTACGTTGGTTGCTATTAAGGATATGCGTGATGGCGAGGGGAAGAAGAAAGTCGCAAAAGATTGCATCGTACCGCAGGCGGTTAAGAAAACAAGCGGTATAGCCGCTAATCTTTTGTGGGATACCGCCGGATACGTTTTGGGAGTAGACCTGAAAAAGCCGAAAAAGCAGGAAGAACAGAAAAGAGCGTTCATTGACAGAATTAAGGAGTTGGGAGAAATTGACGATTTAAAACCGGTTATTACATTCTTGGAAGCCGACAATTCCGAAATCTTGCAAGCGGAACAACATTATCAGGAGTTGATAGAGGATAATGCCGTTGTTTCTTTTGCTTATTGCGACGATAACGGATTACTAGTTTGTCAGCGCCCAAATGTAGCCAAGGCTATCAACAAAACCGTCGGTGAAAAAACCGGCGCGTCAATATGTCTTGTTTCCGGAGAATTCGACGAGACGGCGCGTTTGCATCCCTCTATCAAAGGACTTTATGGGGCGCAGACCTCCGGAGCTAATATCGTCTCGTTTAATCTGCCGGCGTTTGGGTCTTATAACAAAGAGCAGGGCGGTAACGCGCCGGTAGGAGAGAACGCCGCGTTTGCCTATACAACGGCGTTAAATCTTTTGTTACGTAAAAACTCAACACAAAAGATCTTGCTCGGTGGCGATACATTGGTGTTTTGGTCTGCTAAAGAGACATCAATCGAGTCAGATTTCGCGTCATGGTTTGAGGAACCGCCAAAAGATAATCCTGACGCGAGAACACACAAAATCAAAGCGCTTTTAAAATCCGTAGAGACCGGCGCATATAATGGTCCGGACGGTAATGAATTTTTCTATATCCTCGGTTTATCGCCAAATGCCGCGCGCATATCAATACGACTTTGGCGGTGTGAGACCATTGGTAAATTTGCGCTTAATATCGCGCAATACTTTGAAGATATGTCAATTACAAAGTCCAAGAACGAGCCGGAGCATTATTCACTTTGGCGAGTTTTAGTAAACATCGCGGTTCAGGATAAATCGGAAAATATCCCGCCGAATATCGCCGGTGATATGATGGTATCTATCATTGACGGAACGCCTTTTCCGACCAGTGTTTTGATGGCGGCGCTTCGCCGTATTAAAAGCGACCAAGGTAGGGTAAAACCCGTTAGAACGGCGCTTATTAAGGCCTACCTTAACAGACTCTGCAAAAAAAATAATGTACGTTACTTGAACCCTAACAATAAGGAGCTTGGTATGTCACTTGACGTAACTTTGCCAGTTGTAGGTTACCAACTTGGCCGTCTCTTTGCGGCGTTGGAAAAAATCCAACAGGAGGGGCTGGGCGACACGAACACCACTATTCGCGAACGGTATTACAGCGCCGCTAGCACGTCGCCGACGACGGTGTTCCCTATCCTGATGCGCATGAAGCAGCATCACATCGCGAAAATCGAAAAGAAAGGGCGCCAAATAAATCTTGAAAAGCTCCTTACCGAGATAATGTCTCGAATAGACGTAAGTAAATCGGAGGCTTTTCCGGGACATTTGGATATAAACGCACAAGGCTATTTTGCAATTGGTTACTATCACCAAATGCAAGATTTTTATACCAAGCACGATACTAAAACCGCGCCGGAAACGGAAGCGGTAACCGAATAACAACACTTTTTTAAAAGGAGCAGTCGCTATGAGTCTTTCTAAACGCTATGATTTCGTACTTCTCTTTGATGTCGCCGACGGAAACCCTAACGGCGATCCCGATGCCGGCAACCTTCCGCGTTTAGACGCGGAGACCGGCCGCGGGCTGGTTACCGACGTTTGCCTGAAAAGAAAGGTGCGGAACTACGTTCTGTTGAAAAAAGAGGAAAAGTCCCCGTATCGCATCTTCGTAAAGGAGAAGGCGATACTGAATCAGTTGATAGGGCAGGCCTACGAGGGCGCCGGCATCAATCTCGCGAAAGAGCCTGAAAATCCTGCTGACGGAAAAGCCAGAAAAACCGTCGGTAAGGGTCAAGGCGGCGAGGTTGACAAAGCTCGTACGTTTATGTGTCAGAACTACTTCGACATCAGGACTTTCGGCGCGGTACTGTCAACAGGTGCAAACGCCGGTCAGGTACGCGGTCCGGTTCAGTTTACGTTTGGGCGTTCCGTTGATCCCATCGTGTCGCTTGAGCACAGCATAACGCGCATGGCCGTAACCACGGAGGAAGACGCCGAGAAACAGAGCGGCGACAATCGTACCATGGGGCGCAAGTTCACCGTCCCATACGGACTCTATAGGGCGCACGGTTTCATATCGGCGCCCATAGCCCAGCAGACAGGTTTTACTTCTGAAGACTGCGACCTGCTGTGGGAGGCGCTGTTGAACATGTTTGAGCACGACCGATCCGCCGCCAGAGGGCTTATGGCCACGAGAGGTTTGTATGTTTTTGAGCACGATTCAACAATGGGCAATGCTCACGCCCATGAGTTGTTTGACCGTGTGATGGTGAAGCTCAAGGACGAATCCAAGCCGCCGCGTGAATTTGCTGATTATACGGTGGGTGACATCGATATGGGCGGGTTGTCTGGAATCAAGTTAATCCGTAAAGTCGGATAATTCAACCGCATACGCGATGCGCCGACACATAGTCGGCCTCGCGTATGCTTAAATGTTTATTATTCGGCGAGGGTTTTATGTTTGAGGAATCCGATCTTCTACCTATTTCCGCTCTTCAGCACTTAGAATATTGCGAGCGGCAATGCGCGCTTATTCATATAGAACGATTGTGGGACGATAATCGGTTTACCGCAGAGGGAACGATTCTTCACGAGCGGGCAGATAGCGAGGAACGCGAAAACCGTAAGAATGTCCGTATTGCCAGAGGTCTCCGAATTCGGTCAATGCGTCTAGGTATCTGGGGGCAAGCGGATGTTGTAGAGTTCCATCGCACAACTGATACCGAAAACACAATTAACCTTTCTGATGTGCAAGGCAAATGGAAACCATATCCCATTGAATACAAAAGGGGTAAACCGAAAACTAACAAATGCGATGAAATACAGTTATGCGCTCAAGCGTTGTCCATTGAAGAAATGCTTGGTGTTGCCATTCACGAAGGCGCTCTTTATTATTGTACTCCCAAAAGACGGACGATCATTGAATTTGACACTAACCTCAGAACGGAAACAGAAATGACAATTAGCAGACTGCACGAACTCATTCAGTCAAGACAAACGCCAAAGGCAATATACGGCGATAAATGTAAACTGTGTTCTCTCAAAGACATTTGCTTACCTCAAATCAGTAATTATGGGACAGTAAAGGACTATATTGAACAAGAACTTGGCACAAGCGAGGAATATTCCGATGAAACGACTCCTTAACACTCTCTACATCACCCGCCATGGCGCCCATATTTCTAAAGAGGGAATGACCATTGTGGTCTTCGCGGACGGTGAACGGCTTTTACAGATACCTGTCCTTACCATATCAGGTGTGGTATGTTTCGGCGGTGTGTCATGTACGCCGCCGGCTATGGAACTTTGTTCGGAACATGGTGTGATCATCACATTTTTGAGTGAAAGCGGTAGATTTCTGGGTAGAGTTGTAGGCCCGGTGCACGGTAATGTTCTACTGCGGCGCGAACAATACCGAATTGCTGATGATGAGGCACGTTCTGCAGAAATCGCCCGTATGTTTATCATTGGCAAGATATGTAACTCTCGCCAAGTGTTAATGAGGGGTGCCCGTGATCGTAAAGACCCACAAGTGATTGATGACCTAAAGGCAGCCTCGCGCCGACTTATCCAAACCGCACGCCACATAAAACAAGGTACGCCAGCCGATGAGTTACTAGGCAAGGAAGGTGATTCTGCTAAAACCTATTTCGCTTCATTCAATAATTTGATAACATCTCAGCATCAGGAATTTCGGTTCACAATCCGTAGCCGGAGACCTCCGCTCGATTGTGTAAATGCAATGTTATCATTCGTGTACACATTACTATCACATGACGCTACCGCTGCGCTAGAAAGCGTAGGTCTTGATCCATTCGTCGGTTTTTTCCACAAAGACCGTCCCGGAAGACCGGGTCTTGCGCTTGATTTAATGGAAGAATTCAGGTCTCTGCTAGCCGATAGAATCGTAATTTCTCTGATCAACCTGCAACAAGTGAACCCCAAAGGGTTTATCACAACGGAAAGCGGTAGCGTAAAAATGGACGATGACACACGCACCTCAGTAATCTCTGCATACCAAAAACGTAAGCACGAAGAGATACGACACCCATTTTTAAACGAAAATATACCTATCGGTCTGCTTGTCCACGCGCAAGCGCTACTTCTAGCGCGGTATATACGCGGCGACCTTGACAAATATCCACCGTTTTTTTGGAAATGAGGCCAATATATGATGGTTCTGGTAACGTATGATGTAAATACAGAAACGCCAGTCGGTGAAAAGCGTCTGCGGACGGTAGCCAAGATATGCAAAGACTACGGTCAACGGGTGCAAAATTCCGTATTCGAGTGCCTAGTAGACCCGGTGCAATGGACTGTCCTGAGAAAGCGCCTGCTTGATACGGCAGACCTTGACAAGGACAGTCTAAGATTCTATTTTTTAGGAAGCAACTGGCAAAAAAGAGTGGAACACTCAGGTGCCAAAAATACATACGATCCTGAAGGGCTCATTTTGATATAGTGTCTTTTATTCCAAATAAATGAAATATTAAAAATAAATTTTGGAAAGACACCGTTCATTGACATATTTTACGTAATAAGCACATTATGGTAGCAACCACTGGCACAAACTTGCCAACGTGGTCGCGCCCCTTTTGGGCGCGTGGATTGAAATAAGAATCGCGAACCCCAAGCGCTCATACGGACGCAAGGGGGTTCGCGATTTTTGTAAAATGTTGTATTTACTGCCTTTACCAATTATTATATTTAAGATTGGTAGAGCCTATTAAAATCCATCCCTAGGTTCGCGATATATTGACTTTGGGTATGTGGTTAGCAATAACTTACAGATGTAATGTCGCACCCTTTGCGGGTGCGTGGATTGAAACCTAGCGTGTGGAGAATACCCCTGTCTGTAGGGCCGAGTCGCACCCTTTGCGGGTGCGTGGATTGAAACCCTACCTCCTTGCCGCCACCGGCTTTAAATCCTGGTCGCACCCTTTGCGGGTGCGTGGATTGAAACCAGTAAGCCAAGTCGGGGCGGACGGGGGTCGACGGTCGCACCCTTTGCGGGTGCGTGGATTGAAACTCATAAGTTCCCTATATAGCCCTATAGGGTGGCTGGTCGCACCCTTTGCGGGTGCGTGGATTGAAACCAGGTACAAAAGTGGCTCGAGCGTAATGCCCGTGGCGTCGCACCCTTTGCGGGTGCGTGGATTGAAACGAGGCTAGGAGGCTACCATGGGCACGACCGTAAGTCGCACCCTTTGCGGGTGCGTGGATTGAAACTGCTGCTCAATATGCCGCAGCTCCGCGAGATCGGAGTCGCACCCTTTGCGGGTGCGTGGATTGAAACCAATAAGACAAGTCGGGACGGACGACGGCCGACGGTCGCACCCTTTGCGGGTGCGTGGATTGAAACCCGTTTGGGACGATATTAGAACTTTCGACGGAAGAGTCGCACCCTTTGCGGGTGCGTGGATTGAAACCTTGAGACCACGATGGCGGCGTAACTAACCAAAAGTCGCACCCTTTGCGGGTGCGTGGATTGAAACTAGCGAAGGCCTCATAGCGTACTACAGCGGCGGAAGTCGCACCCTTTGCGGGTGCGTGGATTGAAACAGGTTCGGGGTACGCTGACTATGATGGGGCGGCCTGAGTCGCACCCTTTGCGGGTGCGTGGATTGAAACACATCAGGAGCGTTTAACGCTTCGCCGAACCTAAGCGTCGCACCCTTTGCGGGTGCGTGGATTGAAACCCGTTCGGGATAGTCTGGCCGGAGAAGCCCGTCATGTCGCACCCTTTGCGGGTGCGTGGATTGAAACTGCTCGACGGCGACGACCAAGTAATAACGGGTGGCGTGTCGCACCCTTTGCGGGTGCGTGGATTGAAACAACATCTCATAATTGGTTATATTGACGCCTAACTGTCGCACCCTTTGCGGGTGCGTGGATTGAAACGTGAAAAGGCGCTATACGAAAGCACGGTAGGCAATGCCGGTCGCACCCTTTGCGGGTGCGTGGATTGAAACCCGCCGACGCGGACAATCAGATCACAACCGGCACGGGTCGCACCCTTTGCGGGTGCGTGGATTGAAACCACGCATAACCCACGATCCACGGCACTTTGATTGTGTCGCACCCTTTGCGGGTGCGTGGATTGAAACCTACACGCCCGACACGAGCGCGGCGGCGACAAATGTCGCACCCTTTGCGGGTGCGTGGATTGAAACAAGATAATAATTTCTTACAGTGTAGCCGTGAGCAGTCGCACCCTTTGCGGGTGCGTGGATTGAAACATCGTAACGGAGGCGGTCTCGCTGGTAACGCTGAGTCGCACCCTTTGCGGGTGCGTGGATTGAAACGAGAAATGGCGAGAGGGGCTGACGGTGGAGGATTTAGTCGCACCCTTTGCGGGTGCGTGGATTGAAACACGTCGGTGTTGCATAGGCGGATTCCGCTATAGGGGGGTAGTCGCACCCTTTGCGGGTGCGTGGATTGAAACCGACATAACGGCGGCGTCCGGCGACATTGTCGAGTCGCACCCTTTGCGGGTGCGTGGATTGAAACTCCAGCGGACACCAAAACGGTGGCGCGCAGTGATAGTCGCACCCTTTGCGGGTGCGTGGATTGAAACCGTCACGGTTTGACCAAACAATGACGACGCGAGGGCTGTCGCACCCTTTGCGGGTGCGTGGATTGAAACGTCGAAAGTAAAACAATAACCATTAACACTTTAAGCAAGTCGCACCCTTTGCGGGTGCGTGGATTGAAACGCGTGATCTCCTACGCAATGCACCTGCGGCTACCGGTCGCACCCTTTGCGGGTGCGTGGATTGAAACAATACCCAAGTATCCCTCGCAAAGTTAATGTTGAGTCGCACCCTTTGCGGGTGCGTGGATTGAAACTATACTTGGGGAACGCCTGTTCTACCAATTCAAGGTCGCACCCTTTGCGGGTGCGTGGATTGAAACCTACCTTTAAGTTTTTGCTTGCGCTTATTAGCCGCTAGTCGCACCCTTTGCGGGTGCGTGGATTGAAACTTGATCACCAGTGGGAGTGTATCGACTTCGTAGCCGCGTCGCACCCTTTGCGGGTGCGTGGATTGAAACCGACACCGGGACACAATATCGTCAAAAGATATTGTCGCACCCTTTGCGGGTGCGTGGATTGAAACTTAACTTACAATGTCGCCATAGTTGTAGGTATCGCGGTCGCACCCTTTGCGGGTGCGTGGATTGAAACGCGCAGATTTAGCCCTGTCCGGGCGCGGGCGGCGCGGGTCGCACCCTTTGCGGGTGCGTGGATTGAAACAACGAAAATGGCCACGTCTACACGTGGAAAGGGCGCGTCGCACCCTTTGCGGGTGCGTGGATTGAAACGCGGAATTATTCGCAAAGTGGCTTGAGCGGGTAAGGTCGCACCCTTTGCGGGTGCGTGGATTGAAACGGGTATACCGTCGAATTGCGCAAAGCCGTTAACAGTCGCACCCTTTGCGGGTGCGTGGATTGAAACGTCGAGATATATGTCGTCGCGCCGTTGAAATTAAGTCGCACCCTTTGCGGGTGCGTGGATTGAAACTATAACGGGCACTCGACAAGGCGTTCCCCCTCGGTCGCACCCTTTGCGGGTGCGTGGATTGAAACCATAGTCACATCCTTTCATGGGTTTTTAGCCCGTTTGTCGCACCCTTTGCGGGTGCGTGGATTGAAACGCACCCTCCAACGCAGACTCACGGAGGGATGAGTCGTCGCACCCTTTGCGGGTGCGTGGATTGAAACAGTGATAATAACAGGTTGCTTAGTGCCTCCAATAGTCGCACCCTTTGCGGGTGCGTGGATTGAAACCAATAAGAGAGGTCGGGGCGAACAACAGTACCAGGAGGTCGCACCCTTTGCGGGTGCGTGGATTGAAACCAATATGGGGTTCGCTCATGGCTAATAGCGCAACATTTGGTCGCACCCTTTGCGGGTGCGTGGATTGAAACACGGAGCCGCTTAAAAAACAATTGCAGATCACGCTGTCGCACCCTTTGCGGGTGCGTGGATTGAAACCAATAAGACAGGTCAGGGCGAACAGGAGCATCAGGTCGCACCCTTTGCGGGTGCGTGGATTGAAACCGGTTATTGTTAGCCGCTCGTATGGTGAGCTTGATGAGTCGCACCCTTTGCGGGTGCGTGGATTGAAACTGCGCTCGCCCAATACCGAGTCTAACGGCTCGGCCTCGTCGCACCCTTTGCGGGTGCGTGGATTGAAACAGGCAAGTCAGCGCCGGGGAATACGTGTTTATCGGTCGCACCCTTTGCGGGTGCGTGGATTGAAACTTTTTCCCGCCGGCCTCAAGATCGCCAGCGCCGAGTCGCACCCTTTGCGGGTGCGTGGATTGAAACGCGAGTCGTCATCGTTATTGAAAGTCAGCGACGCGCCGTCGCACCCTTTGCGGGTGCGTGGATTGAAACGCGCCGCGGTTGCCGCAACCGCTAACCCTAGTTGTCGCACCCTTTGCGGGTGCGTGGATTGAAACGGGTCGTCACGCTTTGCCCGCTCCACGCCCTCGACAGTCGCACCCTTTGCGGGTGCGTGGATTGAAACCTGTGCCGAGAATGTGCAGCGGATGCCCGTTTGAGTCGCACCCTTTGCGGGTGCGTGGATTGAAACTTTCATCAAACGGTTCATTGTCCTCTTGCGGCTGTGTCGCACCCTTTGCGGGTGCGTGGATTGAAACTTAGATTGGGCGAACCAAGAGGCGGGGGAGTAAAGTCGCACCCTTTGCGGGTGCGTGGATTGAAACACAAAATTGCGGCGGGGATACTTGAGGGTAAAAAGTCGCACCCTTTGCGGGTGCGTGGATTGAAACTTGATCAACTCGACAAATTTCACGGCGGGGCTGGGTCGCACCCTTTGCGGGTGCGTGGATTGAAACGTCGTGCCGGCGTTAATCCAATACCACGGAGAGGTCGCACCCTTTGCGGGTGCGTGGATTGAAACGGTACATTGTACCTAACCTAGGAGGATATATGAGTCGCACCCTTTGCGGGTGCGTGGATTGAAACCCGATCGCCGCTTATTATAGATACTAGCAGTTTCGAGTCGCACCCTTTGCGGGTGCGTGGATTGAAACAGGGGAATTTTACCGCGCTAACGGCGAGGCGTATGCGGTCGCACCCTTTGCGGGTGCGTGGATTGAAACTGTCAACGTCACTGTTGATGGAGGAGGCGGGGCAGTCGCACCCTTTGCGGGTGCGTGGATTGAAACATTCCGCCTGTTAAAATCCCCGCCCCGTGGACTGAGTCGCACCCTTTGCGGGTGCGTGGATTGAAACCGCCGTCCCCGTTTACAAGGTGAACTACGGCGCGTTGTCGCACCCTTTGCGGGTGCGTGGATTGAAACCGACACCGGGACACAATATCGTCAAAAGATATTGTCGCACCCTTTGCGGGTGCGTGGATTGAAACGAGAGGGTGACGGAGGGGAAACTATGAATGGTAGGTCGCACCCTTTGCGGGTGCGTGGATTGAAACAATTAGTACCATCTTCCCCTCCCGCAATAGGTTTAGTCGCACCCTTTGCGGGTGCGTGGATTGAAACATATTAGACCCCTCTTTGTTGGCTATTGTTGTTGTCGCACCCTTTGCGGGTGCGTGGATTGAAACGCCTATCTCCTGCAACCGCTCCACCCTAACCCCCGTCGCACCCTTTGCGGGTGCGTGGATTGAAACCCTAAGTCGCGCTCGCTATTTGAGTAAGTATAGAGGTCGCACCCTTTGCGGGTGCGTGGATTGAAACGTATAGAATGGATAAAGAAAACAGTAATATAGGGTCGCACCCTTTGCGGGTGCGTGGATTGAAACCTCACGAGCTTTTGCAGCCTCAAGCTCGGCATCTAGTCGCACCCTTTGCGGGTGCGTGGATTGAAACCCGGAGTTTGCACATCTGTCCGAGCAGGCCGTACGTCGCACCCTTTGCGGGTGCGTGGATTGAAACGATGATTATCCGCCACACCATCCACGCCTTGTCTTTGTCGCACCCTTTGCGGGTGCGTGGATTGAAACCTACTCATGGTGTTTGCCCCGTGGATGATAGTCCTGTCGCACCCTTTGCGGGTGCGTGGATTGAAACATGAATGATTTGAGCACCCGTCAGTTTGAATCAGCTATGTCGCACCCTTTGCGGGTGCGTGGATTGAAACCAATAAGATAAGTCGGGACGAACGACAGTACCAGGTCGCACCCTTTGCGGGTGCGTGGATTGAAACATGTGATCGAAGCCCGCAGTTTTGTCAGGTTCGGTCGCACCCTTTGCGGGTGCGTGGATTGAAACCAAAACCCATACCCTCCGAATCCGTGGCGAGCGGTCGCACCCTTTGCGGGTGCGTGGATTGAAACTCGAACTCAGAGTCGAGCAAACGGTAAGGCACGAAAGTCGCACCCTTTGCGGGTGCGTGGATTGAAACCATTGCTTAGGCTACTTGCCGTCGTGCTTGATGATGTCGCACCCTTTGCGGGTGCGTGGATTGAAACCATTTCTTGGAAACGTAACGGCGCTCAGGCGCTAGTCGCACCCTTTGCGGGTGCGTGGATTGAAACAGGATGTTAATAGCCTATGGAGAAGCGACTGGTGGGTCGCACCCTTTGCGGGTGCGTGGATTGAAACATTCGTATTCGTAACCACCGCGTAATAATACTTAGTCGCACCCTTTGCGGGTGCGTGGATTGAAACACGTTGGAGGATCGCCTGCTCAGATAAGTGGCTAGTCGCACCCTTTGCGGGTGCGTGGATTGAAACTGCATAGCGCGGGCGTGTCCATTACGCCGGCTAATGTCGCACCCTTTGCGGGTGCGTGGATTGAAACACGGACCCGCCTCTCGTCGAGTTTCCGGCTGGTTAGTCGCACCCTTTGCGGGTGCGTGGATTGAAACCATTGCTTCAACGCCTGAGCGTGCCGAGCCTGCGCGGGTCGCACCCTTCGCGGGTGCGTGAATTGAAACTTTGTTTGCTACGTACATCACCTCTCCGGTTGCGGTCGCACCCTTCGCGGGTGCGTGGATTGAAACCCTGTCATGTCGTAGATAGCAATCTCGTTTGGGGCTAAGTCGCACCCATCGTGGGTGCGTGGATTGAAACAGAAAGTCAAATCCGTTTCCGTCTTTGGTATCAAGTCGCACCCTTCGCGGGTGCGTGAATTGAAACAAGGCCACGCACGGGAACGCCGGGGACAGCGGATGTCGCACCCTTCGTGGGTGCGCGGATTGAAACGGATGATTTGGTTAAATTCATCATGACGCAGTGAGTCGCACCCTTCGCGGGTGCATGGATTGAAACGACACTATAAAAGTCGAAAGCGCCATCGACTTTTGTCGCCCCCATCGTGGTGTGTGGATTGGGACAAAAAACTTAGTTGATGCCTTGTTAATTATCCAAGCCGCACCATCACGGGTTGCGCGGATCGCGGACGAGCGCGAAGTCACCGGTTGCAAGCGGCTGCTGTTACCGCAATACGTCGCGTTGTTTCATAGGGGGGCGGCGCAGAAGGTATTAATAGTAAAGCCCCCTTCCGGGGGCTTTATGGGATGGCGTTGTCAAACAAAATTCCTATTTGTCACTCGCCCTTCAGCAACTCCCGGCCCGCCGGGGTCAGGTAGGGCTCGATCTCGGAGCGCGGGATCACGACGTCGAAACGGCCGGCGGCTCCTACCGCTATCTGATACTTGTTCCAGTGGAAACCTACGCCCTCTTTCTCAAAAGATACCTCGTACGCCCTGTCCTTCAGGGATTTGTCCAACTCTTTTTCATCGATAGATTCGCCGCTCTTCAGGTGCTTTTTGAGGAGTTTTGACAGGTCGGCGTTTTTGGCGGCTACAAATATATCGCCGTGCGACAAACGTTTCTGCGTTTGGGTGTTGATAATGTAGACTTTCATGTCGTCGGAGCAACTCGCGCCGCACGCGGAAGTGCTGCGCTCTATGTGGAGGTACTTGCCGGTTACGTCCAATTTAAGTTTCTCGAAGTACGACTTGTTCGACTTGCCGGAGATCTCCTGCTCCCACTTGGCCAGATACGCCTCAGACGCCGCCCCGTCGTACAGGAGGCTGTCTAAGAGGGTCTTCAGGCGTTGTTTCTGGGGGGTGTCGGCGGTCTTGAGTTTGAGCAGGTCGAGGTACAATGTGTACGCCCCCTTGACCTCCTTGGACGCGATCTCGAAATCGGTCTTCGAGACCTGGCCGTAGGACGGCGCGCCGAGGCCTAGAGTGATCGCCAGCAGGGTTATGAACGGCATATTGCGGGAACGGCGGGTCTTGTTCTGCATTTTCGCCTCCGTATTAGGTTAATGGTGATTTGATTTAAGACAAGTTCTTACCATAATTGCTGTTTGGCGTTTAAGGGGACTTATTAAGCAATATAATATATACGCTAGGGGGATTTGCAATATTTTTAAAAAAGTTTATCTCGGCTCTGACGCGGCTGACGCGGGGGGGCGATACCGTGAAATGTGTCCCTGCAACCTGCGGGAAGGGATTTTGCGGGTGAAATCGCTCCCTGCAACCTGCGGGGGACGATTTACGCGCGGTTTTTGCTCCAAACACGCGGGCGCGGGGGGATAACCGCTAGGTTATGCCCCCAAACACGATTGCGCGGGGGGATAAACTTGCGGGGTGGTTAATCTTCAACACAACGCACCGATAGCCCGCTGCTCTTGCCGTTGTAGTCCTCGTCCGCGTTGTAGTAGTTGTAGTATATGTACCGGTTGTAGGCGTCATCCGCGTCGGCCTCCGTGGCCGTCCACCAGAGGCCGAAGTTGCCGGCCTTGAAGACACTGCCAACGGAACCACGGTAGCCGCCGGGCAAAGCCGAAAATCCATATTCATCTGTACCATTACCATTGCTATTCCAACCGCTTCTCGCTTTCAATTTTTTACCCGCCGCATCTTTACCGCCCACCGCCGTCACCAAATTATCCCACTCCTGACGAGACGGCAAATGATACCCTGACGGACAAACCGACTTCGCCGTTTCCCAATCATACAACCTGCCGTACTTTCCGCAGTTGGAATTATTGTTATCATAACACCACGATTTGCCTTTCTTATAATTCAGATTCTCCGCCATCCACATCTTCCCGCCGATCGCCACCGTCTTGTAAGTTTGCCCGTCTCTGCTGTCGGTAAACGTCCCTGTCTGTTGCGCCGTTGCCGACCCAACCAATAACACCGTCGCCAACAAAACCCACCGTCCCCACCGTCCAAGTTTCCGCATACAATCCTCCATAGAATAAAAGTGTAATCATCCCAACCGACAGATACCCGTCCGTTTAAATATATATCGCGCCCGCCCCGTCCCGCAAAAAAAATTCGCCCGCCCGTCCCCGCCCCGCGCCCCCCTCAGCTGTCCGCCTTGTCGATCAGCTCGTAAAACGTGATATCCCCCTCGAATTTCCTGCTCCCGTATTCGCCGATGAACTTCGCCAGAAATTCTTTCGCGCCGTCCTGCGGGTGTACGGAGATACGGCGGTATTGGTCTTCTATCGCCGAGAAGACCGAGCCTACCGTGTCGGCGGAGAAGTCTTTCGCGGGGACGAAACCTTTGTCGCCGTCTTGGATCTGGTGGATGAATTTTTCGTGGACGAGCCAATTGAGTATGCCCGCCGCCTGTTGTTCGGTGAGTTCGTAGGTTTCGCAGAAGCGTTCGGTTGTCGGGGGCGGTTCTTTTTTTCGGAACGCGCGGACGCAGTCTATGATTACGCGCAGTGTGATGTAGCTGCGGTAGTCGCCCACGCGTCTGTCCCAGCGTTGCGTGGAGCGCAGGAGGGGTCTGAAGTTTTGGTGGACGTAGACGACCTGCGCGCCAATCAGCAGGAGCAGCGCGCTGAAGTAGAGCGAGATGAGGAAGAAGACGATGAGTCCGAAAGTGCCGTAGATGGTCTGCGTTTGTATGGAGAGGTTGACGTAGTATCCGAAGCCCCAGCGTTCGAGTTCGAAGAGGGCGCAGGCGATGAGTCCGCCGATGGCGGCGGACGGGGCGCGCACGCGGGTGCTGGGTATGGACCAGAACATGACGGTGAACGCCAGCGCGGTGAAGATCGCCGGCGGGAAGCGCAGCAGGAAGAAGTCTTGCGGCAGGAGGCCGAAGATTCCGCTGTGGCGCAGCTGGTACGATATGAAGAAGAGTATGGGGCTGTAGACGATCACCATGGTGAAAGTGCGCAGGCGGTTGAAGAAGGGGCGCACGCGCCCGACTTTCCAGATGGCGTTGAGCGACTGTTCGATGATATTGAAAAGCCCCATCGCCGTGATGATGAGGACGGCTATGCCTATGCCGTTGAGTCCGCGGGCGTTCTGGAAGAATTCCAGGATGTAGCCTACGACCGTGGGCGGCGAGAAGGGCAGGACGGCGGTGACGGCGCGTTCCACGTGGTGCGGCGTGATCTCGGCTATGCTCGCGAGGAGGAGGGCCGCCGTGGCTATGAGGGGGATCATGGTGATGAGCAGCACGAAGGCGATCCCTGAGGCGCGGCTTGTGCAGTGGTTTTGTATGTACTCGGAGACGACGATCCGCATGAAGACGGCGAACTTGACGGCGAGGTAATAGGCGCGGTTCTTCCCGGCGGCGGCGGTCAGAGCCTCGTTGGGTTTCTTGATGATGTCGCGGAGTATTTTGAATCTATGTTTCATTGTTAAAGTCAGATTATTAAAATCATTGTTACGCGTACATCAATCTTCCCCGCGTTTCAGGAACGGTACGTCCGACGGCTTGGGCCGTTTCTACCCACTCGCCGATGGCGATTTCGGCATTTTGCACGGCTTCGACATACGTTCGCCCGTCGGCCATGCAGCCCGCTAATTCGGGGACTTCCGCGATAAACGCGTTATCTTCCGTACTCCAATAAACAATCATTTCGTAATTATACATTCGGTTCCTCCAAACGATATTTTAGTATAACGGTTCTTACTTGTTTAACTTGATACGCCTTTGCTTGCGCGCCGTTTGGCTGTAAATTGAGTATTTCTTCAATATCGTGTCTATAGAAGATATGGTGACTCCCTTTGATTCGTTCATTAAAACCCATCGCGCGTAATAGTTGAATGAGTTCCGTAAACCTTATTGACAGGTCATTTCTGCCGGATAGAATATTAGCAAATATTTTTTTCATTATTCTCCATTAAATTTTAGAAATCATTGCTTAAAAATATGAGCGATTAGTACGCCGCCCAACGCCGCTATCGCGATCCATGTCGGCCAATGGATTCGCAGCATTGTCTTCCAGTATTCAATGCTGAATATTGGTTGGTTTACGCTGTCCAGTATTCCGCCGCGTCTGTCTCCGTTGCGGCGGTCGGTGATTCTTTTGTCGTCCGCCACGGCCGGCGCGTACTTTTGCGTGGAGCGGAAGACCAGCGTCTGGCGGTCTACCCGTTCGTTGGGGTCTACGGTGTCTAAGTGCGTCAAGAGTTCCTCTATCGACAGGTAGCGGTCGAGTTTGTTCTTCTTCAGGGCTTTGAGAACTATGAGTTCCAATTGCTTCGGCGTGTCTTTGCGTTTGACGGACGGCGGTATGGGCAGGTCGTGAACCTGCTTGTGGGCTACGGCTACGGAGTGGTTCGCCACGAACGGCGGCTTGCGGGTCAGCATTTCGTATATCACTATGCCGAGCGAGTAGATGTCCGACTGCGCGTCGATCTTCTTCCCCATAGCCTGTTCGGGCGACATATACTCCGGCGTGCCGACTGTCGATCCGGTCTGAGTTATGCCGGTGGTCGAAAATATCTTCGCTATCCCGAAATCCGTTATGTGTATGACGTTGTCTTTGTCGAGGAGTATGTTCTGCGGTTTTATGTCGCGGTGGACGACGTTGTGGTGGTGCGCGTAGAGCAGGCCTCTGCAAATCTGCTTCGAGAAGTCGATAATGTCGGAAATGGCGATAACTTTTGTCTCGGCGATGTAGTTGCCGAGGTCTTGGCCGTCTATGTATTGCATGGCGATGTAGCGGTATCCCTCGTCCTCGCCGTATTCGTGTATGGTCACGATGTTTTGGTGCTGCAGCATGGAGATGGCTTTGGCCTCTATCTCGAACCGTTGCGTGAACTCGTCGTCGCGCGAGAGCTGCAGGGGCAGCACCTTTATGGCCACGACCCGGTTGAGCGGCTCCTGCATGGCCTTGTAGATGTCGCCCATGCCGCCTTTGCCGATCTTACCGAGTATTCTGTAAGGGCCGATGTTTGCCGGCAGCATATCCACGTATTTGTTTTTTGACATATAAGGTTGCTCCTAAGTCGCGCCGCCGCGGCCTGTGCGGTTTCTGAGCGCTATCCAGAATATAATAATTAGCCCGGCGCAAAGCAAAATTAACTCTACCCACTCGCTATGCTGGAAAAACGGCTTGCTCAAATCCAAAGAGAAGACCTTTTTCATAATCCCGAAGATCGGGCGCGATATCGTCAGCCGGGAAATTTGCCGCCCGGGTTCGGACATATGCTCGAAATAAACCAATATCCCGGAGAAGAATATTTGCGGGATGAGGACTATGGGGAGCGTGCTGATGGCCCGCCCCACGCTGCCGCTGCAAACGCTCACGGCGAGGCCCAGAAGGTTGCCGGAGAATATCGCCGCGTAAAGCAGCGCGAGCAGCGAGCCTGAGAACTCAAGGTGTCTGAAGACAATGACAGCCGACGTTATGAACAGCAGGGCTTGCGCGGCTGAAAGGGCGGCGGCGACGGCTATCCGCGCTATGATGTACGCCCAGCGGTTCATCCCGCACCTCGCCTCCCGCGCCAAAAGAGGCAGTTCCGAGGCCACCTCGCGCACCGCGTCTAGGCCGCCCACCCAGATGCCCGTCACCGTGAGGCAAAAGTAGAAACTTATAGGGAA